>Ga0210059_1005363_pt1 | contig 20639 bp, 21 predicted proteins | sample Ectturendosymbi2_FD_188042 | JGI IMG/M metagenome (GOLD analysis project Ga0210059, IMG submission 188042) | Ecteinascidia turbinata endosymbiont from Florida, USA - Sample 2 (SPAdes) (version 2) | ecosystem: Host-associated > Tunicates > Ascidians > Unclassified | place: Key West, Florida...
TCTTCGTCATTGCAGTCACGTTTTTCTTGGAGCCGTGCTGGATTCAGTACGTATTGTTTTTTTGTTTCTTGAGCTTTTTTGGCTGTTTTATGGGAATGAATGTACAGACCATAAGGTGTCTGCTACATAACAATGTCACAAGCACTTTCTTCAACAGAAGATTTGCTTCCGAAAGACCTCAAGATCGAACATGGGGGCGCCAAACTTGTTTCTTGCCCCGGGCGCTATCTAACCTCGTTACGCCCCTGAGCTACAGGAAAATTTATTTAGAAACAAAACCCGATACGCAAACTAGGAAGCTGTGAAATCCAGGTTTTTGTGAAAAAAAATGGAAGTTACTCGCGTACGACCAGGAAGATTTTCGCGTACCACAGGTTGGGAACCTCTGTCCTAGGCACTCTGCTTCAACTGCGCCAATCTGATTACTTACTGTATCGCCTTCATTGATGGTTGCAGACTGACTTGTTTCAGCTAAATTCTTGTTAGGTGTGGCGACAGCAGCAAAAAATTCTTTCAACTAAGTTGCTCTTGTGCTTCTGTTTTACGCTTTTGAAGATGAGATTGCACATTTACTTCCCATTTGTATATTTGGTGCATCTATTTGTATTGAGTTGTCGAAACCGCAATCTGTACTGTACGATCATCATTACAAATGTCATAAAGTAATTAATTTTGAGTAAAGATCGGATACAAACCAAAAATTTTGATTTGATAACCTTGGTGCCATATGGACGGATGGCAACATTCAGAAAAAAGTTGAAAAAAGATGAATCCTGATGTGGATGACTTTACTAAAGCCCGAAATTACCGGAAAACAACCCACTAAAGGAAAGTGGGGACCCGGTTTTTATATTTAGTTTGCTAAGATGGGCGGTTCGCATCTCTGCCCCTTAAGTTGGCCCACTTCGCATGGACAAATCATGTTACAATTGGTTTATCAGGTTCTGGAGCATATGCACAAAGCAACAACATACTGAGAATTACTGGCTTATTTTGCTGCAATGGATAACTATGAATAGTTTAGTATAAAAAAAGATATGTCTTATAGTATGAATCATATGAAAACGCATCTGTCAACCTTCAGATACGATTTCTTTAAAAAGATGAGTAGAAAAACTTAAAATTTTGAGGGATGCAGTTGAAGACATAGCAAACGAAAGAGTGTATCAACCTGAACTACTGCGAATACAGACATCTGGTGTTGTAATTGGCTCAGGGTGATCGCAGTAAAAGTCGAGATACTTTGCGTTGTGAACAAAGTTGTCTATATTAGCTGGCAGATCGGAACGCACCCATATCCCAGATAAGTTCAAAAAGCGAGTCTCCAGCCGAATGTTAACCACTGAAGAGCAATCCAACTTTGCTACCGATTGCCTTTTATAGCTAAGCTGTCTGCCATGCAACAATAAATAACGTTTCTTTTGTGTCACTCGCTTCCATTCTTACCAAAAAACTATCAGCAATCACCTTCGCGATTGCGAGCTGCTCATTCAGCAACGTCTGAGCTGCTACTCGACCATTTAATTAAAAGCTTATAAGTAGAATGACAAGCCGGGAAAGTTTGGTGAAAATGATTAAAAGTGCATCCATTTTCAGATGAAGACGAAACAGCGACCGAGAAAAAAACAGCATTTTTTGCCCAACAGGATTATCAAACTACCGCATATACTCGCTTATCAGCGGCAGCACAAATTTTAGCCATATACCGAGAATCAAGGGTAATTCACGAACAAGCCGCAAGTCAATTGACCTTTTCACCGGTGACGACCCTGCGCGATCAATCAACCACAAAATATTGATTTTTACAAACAAATGTAATGAACGTCAATTTTATTGTTCAAAACCTAAGAAATCTTCTTCGTCGGAAGAAGGAATTTCGTCTGTAAGGACGGTAGATTGTCGTAGGTGCCATCTTCTTCATCTGTGTCATGGGTGTCGTCGGGTGGAACATTGGAATAAACTTGGTGGTCTTGACGCAAATAGCCTTCTGACTGCAGAAACTACACGAGGTAATATTACGCGTTGCTTTCCTCTTGGTTTCAAGCACTACACTATCGACTGTTGCTTGCATTGTCGCGCAACTAGTACGCCAGCTGAGCGAAAAAAATGAAAGATAAGAGCAACAGCTAATTGTCCGGCGATTGCTAAACGCAACACTAATTACCTCAAATATATCGATGGTGACCGACCAATCAATGTCAAAACTGCTGCGAATGAGTTTATTGCACAGCGCATGGAAATTCCAGCGACGAAGTTTCACAAAATTGTGGCAACAACTCACTTCAAAAAATGTTCGTGAAACTTGGTGCGTTTGTTGCAGGCTGCACTGGCACTTTTCGGCGAATTACTTGGCATGTGAACATCGTTTGTTGCGCGCCATCTGCCGAACAATACCGAAAACAGCAAAAGCATAAAACACCACCTGCCCACACAATCACGTGCGTCTTTGTGGATTTTCTAAATGAACTAGTTGACTCCAATGTAGGTAAACGACGAATAGTATAAACAGACAATGTACACAAGTGACGTTTACTAAATTGAATCGATATTTGTTTATAGCTGTCGGGAGTCAATGAGGCGCACATGGTAATGCAAGCGCGACACGACTGCGAGATAAGTATGTCCACTTCACTTTGTTTTGTACGTCCGACGTCCCACCTTGCTTTTTCGCATTGACTTCCGTTCCTTGGAGCGAAGATCACTGGTAATCGCGTTAAGATATAAGTGAAATAACTCTGGGAGTATGAAACGCTTAACATTTGCTGCACGAAGACAACCGTGATAATGTAGAAACCAGAAGTTGGACATTGTATGGGGATACATCCTTGAACCATACCACAACCCCACATAAAAGTGCAAAGCGAGCGACAGCCGCAGATACCAAAATCAACGCAGGAAGCTTATTGTTATTTATTGTTTCGAAATGACTTACATGCTGCCACTTCAGGCTTTGGCCAACCATCTAATCATTGTGAACCGGTCAACACGAAAATGGTATTAGGTGACACCTCAAATCTACTTAAAAACGGGACTATTATCACCATCAGACCACAACGCCCACAACAGGATCCCTTGTGTTAGGCCACATAGTAGTTAAGTTCCGTTCTCTGCTGCATTTTCGATCAAAAACTCATTATAGAGCTTTTCTTGGGCCTCGTACATTTTCCTGAGCCTCTTGGTCTGACCTTTGCTTATTTCTTTCCCAGATGCGTCGTGAGTTGGAAAGCCCTTTAACAATAAAGAATGCTGTTAACTAGACTAAGCAAACCAGCTCCGAATGAATTTCACATTAAAACTTTTCTAAGATCAGTGAAGGCGCTACACCGTCATCTCAATTCGTCTGATCCACACGAAAACAGCACACGGGTGTGGAAACTTTTTTATCAGCAATTGAACATGCACAACATGCTCGTCAGGATTTCGGACGATACGAGACAAAATCCAGGCAATTTTTGGGGGACCAAGGTCCTCCTAGCAATGCCTTTGATAGAGCACGTCCCACGATTTGACATCGGGGGCAGATAACATGCAATGAAAATTTGACGATTTCTCGTCTGGGGCAGATAACATGCAATTAAAAAAATACTACCTGGTCATCGAACTTGGAGAACTTGTCGGTCTGAGTGATAAAAATTTGTGAGGGTGGCACTTTCCGCTGCGCCTCTTTTTCTGCTTTTTTACGAGCGGCAGCTTCTTTGGCCGCTTCTTTTTCCCGACGTTTCTTTTCGTCAGCCTAAGATCAATACGAATTGACTGTCTCGTTAACTGCAAGCATAATGCGGTTTCCACACAAGCTACGTTTACGATTACAACACACACGCTTTACTCTACAGATCTTTTGGAGCAGTGTCAGAAGCTCAGAATGCTATGGGGGCGGCAATAGCTCAGTGGTAAAGTGTCCGCCTCTCAATTGGAAGGTTGTGCGTTCGATCCACGGCCACTGAGTGAATTGTCGTAGCGCTCCTTGGGCAAGAGCGTTCACCTCAACCGCCTCAACAAAAAAGCACAATTCAGGCTTCGGCCTGCCGCCAATTGCCGTCACCAAAATTAACAATTAAAAAAAATGCTAAGGCATCACAAGCGCTACCAGTCTTTTATCTTCCTTCTCTTTCATGAGCTGTTCGGGGTCGACGAGTTTCACAACGGTTCGTGCACCTTCCTTGTCCTCCAAACGCACACCTAGCTTTGGAAGCTCATCGTCACGTAACGAGTCGCACAGATTCAGAAGTTCGGTGACTGAAAAACCATGCACTTGGCAGCAAGTAAAGCAAAGGTGGAAGAAGAGGTAATTAAACAGATTGGCTGCTGACGTGAGTGCGGCCAGAGGCTCCAAACAAAATTGAAACCAGACCTTACTCATTTTTTCAAAAAATACGTTTGCATCACAAACAGTGAGAGAAGCACGAAACGGAAATCAGCAAAAGTTTTAAACCACTGGGCGATGAACAAACTTGCAAAACAGTGCTAAAAGAACACAGCAGAACAACTGCGGCAAGCGAAACGTCTGATTGTTCAAACATTCACAGGTGCTAGCACGAGAGACATTTCCTTTGTGTTAGTTTCTTCCACAGCCAGAACTAAACCAGGAACGAGAGTACGAAGAAACGCATTTAAAAACATTAACCGGTCACATTTTTCACACACCTGGGCATAAAGGCGTGCTCGGTAGGTTTGTTCCTTGCGTAAAACGCAAGAAGATGCTGAGTCACAACAGCCATATGTAAGGCCAGTGATTTTTAAGGTGTTTCGAGAGACCAAAACGGTCCTCTAAATAGAGTAAAACATTGCTTTACGACCATCTTGGTATGTACATACAATAGTTGCGATCGCTCAAAATCTTTGCGTTCAGCAATATAAAACTTAAAAAAAAAACTGTGCAGGACACTCTGCCGTTCGTGAAACGAGGACTGATTGTGTCATCAAAAAATCCCCAGTGACACCTTTGTATGATTCAAGACCAACGCGAGTTTTCTTAAACTAGATGACTGAATAATTGCTGGTTAAAACAAAAAGTAGCTTTGTCTTCTGATGCGCGAGGGCTTGAGCTGCCTTACTTTAACTACTTCACCACAAGAACCGCAATCTACATTTAATCTTTAAAAAATCTACGGGTGATCGACAATACTGCCCACGCGTTCACTGCAGCTGCTTTATTACCACTGAGAACCTAATCAGTTGCAACGTCACCAACTCACGCCTCACGGATCAGCGCGTTTTTTTGGATTCGTTCGATAGCGTGCGCTCAGATCTGCGCAGTTTCTACCTGAATGCGCGGGACTGTTGTTCCGTTCGAAAACTAACAAGATTCGCGAAAGGATTTCCGCGCAGATAATGAGGCCTTGTAAGCGCATCATAAACGGCCAATGTCTTGGAAACCACTGCTGCAAGTACCAGTTAAGTCGCATGACGGAACCTGAGTGGGCAAGATGGGACTGACGTAAACGCCAAGAGCCGACACAACCAGGGTTGCGGAGTCCGGGTCGTATGGAATCGGAGGTTTTTGGGTGGAGACAGAGTCGGATTTCTAACAACACTGGGAGTCGGAGTCAGATTTTTTTGTCCGACTCCGGATGTCCAATTGGATCATTTTTCACATCACGCTCTTAATTGGGCATTCCTGTTAAAATGGTACAATTTCTTTTGAAACTTTTGTTGAAACAGAGATTTCTTGCTGTGCACCACGATTTCCATTGACTTTAACAGTCAACTTTCCTTTTATGTTAAGGAGTCGGAAACTTTGGAAAGTTGGAGTCGGAAATTTTACCTCCGACTCCGCAACCCTGGACACAACTATACATGCACGGATAATCTTCACGTGAGCACGCTTTACCAGATTGCCAAACAACTGTGAAAATGATAACAAAGCACATAAACAAAACAAGTCGTTAAAGAATTTAAGTCACGCGCGTGGTTAACAAAAGCTTTGACTACCATGACTACAGGTAGCAACACAAGCATGAAAGCCAAAAAACTTGCTGTGTATTCTTATAAAACGCTGCCACCATGTCAATGAAATGCTACACACTGATCAACGTTGCGCTACTTCTCACTAAATAGGAGTAGCAAAAGTGCTTTTGAATGTTCTTGACAGAAATTAAAGCAGCTACCTTTGTGCTGCCTTGCCACATTTCGCACGTTTTCACGGAAGTCGGAAAGAACGTTAAGATACGGCATTAGCAGCGTCTCACTGTTCTGGCCGCCAGCAGAGCTCATTGTCACGGGGAAGCCGATCTCATCGTCACCAGTGATTGCGCCGAACACCTGCCCGGCGATTAAACAACAACGCGTTAAACAGAACAAGAATCACATCGACTGACCTAACAACTATTTGACGGTTGATTGCTGTTTGAAAGACGTGCGATTTTGGCATCCATTACTTCGTAATGATGAACACAAGGCATAAAATATAATGCGTAACATTTTTTTGTTTTATGCGCGTAACCTGGAATTTTTAAAGCAGCAGTTGTTCAGCATTTCCAATTTTCACTCTTCTACACGCAGTTATCACGTGCGTACAGTGAAAAGAATTTTATGTGCAGGATGAACGGAAATACCAGCATAGAAATCTTCAGGTTACAAGTGTTGCAAAGCAAACGTCCTATAGGTTCATAACTTTTCCTTTAAACAATTTTTACGACGCACAAACGTGCCGACTTGAATCATACGTAAAACTTACCTTAAATATCCACGTGACATATTCGGCAATATCTTTCAACAGCTGACCCTTGGGTGAAGTGCAGGACAAGTAAGTGTTAGCGGCGGCCACAAGCTGTCGCAAGTGATCGAGCGCACTTCTTGTGTCGACGTTGTCGCACAAAGCCTCGTGAACACTTTGACGCTTGCGACGGAACCTGCGGTGTAACGGAACGCGCGTGTTGTTCATTCCAGCGAACTCAGTCGGTGAAAGCAGATGCGGACAGCGTGAATCGAAACGCTTTCCTGATCAGCTCAAACGCGTTCTTTTCGTCAGAAAAAAAAACAAAAAAAAACTGATCAACGTTCCTGCAGCACACCTGCACTGAACGCTAGTTGTCCTATCAGCGCCTAAGCCCAGGATCCACCTGTTTCAAGCACGGCCAGCAATCACACCAGTCAACAACAAAAATGTGTCGAATAAGACTTAAGTCACAGATTGCGTTTGACCAACACCAATACCGTTTATCCAAAGGCTTTACAAACGACCAGCATCGTATGAGTGTTAAAGGCCAAGTCAGTGTACAGTCTCAGCAAAACAAACTTCGTCCTAGTTAAGCCATCACAAAAATGCGATTCCTTCCGTGTTAGTATAGAAAGATTTTGATGATGCCCATCATCACTGCCTTCATTAGTGAAGAAAAGAGGATTCATTAGTTAAACTGCAAAGCGAAAAAGATAGCAACTCAATGCGTTTCACCCACGTTTCGCTTAATTCCAAGTCTTCCTTCTCCCATTTGCGAAATGCCTCCGGGCCGCTGCTCGGCTGGTTGCGCAAGATGTCTTTGACTGTCAGGAAAAATTCCTGCGCCCGAAACAAACAAGAAAATGGCTGCATTATACAACGCCGGCTCGATCACACGAAACAACACAGCGCGCAACGAACTTCATAAATCTCCTTCCTCCACCCTTCACATGCACACCGTTACTAGACCTACGTTCATGGTCTTCTCGTACTGCACAGCGTCATGCATAGTGTTCTCCGAATAGTCGAGTGTGTCCTTCCACGAATGGAGAAGGAAAGCGAAACGGAGCTGACGTGAGCTGTTCCGCTTCAACGCGTCCTGGCAAGAAGGAAACACAATACCAGAAGAGTCAGAAAGTAAACAGGAATTTTCAGGCCGAAGCCTAATCAGCAGAGATTACGTTTTTGTTAACGCGTTCCGAACCGTACGCGCGTTGGTGTGCAGTGTCGGCTCATTTCTTTTTGGTTCAATACTCACTTTAATAGTGATAAAGTTTTTCAGTGATTTGGACATCTTGCATCCGGCGATGGTAAGATGACCAGAGTGCAGGAAGTAGTTCACCCAGCTCGATGTGTCGTAATGCGCCTGCGAGCGAATGCTGGTTGGGAGTAAAAGAAACAATAGCGCAACAAAAGATTGCATCAGCCGGAGTGAGCCAGAAACAAAATTTTGCGAGGCAACTTTACTTGCAAAAGAAGCATCTATTGCCATGCTTTGGGAGACGCAAATAAGTCAACAGCTATGTCTACTACACGGTGACGCACGTTTACGAAATGTGTGGGGCAATCTCGTTTCGGAAGAATGATTAGGAGTATGAAATCCAACGGCAATGCAGCATGAAAGATTTTCACCAACAAGCTCAGATGTATTTTTGGGTGGGTACAGTGGAGCTCTACGCTTCGTAGCGCTACTCACGAACTTTCATGTGGGTTTCTGTTCGGTCTCCAGTTTTTTTCACTGAAATGATCACAAGCAGACGAGAACAAAAATGGTAATTTTTTCCATGCAAATAACTTAACGATTTTGAACGACAGAAACCAGATTCTGCATTATTTTTTCCGGGGTCTCTTTGCTGAGTGAATCAGAATGTTAGTGGTTAAACACACTCGAGACAGGACGTGTGCTCCGAGCAAAAACTACTTGCAACCACCCTTATTAACACGTCAATCGGTGAAGCAACACCACAGACTATGCAATACAAAAGCGAAAAATGTTGATAATAGAATTAAAAATAGCCGACCTCTGCCTGAGCGATTTCGTTATCGTGGTGAGGGAACTTAAGATCGACTCCACCAGTGTGAATGTCCATTGAAGATCCTAAGATACTGCACGCCATGGCAGAACACTCGATATGCCATCCAGGTCTCCCCTGAAATAAAATCCGAAGTTCAAGCTTTTGCTACAGCCAGAAGAAATGGGCACGACGTTAAGTCTAACCACGTTACATTTCACCAAAATACGGCCAGACTGAGCCTGATCCACATTTATATCCGCAGCAAAGCGTCAGAGACGGAAAAACTGAAAAATCACGTGCCTTTCCCCACGGCGAGTCCCACGACGGTTCGCCAGGTTTCGAAGCTTTCCACAGAGCGAAGTCGTTCGGAGATTGCTTTTCATTCAGCTGGTCGGCCGATACGCTCAGCGCGCCTGCAAAAACAAAGAAATGGCTTTGACTCTTTCTTTTGCTCGATTTTCACGTTACGATCGATTACATTGTTGAACAAATCTGTCTTCCAGATGATTAGTAGTTGTGAGCGTTATGCGTGACGCTGTTAATCGCGCAAATCAAACAAATAACCTTAAAAACGTGAACACATTTACTGATAATTTTGGCTTGACTTGGAGAAGTTAACTACGGGCTTCAAACGAATCCTTGTGACACTGACAAGAAAGGCAATGCTTTCACTGAAGAGATTTGCTGCCTGCATATCTTGATCTGCCGCCCACTAATTGCAATCCCGACCACGGTTGGGGAAGTTGATCTTTTTCAGCAAAAATGTGAAAATTTAACCGTTTTCAGAACCAAAGTCGTACGCAAGGGGGGGGGGGTTAAACCCCCCTTGAGCTTGATATTTTACAAAAACTTCATTACCTGCGCAAAGGAGATCAATTGTTTTCGCACCCTTTTTGCTTGTTTATTTGTCGACTTAATGCAAATGCACAGAATAAATTTGCATGCAAATTTCAAGGAATATCGCAAATGGGCCAACAAGTGATAATTAGGTTTTAGTGGGAATCTGGGTTATCGTCTGAATCCAGGAACCATCATCTCACCACTTTTTGCACACCCTGCGTCCACTTCGCATGTTAAAGATTGTGTTCTGCAATAGTTCACTTTATCCGAAACAACTGCCTTTATTTTGTCTGCTAAGGCTGATCAGCGCAAGCGATCATCGCATTGGCTACACTACCAATTTCAGTAGCATGATAAAACAGCAGTTTTTGCGTAACGCATTCAGGCATTGATAATGTCTCAGCATGGAAAAAGGACAACTAAAAATTTGGTGGACTTCTATACATGGCAAAAAATTGAAAGTTTTCTTGCGTACTTTATGCACATTATCAATTCTTGTGTAGTTTAGCAAGATTCGATCTTGCAAACCGGGGTGTGCACCAGACAGTCCAGCCGCACACTTTCTATGCTCGACTGCTCGTATTCGACAAGACATTGGCATAGCCTCATTTTTCAGTTGTAAATTGCCCTGACACAGTGATGAGTGTGCTTTACTCCCGCAGCGTGATATTTTTGCAGTTAATGAACTTCTGTGTCGTAGTGTTGAGTTTATTTTCCTCCGATATCCTAACTTGGAGTGCTAATACAGTAGTAATATTCAGTGCAACGATACATAAACTACGGGGAGTGGGCGTGGAAGAATATCCATATTATGTCAAGAAACTTCGCCAAAACGTTGGTTTGGAAACATGAATATGACGTTAAATTGTGACGTCACAAACAGCGCACACCAAATACAAATGACCACCAGATGCCACCAAATGAAACCCACCCCCATGAAAATTTCTGCGTACGCCACTGCTCAAAAGCGATTTGGCGGTATATATGTTGTTTGACCTTTTGGCTGAATTTATGCGTAATTTGCATGTGGTACCACATTCCGGAATTTAAACACTCAAAATGTCTCCATGTGCACTCCCACAAGCGGGCTTCCATTCCTGACAACTGAAATCACCCAGTTTAACATTCCGAACCCGGAGAGTGGTAATAGTTAACGACGCATAATGATCATTGCTATGTAGTCGATCGATCGAAGGAACTTCTAATCTGCAGTTTATTTCCTGAAAATCAGTTTGGCCTTAAGCACGAAACTTTGGCAAAACATGAGAGTTCGCCTGGCCACTGCATTGATGAAAGTATCTACCAAACCTGATCCCGACTCCGTGTCTGTTTGCAAGCTGCAGTGCAAATGAACGAAAGCTGCGTTGACGAAGAAGCTTAGCTGTTCGCAGCGCGAGTCAAAAAAATTGTTCAAATGCATCAAAACAAGCCGGCATCACGTGTTTGAGAAGATAACTTCATCAACATGAAAATTTGACAAGCAACACCGTGCAGTGCATACTGCACTTTGCAATGAGCAGCAAAAAAACACAAAACTTTAATAATGGCCGTCAATACCTATAAAAATATGGTTGGAAGCCAATATGAAGTCAAGGTAATGCAACAAGGACTGTTACGACTGGAAAAGACAAAAACACGGTCAATTACAATCGTCAGCTGAAACGTTATAGCACCTTCGCCTTCCTGAAGAGCTTGCAGGTCGCCGACAGCCTCCGGTACCAACTTTGCGTAAAAGTGCTCCGGGCACGAGTCGAACTTTGTCACGGAAAAGTAAACTGAACCGTTAGAAACGTACGCGAAGCCATTGCTGATGATCTTCTGAACGTACTCGACAATTTCTGGTACATATTCGCTGACTCTTGTCAGAACATCAGGCGGGGCTACCTGCGAAGATATAACAATTGGTAAAACAAGCAGCAAACGTTGAAGTATCGTGTGGGGTTTAAAGCCGGTGGGTATTGCTCATGAAGTCGAACTTACGTTAAGAGCATCCATGTCCTTGAAGTATTCCTTCTCCCAATGTTGAGGCAACGAAGAAAATATTGAATTTTCGGTGACCGTACTTCCGAACTACAATGACAACAACGAAAGTTTTACGTCCGAAAACAACAATAATTGGATGATGCGCGTGGCCCTGTTCATTTGCTGTGTGTTCATAAGCGTCATGGAAAAGATCTATTGTGGTTAGATAAGCTGTCACATCGTTATGCTGTTAACTACACCATAAATTCACAATTACTTTTACTTAAAATTACACACAACAAGATAAACAATTAAAACACTTTCTTTTCAACAGACACTACCGCCGAGGCATTTCTATAAATTGCACAACAATCTCACATCACGTCGTGTTTATACTTGCTTATCAAGCCAGATAGCCAGGGGATCTTTGCATTTGTTGACAGCATTCTGCACAATGTCTTTAGTGAGCTGCGTTACACCTTTCAAGCTAGCAGCGCATGCCGAACACTGATTGAGTTGCTTTTCCATCATAGATCTCTTGTCTGCATCAGCCGTGGCTTCTAGTTTGCGCGTGAAATCCTGCACATTAGCAACAAACTGCTTGAAAACAATCACAACTTCCCTATGAATCAAAACAAGCTGTTTTCATAGTATTTCTCATTAAGATTTCGCAAAAGATCACCATCAACCAGTGAACTCCTAGCCAGAAATTTGTACTCAAGGCATCGTTAAAAATAAAACAATTTTCACTCACTGAGATCGCTTTCGATATGTCGGAAAGAAGAGTTGCTGCATCTGAAACATTGCTGGTATATTGCTCCAAAAGGTAGTTATGACGAGCTCGGGCAATTATCTGCCACATACAAAAGATACTTCAAAGAGCAAAACGCGTTTTTCCGAATTTTTTAAAGAACAATCTTAACGCATTGCAGCTCTGTCTCTACAAAACTGCTTTGACTGCCATTTGGGTTTTGAGAACAAGGTTGAATGTGCAAAATTACAGGAAATGCGAATTGCCCACTACACCTTGAAATAAAAACCAAAATTTTCTTCCAATGGTCGCCAAACAGTGAATGGAAGACATACGCAAAATAGTCTACCTTCTAGACAAACTCGCAATACTGTGAATTGTTGCAGGTAAACGCAGATTTTTGAGAATGCAGACCGAATATAGTAGCTGATATTAATTGCTGAGTCTATTCAATTTTGACTTGCTTAAAAGTCAAACCATTCTGATATTTTTTAATCTCTCCAAAAAGAAAATATCGGCTGAAATAGTGTTGCACTTGGCTATACCAGTGCGAATGCGCAGATGCAAGCGTTCTACCAAGTACCACAACCACCTGACCTATGTACGGTGTTCATTAACTTTGAAGTCTTTGTTTTTATAAAACCTTTTTAAACCTATTCGCGAACTTAATGAACTTTCATAAGCACCAACAATGGATGGCATTGGTCATTTCATATGTGACTTCGGCTCTGGTCGTTTTAACAAAAATGTCCACTGACCATCAGTTTATTTCATGTTGCTCCCGGACTAGGAAACGTCATGCCATTCATAAACGTAGCTACACTATACTTGCAAGCCCATAGTTTACAAAGCTGGCTTATGCAAAGATTTTTGCACAACACTGTTGGACGCAAAATTGTACACATTAATCACCTTTCCTTTTTGATTACCCTCCCAGGAAAACAAATCAGTTGTTAGCGTAAAACACTCAGAAAAAAACAAAATACGTGTTGGATAAAAAATCGTGAAAAACAAAAACTTAAAAATCTAATATTTCAAGTTTTAAGAGCATAACCATATGCTGGCTGGCATGCAAACAGGAACCTCACCTTATCATCCACATCCGTGATATTCATGCAGTAAAACACGTTGTAACCAAAGTAATGTGTCAACACTCGTCGCAAAATATCGAAGGAAATGTAGGACCGAGCGTGGCCCATGTGAGATGCGTCATAAACCGTTGGGCCACAGCTATACCATTTTACGAGGTTGCCATTTTGAGGAATGAAAAGTTCCTGAAAACACAAAACGCCTTTTTTAATAACAGTTGTTTTTACATTTGAAATTTACGAGCTTGGTGTCCACGACAATTAATCATGCGTAATCGAAACTACCATTGAGCCAAAACACGTAACAATATAAGCCTGATGATATTCTAACATTCAGATTAATTTTTTCAAGAGCTCCGCAAAAATATGTAGAAGTCATTTTACTGAATCCCAGTCAACATTAGAAGAATAAAAATAAAATAATTCTAATTAAAAGCTTGGTTAACACAGACTTTTTGAAGTGAAAACGCAACTTTTCATCGTCACAGCTCTTCTTGTTGTAAGATGTCAATAAAAGCACCAACGTCAGCTCAGCTTTTCCTCCCGGGATTGGACAGAGTTTAATCTGACAATAGCACAGCCCTCTACGAGTACATGAAACCTGTCTACAGAAACTCGATCTTCCCCAGACACGCAAATACAAATAATGTGAAGAGAATTATTTATTTCAATGCATTTCGCTTTTTCCAATTCAACGACGATGGTCACCACAATTTCAGTGCCCCTGTTTCTAAGAACTTTGGTATTCCTTCTGTATTTAAAATCCCTACAGAATCGATCTTTTAGTTGTGATAGGTAACCGAGCAGTCACGTAGTGATATTTTATTCTTGGGTTTAAAGTGATGTACCACTACTAGCACTTGCGTTACTATTTTTCAACTTGTCAGAGGCCGAAGCGCGTATCACACATATTGCCGATAAATTCAGATGTTGAGTCAGTTTTAAATGCGTCGTTGGCATTCCCAAAACGACACGAAAATAGAACTTGGCCCATTCCCTGCTGAACTTGCTTCCTGTCGAAAACTCGGGTTCAAAAAGCCGTGCGATCGACTCTCAACTCATTAACAAAACTGATGTTAAAATTTATCTACCGTTGTGACGTGTGTAACTACATAATATTGTGTATTTGCCACAAAAACCGAACAGGCATTCCTAAAGGGCAGGGGTGCACAACCTGCGGTTGTATGCGACCTTCGACAACAAGTGATGCTGCCGTGCAAATGTAATTTGAAACCTAAGTTATGGCGGCCGAACATCAATAAAAAACTCTTTGTCAACTGCATAGCGATATTTAAGGAGAAAGACATTCAAACGTGTGAAAGCAAGCTATGCTCACTGTGTGGAAGCAGAAGAGAAGCAATGCAGAAAAAAATAAAATGAAATGAATTAACTAGTGGCCGTTATTCACGAAAGTAAGCCCAACACGACTGGAAACAGCGAAGAGATTGTGCAGCCCTGCTCTAGGGTTAGGCTTACCGACAATGCGAGCGACAGCTTGTGCGTCAAAGCAATGTGTCTATCTTCTTTTCTGTACGGAAGTGACAAACACAAACTTTCGATATATGCCGCACGTGAAATTCAAGCCGTTTCCACATACAGCAACTTTGAAATGCACGTAGCGTGAGGTAAGACCCTTGCCACTTTTTAAAAATAGGACGTGGCAAGGACATTGTCCGCTATTCCAAATAACTACTTAGTTTTTGTTTTTTTTCAATATAGGGGCTTCAGCGGTTTAAGCAATAAAAGGCCAGAGTGGTTATACAGGGTGGCCCAAAAAGAAAACAATGTAGTTTTATACTTTTCAAAAGAATAGTAAGCAATAAAATTTATTGTTTCCCTTTAGTTTATAAACTAAGAAATTCAAATATCAAGCAGAGCTTTGTAACCACAAACCAATATTTGCACCATCAACACATACATTTTGCAAGACCAAGACCAGTGCTAAGAAATACTTAAAAAGCAGCCAAAACCATCTTACTACATTATCACCTACAAAATATTTCATGTATAGAAATTTTTAGTGCGAAGATAACCCTCAAACCATGTTACTATACCTTTTGTTTTGTCAAACTGTTGTACAACTTTAGCTCACATTGAGTCTTCATTGGTGCTTTCCACCTGGGCCGACTTCGCCTACTACTGTCATCTGCGTAAATAGCAATAAACAGAGGTATGAAAATATTTTTTAACTAGCAGCTGTCCCCATATGGTTTACTTCTGATGGTAGGAGGGTTGCGAAAAACCCAGGTTTTTTGTTTTTTTTAAAAGAAACGGTTGTTGTTCTGTTTTAAAGAAAGCACAAAAAAACATTCTGAATTATTTTTACTTCATGCAATTTCACTATTTTCAGAATTACACAATAATAACTTGTTATACCTATTATGGCATTCAAAATTGAGGATAAAAAATGTACCCCATCATTGTTGTTGTTAAGTTTTGTTGGTCAGTTCGTGAACCCCAAAGTGGTAAGACTTGGCATGTATGCACACAGCAAACAGAAAAGCTACTCACACACAACCTTTGCAGTTTCACATCAAGTGTATGTGCGTGCCCTGCTAGTCCAGCATCTATATAGTGTATTTTTTCAATGTATGGTTTGGTATGGTCCACCATTAGAAACTTTGGATGCAGAGAAGGCAGAAAAATTGGTTAAAATATACTGATTTCACAGAGCTGCAGAAGATAACCACTAGAACTTACTCAAACTGTTTTTAAGTCCTTCAAATTTCCTTGCTGTTCGTTTTGTTTGATTAATAAAGAATTTACAGTTAACTGTACAAGTGTGCTGCTTATTTTACTTTTTACTCCATAGCAGATTTTTCAAAGGAAAAGTAGTGGGTTTTATTGTTTTTTTTTAAGTAAGCTTTTTCAAAAATACAGGGAGGTTTTTTGGGGATTGGGTCCAAATACATCCAGCCTGGTTGCACCGCATGTTGTTATATTCCAATGCTTAATCTTGGTGTTCATAGTAATCATCGCCTATTTCAAAGTTTTGTTGTGTCACAAGAAATTTTCATTTGCCACCTATTTCAATGCGATTCATCATATTCCATGGGAAGAAAGACTGTTAAGCCTGCTACAAGTTTATCAAATTAACATTTCTTTGTTGTTGCACACCATTCGCATGTAAACAAGAAGTTTTTTTAGCAAGGTTGATTAGCAAGCTTCATGCAAAGCAAAACCTAGAGCTGAAGCGTTTGCTCCATGGCTCAGATTTAAAAAAATATGAAGTATATAAGGATTTGTCCATAAACAAGATGGTATGTCATTGTGCATTTAAGCTTCATAACACAATTGTATGATGCAATCAAGCACAGACACCAAAAACAAATCAGGACCACAAATGCCATCTGTACACTTTTTAAAAATCAAACAATAAAATCAATCTGAGCTTGACACTATGAAACAGAGCTTTACATACTTGAAGTTGCAATCTTGTTTACGGCCAGTACCATGTCATGTTCATTTTTTGCCATGCATGCATTTTCTACTTTGCTAAGCCGGCATTCAAGGTCATCAGCTTTAGTTGTCAAATAACACAATGAGCTTTCAAGTGACTGAAGGTCTTGTCTTTGTTGTGCTGACAACTCTGTGGTACTAACAGCAAAACATCCGTAATGGTCCTTATGTACAGAGGAAGAGTCTTCAAGAACACTTTGTATTTTTGTTCTTGCATGTTTAAGCTTACAAACAATGTGTGATGATCCCGTAACTGTTGCATTGCTCCATGAATTGGATTTTGTATTTTCAACAGTCTGTTGCTGTTTCTCAAGTTTTGCCAACTTTAATTCAGCTTCCATGCATTCAAGCACATTAAACCATTCAGAATATTGCAAATGTTTATTTGACAATGCAAGTTGGTAACTAAAATCCATAAACCAACTACAGCAAATATTCTTGAGTCTAGCAAAAATTTTTACCTGAAACACAGTTTTCTACAAGTTGTTTATGAATACAATCTACATATGATACATAGGGACAACAGCAATTAACATTGGAATAATCAAAACATTTTATTAAACTTTTCTCTAAACTACAACATGAGCATCAAAGTACACATTTACATGCATTGAAACTTTACTTTATCCATTAGAAATTTGTTTTTTGTCCTAATCTATTACAGGGAAGCAGCAGCTTCCATTTATAATGAAACTGATTCAAGACTTTATACTAATGTTTTCGGTTGCACATTACATTGGAAATAAAACAAATTATCACATCTTAAAAATCACCTAAAATTTAAGTATTTTTGAAAACCACCGAAAAATTTTTAAAATCATTTCTACAGTTTTTTTGATGTTGTTATTCTGAAAGCTCTGGAAGTTAGGCAGCCATGATCTATGAATCAGGTTGCCAAACACTAGTTTCTCTGTGCTGAAAAGCAACACATCAGGTCATTTCAGGCACATAGCACATTTAAAAAGGTCAAAATCTGGAACAACACCCATTCGGAAAATAGCAAGAAAAACATGTTGGTGGACTAATTGTGATAAACTGACAATGAATATATGCATGAAAGTCATCATTAGTGAGTATTTACAAAGTTACATGCAATCAAAATGTCACCTTGTATGAGGTACCTTCACATACCATGCACAGCCACAACATTGAACATGGTGATGGCAAAGTTGTGTGAGAACTGCTGAGTCATTGCACTGTTTTCAGAAGAACACCAACAAATGATATTAGGTTAAATTTTAACATATCCCTAAAACTCTTAACTCTGAACGCTAATCCTAAACACTAACACCTAAATAGTAATTTATCTAACTATCCTAATCCTACCAAACTCAAATTCACAGTGGGCCAAAATAAAAAATTTGGTTCAAGCCAAGGGCTGAACTTGCTGCGCTACAGTACACTCACTGGCCCTCACTGCACGCAATTGCACTCGCAGAGCATTGAGGGCCTTGCAATATTATGGTGGTGCATGCAATTATACATGCACGCTAGTTGTAATAATATCGTCCCATGGGCCAAAAGCAATTCATTCGCGGGTTGGCTCACGGGCCTTGACTTTGACGCATATTTTACAAGACTGTAGATACAATGAATCAACAGTTCCTACATAGTGTTGGTTGCCACCACCACATGTTGATGTTGTTGCTATGCATTGCATGTTAGCATAGCTGAAATGGTGAAGGTACGTACTTATAAAGTGGTGAGGTGATGTGCATAACTTCATTAATACTCATCAATGATGGCTTCTACTCATATATTAATTGTCAGTGTGCCATGACACAAGTCTGCCAACATGTTTTTCCACAATTTCTTGAATTGGTGTTGTCCTAGAATTGACCAAAATACAAGGTCTCTAACTACAATACATTTCTTAATAAAATGAATAATGGCTTCAGTTGGATTTGAAAGCACTGTGTAATAAGCGTTTTCATATCTTTTTCTTTTAACTTGAAGACACTGGTAGATGTATTTGTAGTTGCTCTTTAATAGCTGCATTGCTTAATTTCCTCACAATAATATTTTTGTTAAGCTCCACAAGTCAAACAATCGAGTCTGGCAGTTTAAATGGTGCTTGCACTAAAGCAGAGATTAGCAGCACAAGATGTGGGCTGCTTCCCCAGACACTCATCCATCAACTCCATTCTCAAAAGGTCATTGACCCACATTGATCTCCTCTGTCTTGGAGCCTGTTGGCTTGACAGAGGATAAAAGGAGGCCCGATGGTCTGACTCTGAACCCTTGGTACAGGGGCAGGAATCTCATATGGGACGTAACAGTTGTGAAAACCTTTTCTCCAAGCCACTACATAGTCAGCGTCACTAAACCAGGCAGTGTAGCAACTGATGCTGCAGATCAACAAATGCTGACAATACAATGACATCCTTGACATTTTAATACTCTCAAACAGTTGCAATTGAAACCATTGGTGTGTATCAGAGTCCTGTGCAGGTTGAAAATTTGTGTCCGCTCCTTCCTCGCAAAATTTAAACCTGCCCCGCCCCAGTTTGAGAAACCTTGCCAACTCCCAATGTGCACCTGCCTCGCAGACCATTCCACACTTTTTTGGTCTCAAACCTGCACCTGTCCAAAAATTACTAAAAACTCATAACTAGGGCAAGTTTTCGTTGCAATAAAATCGTGAGAAATATGCATTTATTTTTAACAAAAATTGCAGCAAAAAGTTGCATTTATGCACAGGCATTTTAAACAACAGTCATTTACTCAAGCAATTTATTTCCATATAATGCTAAATATTTCCAAACATTACGTAGGGAGAAATGGCGATCATCTGCCAACAGTCTGCATAGCATAAAACTTTGCTCCACAGTGCATGAAGTTGCTTGGCAATTTAACAATTTGGCCTACAGTTCTGGACTGATGTTTGTTTGGCTGGGTCATTTCTACAATTGTTTTTAGGTCATTATTCAGTTCAAATTGGTTATCAAAGACTACAGAACTATACTGAAATAGTTCTCAAGCATGTTTTTCAAATCACGCTTTTACATTTTGCGCAATAGGCCTACTTGATAAAAGTTGCATGTGAAAAAGGAAAGAGTAGCAATATAAAATTCCTGCAACCAGCTCATCGCACTACAAAAATTATGAGTATTTCAAAAGCTGTTGGAAGCTGTAAAAAAGATGAAAAACTTGTCCTACTCACAACATCTAAAGACATGTCTAACAAGCAACAAAATCAAGCTACTTTTCTTTTTCATTGATTGACAACCATACCAAAACTTTCTACAGATCTGATCTTTCACAGTCAACAGATTTGAGGTGATAAAAAATGTTACAGAAGCAGACCTATTGAGGCGTTTAACGCTAGGTTTTAATGAGTTGAACTTCAACACATCTGAACAAAACAAGCAGAGAAAACATATAACAAAAGTCGACTGATCAGTTCAGCGTCACTTCGACTGACAATCACACAACAAAACGGCACCACGTCAACTTCTAATCAGCGCCGCGCCATCAAGCACAAATCGCTGTTCAAGCGGGACAAGGGCAAATTCCTCACCATCTCCCCAACAAATAAAAATAAGCAAAAGAGTAAATGCTCCCGGTTAAACCGTCCATTCCCCGTAACGGTCAGGGGGTCGCCGCTGTCGCGTTGAACGTCGCAACATGGGTACAGGCAAATCACAGTTTGACGCTGGTGCCGTCGTCAGGCACTTCAAGTTCACTGTCACGTGGAGTTGCGCCGGAATCACAGACGTCAGCTGAGTCGGCATCGAGTGCTTGCGAACCCTCGGAGTGCTCAAGGACAGGCGCCTCAGACGGGTGTTGGGTTCGGACTTCATGTGGTCGCGGGTAAGGAGCCAAGTCAGAAGTTGACACAGTGCTCTCTTGTCCATCACTGTGAC
>Ga0210059_1005364_pt1 | contig 20636 bp, 15 predicted proteins | sample Ectturendosymbi2_FD_188042 | JGI IMG/M metagenome (GOLD analysis project Ga0210059, IMG submission 188042) | Ecteinascidia turbinata endosymbiont from Florida, USA - Sample 2 (SPAdes) (version 2) | ecosystem: Host-associated > Tunicates > Ascidians > Unclassified | place: Key West, Florida...
CCGTGAGCAAGGACTTCTAAGCATAACACGAACTGTGGCTGGATTTCACAGTTTACCATGACTGAAGTAAATCCAAGTTTCAAGTAGTTGTCATTATACGCAAACGCCTGCTTTCGTTTAGCAATTATAAGCAAAGACGGCAAAAACAAACTGCACTTTAGATAACAACTTTAAGCATAAGCTACTGACCACACTACCTCAAAAGTATAAATGTGGTGTGAAACAGCAAAGTTATTATTGTCTGAGGGCATTACAGTAAACTTGCTTGCCCATGGTGCTTGCGCACTCAGCCAGAGCCTTCCGCGGACTCAAATGACTCCGCGGACTCGGGGTTGAGAAACACTGCTTTAAAATGAGTTTGAAGCTGTTTCAAAATGGCTATTTTTTGTGTGCGTTTCCACACCTTTTTTGTTAGCACTACATCCCTGATTAAAGCTAGTGGTTGCTGACTGCTGTTTAGTATCAATCAATGTTGCCACTGGGGTCAGTCTCGTTAACATCAGATTGCTGCCTTTTCAACAGCAGATAACATCAAATTTTTACGCTACAGGTTCATATAAGCTAAATCAGGGGTGGGCAACTAACTAGGGTCGTGGGCCATTTTGAGAAGGCCCCGTTTTGGCTGAGGGCCGTGCGTCCTTAGGGAAATAGAAGCATGTCTCAGTTAAGCTAGGCTAAGCAGTCAACACTAACACTTGTGATAAGTTAGAGGAAATTTCAGATTTGAAGATATTTTCTGAATGCTTCTGTGGGCCACTTAAAACGCTGTGGCGGGCCACATTTGGCCCGCGGGCCGCTATTTACCCACCCCTGAGCTAAATGCTTCTATTAACAAAGAGCGAGTACCATTGTTGAATCCGAAACAGAGCAAAATATCGCCATCAAATGCAGAAGTCGTTTATAATTTACGTAAAATGTTAGTCTCAACGCAGCGAAGAGAACTTCTTTCGTTTGAAACGATAACTAAACACACATTTTGGTGAGAAATTGATGAAAGGAACTTAAAAACAATGAATCTAACTTATTTTCGTCCTAAAATGAGAGGAAATGTGGAAAAGAAAAACAACGACCCAGTCAACATCAGATTTGTCGACAAAACATCAGACATCAGAAATTAATCTGAGAACATCACATTTGATGTCACGTTAAAATATCAGAAGTGGCAAGACTGGCATCAATGACCCCAAACTTCTGGTGCAGTCTCGAGGTAGCCGCAGCCGAACTGCACCTTTGTTTCGTCATAAAGGGTAAAGTGTGGTGGAAACGCGTTTTTCTTCCGATGGTTACTATTGTTGTGTTATATCATAAATATATGAAGTTATTCAAGGTATTTGCACCACATGTCATTGCATGGTTCGCCAGAAAACGTTTCAATGAGTCGATTCGTAGAACGAAAGTGCAGAAAGCGAGATTGCAGTGTTTAGCTAGCGAGATCCCGAAATCTGTAATGCCATCAGGAGTTATTAAAAGCGCAAAGCTTCCAAGAAGAAAAAGCGCAAGGATCTGGCAGTGTTAGCTAAAACGCAGCGACTGAATCGCTTTTTCTAACAAAACTTTCAAGCAGCAACACTAAAGCAGTGGCGCTAGCTAGGGCACCTGAAAATTAAGGTGAAAATCAAGACACTAGCTTGGAAACAACTTTTACACTCAGGCTGGCTATATTGGTATGTTCTTTTTCCGGTGTTTTTGTTTGTAATCTCTGGATTCTGCTTATTGTTCGAGTGAATGTTGTTTCTTACCGAATCACTCTCTAGCCAGTGAAATATTTTTTCTTAGTAAAATACACTCTAGTACAGGGTTCGGCAACCTTTTGCTAACTGTGTGCCAACTTAAGATTTCAAATTATTCAGTGTGCCAACAACATACACATATTCTACAAGTCAAGGTCAATCTACCTTCGGTGTGAATTGTAACAAAAGTGATATGTAAAACGTGCAGCTTCTCTGTGCCATTGGAAATTGCTTCGCGTGCCAAGTGCGGCACGCGTGCCGTAGGTTGCCGACCCCTGCTCCAATATTTACTTCTCCCAGCTGACTGCATGCGCATTTTGAGTAAAACACATTCTCGACTACCGGAAAAAACAAACGCGAACCTTGCGAATCAGCGAAAACATAACTTTTACAAACGATGACGTCATGAATTACATCATAGGGGCCCTCCAGTAAAAATTGCTCCGGGCCCCCCTACCCTTTAATCCGGCTCTGGTCATGACTGTTGTTGCATGGTGGTTTAAGAGGTTATGCGTTCTTTTACGAGCACGACAGTTGCTTAAGCCTGCGTTGGGTCTTCAAGCATAGCTAGGCACAGCCATTACAGTTGAGGAGATAATGGATAAGAATAGTATGCGCTTGGATCGTGCAGTTGACGTTCACACAGCAGCTTACTTGGTGAGTAACGTGACGCTATGTTTTCTTTTGTTTGGACGTTATGTTTGCCTGATCGCAAATGTTCGGGGACTGGGTGCATCATTTCAGAAAAAGCCCTGTTTGCCAATGTTTTGGTACTTTATGTCCTTTTTACTGATGTGATCCATATGATCAATGTAGAAAAACCCTTCATGTCTCAAGAGTTTTGTATTACTTGATCCACGGTTTGCTCTTTGTGAAAGCCTGCTTCGAAATACTTTGCGGCATTTCTCCCTTCAGATAAATCTCTCCACGTATTGGCGCTCAAGAGACCGCTGCCATCTGAGCGTTTTTTCTTTTTCGACGTTGGTGGTCGAAAGCCAGCTGCAGATCCGATTTCGGTCACAAGCAAACTGAAAGCGCGAGTTTGCTTGTTCGAGTTCCAAACGTTAAGTTGAATTGCTGTTTGGAAGAGACCACTTGCATTTCTTCCACAGTGGAAAGGATGTCCGCGGACGTGAAAGTGAGTACTAGAGAAAGTTCTGCTTAAAAATATATATGTTCAGGTAATAACCGCTTGTGGCATTTGAAACACATGCAATTCTGCCTATAAACAACATGTGGTTTGTTTGAAAGACTTTTCGTTATTCAAGAAGCATTAGTTCTACACGCTGATAACATTTCGGCAGTGTAACTAATTTATGATCTGATAATATTTAGAAATAACTTTTCATTTTGTAATTTCGGCCAGAGACACGTCTGACACTGCCTGACATTGAAGATGTAAGTGCCAGAGATAAACGGATTTATGTTTTTCAAATCCAAATCGATCCGACAATTTTATTTCAAAATCAAATCCGAATCCAAAAACTGACAGTTTTAAACTCCAAATCATGTTTGAATTCAAAATCCTATCGCAGTTATAAGGCTATATTTCGTCCAAAGCAAAGATTCAAAAACAAAAATACGTTGGAAACAAATTCAAGTAACTTATTGTCTACCTTGGTCTCACAGCACTATAATAGTTGACACGTCAAAGACTTCAAGGTACTGCAATCAGTAATCACTATTAGCAGCAAATGCAATGAGAAGCTAAGTTATAGAGTGTAAGCTATCAAACCAGAAAGATCAATAGGTACAATAAGCGACTCACTAGCCTAGGCTTGTAGGCTAGGCATATAAATAATGACGAACTGTGCTAAATGTTACCTGTACGTAGTGGGTGTATCACTGTATTGAAATAATTATTATTCAAGAAAAGGTAATGCATCAATGAAAGTTACTCCGGTTCCGTAACGTTGATGACATGATACATAAGAGAGACTTGTATCACTGGACATAGTCAAGGCTCAAAACGTAAACAACCAAGCTGTACAATCCCGACGCAAGTGACAAACTCCACTGAACCAAACTTTGCAGACTAAAAGCAGTAATCTATAGTCCCGAAACGGAACTAAAAGTTGCGAAGCAGTTCAAATCAAAATTTTCAAATCCAATCCAGATCCGGCGAAGCAGAAAGTCTAAAATCCAAATTCATCAAAAAACAAAGAATCCACAGGATTTAAGTCCAAACCTATATTCATCTCTGATAACTGGTATAACGTTACGGACAAGGATGCCAAATCACGAGACATGACCTTTCACAGAAAGGCCAAGGGGAGCAAAAGTGTTTTGATATGAACAATACAATTGTAGGTGACTTTGTCGAAACTTCAAACAAATCTATTGGCATGTGTCACGTATTTTTCAGAATCAAAATGGTTGAAATGTTGTTTTTTATCTCGAAATTGTGCAGGACATTTTCAAGCAACAAGCACTGTGAACGTGCATGAGTTTCTGCTTTAAAGTTTTGCCATTGGCAACAGTTTTACGGTTTAAATTAATTCATAACAAGGTAACAGTGCTGAAAGAGGTAGCAACGATGATAGTACAAAAAATGACCCAGACTTCAGCAACTTGCTCATTACAAACATCAACACCAAGGGGACTCTTATCAACATCTGTGATGTGTCGTTGTAAAAAGGGGAAAGTGTCCCGTTGCTAACCCAGATTTTAATGTGATGTAGACAGACGAGCGGATGTTAGTCTGCCAATACCTAGAAATCGGCGTTTTTAGTTCTGTAAAAGAGTTAGCCCGCTACAGCAACCTGCGCCTGCTCCTTTATTGGTCTCCCCGACCGGGGTTTTGCTCACTGTCAACTGAACCGGAACGTTACGACTAAGTGGCAGAAAACTTCAGTACACCACTCAACGGACCGTCCTAGATTTTAAACACATTTGTATTTGCGTTAACGCTGAATCGTAAAGGTTGGAACTTTCATTAGAAGCCGGACGTGTCTCATTGCAAGTCCATAAATATCACTGAGAATAAAGTCATTTCCTTGAAAACGAGCCTTGCTTTCCCACAAACGCTTTTTGTGCTAGCTTCAGAGTGTGTGTTATCCCTACGTTTTCTCATTCCCCCTGCGCCCTTTCACTGGTCTCGCTGTTCCTGGCTACAGTCGGTCTAAATTGAGGCCACCAACAGCCGTTTCCAGTCGAGGATCAAAAGTAGAGTCTCTGAATTCTTCGTGGACCGGACGTAATTTAGTTAAAAATTCTCTTTTTCAAATGTGGGATGCTTACAAAATTAAGTGGCTAAATATTAACAATACACCAGCTTCTACATTAATGCGAGACTTAGATTTATTTTAAATGTTGTAAATCAAATTATTCGCTGCGAGGTATAAACTAAATGCGAAAAGACAATATAAAGTGATCTTGGACTCGTATTTTTTAACTGGTGATCGATTTCCATCAGAGCAGTGTTTGACAAATGGTGATGAGTAGGTCAACCAAAAGTCAATAAAGTCAAATTTTTTCTGCCTTTTTTAAAGCTTATGAAACGCCCACAAACCAAATTTCACGCTGATACCATCAGCGACTCCAAAGTTATTAAGTCAAAAAGTCAAAATTTATCATTAGGTCAAAATTTATCGTTGGGTCAAAATTTCTTGCAGCACAGATTTTTTTAACTTATCCATATTTCATTAAAGCTGCAACAACTAATATCGATATGCTTTTGTAAGTTTAGTTGGAATCTTTACATAACGCTGGATTTTGTGCGACCTCTGATGTACTGCTGTAATGTTGTTTTGCCCACTACTGGACGAATTAAAGTACGCTCGCCGTGATAGTACTTGATGTTGAAGTTATAACAATGTGAAACCTAATGGCCGTCAGGAGATTTATTGACACTGGATATTTCACTTGCGCGTTTGGATTGATTTTCGTCTATCTATGGTTTGTTACCTCCAGTTTCGTTGTCTTTCATACTTTTGATATTTGTTTCATTTCAACAGAAAAAAGATATTTAACCTATCGCTTTGATGATTTGTATTCCGCGTTTCAATTGCAAACGCAGGAACTTGATAGGTTAAAATAAAGTCAAAATTTGTCAATCATAAAGGCAAAATTTTAAGTTTTTAGGTCAAAAAAGTGGTTGCCCTAGTGATGAGGTCACAAATGTCTGCCCTCCACTAACAGGAATATACTGTACGTAAGAGTATGTACTTTCCACGATGGGTGTAAGCAAGGAATCGATCAGCAATTTTTAATAGGAAATCGATTTCACGTAAAATTACGCATCCTCAGTCCTTATTCAAATAGAATAAGGACTGAGGGTGCGTAATTTTACGTGTACGTAAAATGTATGTAAGAGCTTGCGAGTTCGTACCTAAGGAGTCCGCCCCGATGCTAATCGGTCAGCAGCTGTTTTCATTTGATTCGTTAACATTATGCTTGCGGAGACACTCCTTGCACGCGCTTTTGCCGCAAGTCGAAATAAACTTGTGTCTGGAATCACCAAAGCTAGGTTCGGTGTTGCGGTTTCTTTAGAATGTACATACTGCCGGCGAGAGGCTCCCAGTAAATACAGATCGTTTGAAACAAGCTTAATGGCACTTTTGTAGCTGAGAGAAGTGTTGATGATAAATGTAGCGGTTTCAATGGGCGTAGCAAATCAGTGCTTCGTTCGCAGCTTTGTGTTCCTTCAAGAAAAGAAACGCGCCCCGTTTAAAAAAGTCTAGCTTTGTTGGTTTGCAAACCGAGAATTCACTTTTACTCGTGGTCGGTGGCATGCGACAACTTTCGTCCTGGTGTCTGGCACCCTAGTGCAGGGCTTCGCAAACAGTTTTGTTCTGCGACCCTATTTAACAAAAGTTTTTCTACGCGACCCCCGTTGATGGATAGCCTTGTTGTAAATGATACTTTTAAACGTCTCATGACAAATCTCATGAGGCACTTTTGTCTACTGCAAAATCATACAAATGCACACATTCAACGAAAATAACCATACAGTAATAAAACTACCACGTAATGGAAACTGTAAGGCCAAAAACAATAACAAAAAAATAATTCAGTTTATAGAAATTATCAAGCACAACTAATGGGATGAATGCACTTGATAATTCTTACACAGATCATCCATTTGTAGATTATTACAAACAACCCAGGACGAAGGACATTCTTAGCATTTTTAAAAAACGATCGGTTTTTGGACTTGATGCTTATCAATTTTGTGAATATCGCTTCATACATAAATGTTGTGCAAAAGTGTAAGAGTTCATGAATGGCTAGATTAGAAATGACTGGGCATTCATTTCTTGTTCTTATCCAATAATGACATAAACTCTGTTTTGAAAATTCCAGTTGCAAACTTTTGTCGTTTTGATAACTCCACAAATTCATCCTGGGCATGGCAGGTGTGTGGCCTCCTAAAATTTCAATTATGTATGTTTTGTGGATCCAGCTTTTCTTCAAAGTCCAAAGTGCTTCTGAAACTGTGTTCTTTAAAATAAAAGCTTTAAAATTTACCTTGAAACTACTCGGTTTGCTATCAAAGCAGTTAGCCTAATCCCAAGAAGACTAGACCTAGAGTTCTAAACAGAAGCATGCCTTTGGGTCGGAATGAATGCAATAAGGTAAATATTGGTCCGTAGGTTAAAACAATCATGACGTAACAGCGCATAACTTGTTGTGCGTGGTTGATTATTATCATTTGATAGCTCAGGCAGACATCCTAGTGAACAACTGACAGCATAAAGCAAGACATTGACTCTGAAAATGCAGTAGAAACTAGAAATAGATTCACTGCAAGCCTACGTGTAATTTTCTTGCGGAGTTTACAAAAATGTTTGTATCTGATTTGTCAAGCCCATTTGTTTCGCGACCCCAAAAGTATATTTCGTGGCCCCAAATGGGATCGCTACCCATAGTTTGAGAAGCCCTGCCCTCGTGCATGGCAATCATGTGCTTCAAAGAATGTTCTCATTCACTTGGAAACTGCGATGTGTGCTTTACATAGGTCGAAGGCGAAGCTGGGGACAAAGAGGCTGGCAAGCCTCCATCACCCAAACCAGACACTGAAGATGCTGGAAATGGAACCCCGACGAATAAGCCAGGTGATTACCAGGAATGTGTGCCGGCTTGCGCTTTCATCCAGTTGATCAAAGCACAATTGACATGTGCTCTGAGCTGTCGCATCGCGAATACGTCGAGGTCAAGGGACTTGGTCAAACCTGGGAAACAGCAGCCTGCATGCTTCCTTGAGGAAAACGTTGCTTTGCTTCTTAGTGCGTCACGGCATCTGCAAAATGTTTGCTGACAAGCGTACGTGCTGGCCCGAAGCACAAACGCAAAATCTGTTTTAATCAGATGTTCACGCAAGACTCCAGGGCTCAAATAGTTTTGTGGTGTGCCACGGGATCAATTGTTTTCCTGCCACTTGCTTCTTGACTTGCTTCGAAATTACCGAAAGTCAATTAAAATGAAACCCTTAACATCCTCAAACGGTTTAACTTATGTAATGCCATCCATCAGCTGACTTGCATTTGTTTCGGAAAAAACTCAATTGACAGTTACGAATCCATGTTTGGATTTTTTAGCTTTACGAAGAGTTTCCGTAGCACAGTGGCTGTGTTCGCCAACCTCTTCCCCAAAGTAGGCTTGAGTTGTTGGTGGATTAGTGTTTGACAACAACGTTTGTTAGCGCCATGTACTCAGGTAATTTTCATTACGAATCCATTGTCGCCGAAGTGAACACGTCATTTACATAATGGCCAAGCTAACTTTTCTTTTTCATTTGTGTCGGTTAAGCTATTAAAGGATACCTTTCACTTACCCACAAGCAAAGAGCGTGAACAAGAATTCAAAAGCTTTGTCTCAACGCATGTCTGAAGCGTGATCTGTTCCCGCAGCGAGAAATCTCGGAGCTGGCAGGTGCTAGCCGAAGTCAAAGTAGCAGTGTACTTCTGGACGTAACAAACACTGCTTTCTAAATTGCCTTGCGATAATGTTCTGCACTTTGAACATGGCCCCGTTATATATAACACCATGGGCGTCGGAAAGGGGGGCTTGGCCCACCCCTGGATTTTGAAATTATTAGCAAAAAAAGGTTGTTTTTTCAATTTCGAGAGGGAAAAACCAAGTTTCACCACTTTTGGCTCCCCCCCTGGAAAAAATTTTGAGAAAATCCCCTACTGGCCCCTCCCTGGAAAGAGTCCTTCCGACGCCCATGTATAACACTGGATTAATAACATTGATTTTTATAAAGGTTTTCAACTCATTACTAAAATGACGGTACGAAAACCGGGAAATATCAGCTGTAACGTTTGAGTAAATTTCAGGTGTGTTTTTGTTGGTTGACCTGGCATTTTCTGCTCATTTCCGTCCAGTTACGTTAAGGCTGAAAGAACTGCTTTGCACAATCCTCAAAAACTATCTAATCATAAACATTTCACGTTCTTCAATCACTTGCAATAACAGCTGCATGAATGCATTTACCGACTGAAAAGATTTTTTTGTTCCTTCAGCAAACTCTCAGTATCTAATCGGCGGCGAAGGTGGTTTTGTGTCATGACTTAAAAGGCGTATAGTGGCTGAGATGTCATTTGAAAACAAATATTTTCCCAACCCATGTTCACTGTTGGTAAACTTCGAGGGTATTGCTTATGAAAGCCATCTCTACGCTTTTCGTGTATTGTGTCGTAACAAGGCTGTCATTGTTGCGCTTTCATCTCCACCACAAAAACGAAAATGATTGGTGTCGAGTGCCAGGCTCAAAGATAGTCGCTTTGGTTTACAGTGCACACAGAAGCGAAGGCCTGATGTAGCTTTCTGCTTAAAAACGCTTGTATCACACGTTCCATCCCCGAAAAGTCTTATCCAACACAAATCACGTTTGTCGGGATTAGCTTGATTAAATCAACGTATAGATCACCGTCATCAATAACCTAAAGATAAAAGAGCAAGATTCCGTTACTTGACAATTCGAACGTATATCGACATAGGTACTAGGCCGGTTGTGTCACAGCGAAGCGTTACTCTGTGTTTATAAAGGTTACGTACAGGCAAGCGTTTCGCCATCCAATTTTCGGTCCAAGATTCTCGAAGTGAGTGAAGTCAGCAACTGCAGGAAGTTCACATCAAAAGCTTTTCGCTCAAGCTTCACAACAAATCCGCCGCCAGTCTAGAACTATTAGGGAGGCTCAAGCTGTGCAGGAGTGTCAACCAGCATGTCGCAGCCTATTTAAACTTATTAACCTTAAGCAGGCTGACTGTTTTGTGAACAGGTGCCCCAAACGTCCTTGCGTGAGGATTAGCCCACACAAGTCCTTCGTAACAGCGGGTTGACTTCGGTATGTGGCGAAATCAAGCGAAGTGCTGTAGTACGAGCACATGGGATCACACAGAAAGTGCCAATTACGCTGAATCCAGCAAACCTTACGGGCAGTACGGAATACTGTGAGAAGCGTTCAGTTTCTCACCCATAGTTAAATTTCCTTTTTCCGAAAACGGTACCGAAGAACAGCGATAGCTTTAAGCCTACACTTCCCCGTAAGCTTAAATTTCGCGCCGTAAGCACTGTACTGCGTTTGAAGAAAACATTTTTTTATTTTTTAAGTTGAAATTTCTGCAGTGTGAATATTTTTCTGAAGTCGTTTCAGCTTTTGTATGTTCTGAAAAACGTAGAACAAGTAATATGCAAGTAATTAAAATTCAAATTGAAAATCAGGTCGCAGGAATTGTCTTTTGACGACTTATCGTTTGATAAGCGGTGCGTACTTTTGGGGATAAGTATTTGACGTGGTCTCACATTTTTAACCATTTTCGGTTGCATTTGGTCTAATTGAAAGTTGTCTTTTTTCAATAGTTTCGATAGTGGTTACTTTCAGGGGGATCCAGGGGGCGATCACTCCCTAAAATCTAGGAAAATAACTTTATTCACCATAATTCTGGACAATTCGGAAAACAGCATTCGCGATATAAGGTCATTTTGCCGTCGGTTGTTTTGTCTCGGCAGTGTTGTGAAATACACGTCATCTCTCTTACAGTAGCGAAGCCGCTATGGGTCTTGACAACCAAATGCTACTGAAATAGCCCCACCTAAACCTGCTGGCTGGATCCGCCCCTGTGGCTGCTTTTTATCTTAAAATTGTTTTTTGCAAAAATGCTTGTTATCTTTTGGCTCATTTCATTCATCATTCATTTTTTCCGCCGCTAATATTTTCAATGGTTTTTTAATTCATTTTTTCGTTTGACAGCAGCGGCAAAAGCCAATGGAATCAATATTGCAAATCACAAAAACTCAAGCTTTTCGATGATTGATTGCTTAAGTGAGAACAAGCACAATCATGCTGACATCACGGCGAGCTGACATTTGCAAACGCTATCCAGCTAACGCGCACAGCAGCCATATTATCAAGATGAACTTCTCTTCACCACGATGCACAATGTGATGACTTTCCTCACATTACAAGTTGTCACTTGATGCCACCAGCTGAAACAAAGGAATCACGCCATCATCGCCCGTTGTCTTTGTTAGAAAGTCTCTGACAGGCGCGTACCCCTTGGAAAGACTGGCACGCTTAGCCTTTCAAAACCAAAGCTGAAGGAAACCTCCGATATCAACGGTCGCTGTAAGCAAGAGCAGATGGCCCTTTAAATATGGCTTTGTTAGCGGTACCCCGATTAGTTGCTGGTTGCTTCTCAGCTTTCCGCGAGCGGAGGTCATGTGAACTTCAAATGATCATGCAACGGCATTTTATTTTTGCGTTTGTAATTTTTTGCGTGCTTTCAAAATACTCCTTGCTTTGAAAAGCTGGAAAATCCACTGTACGGCTGTCATTCAAAATTCGCGAGATATTTGAAAAAAACTACAGCAAGCCTGGAATCTTACAAATTGATCAACACGTCTTGTCGCCAGCGTTATAAATGCAAGCCACGATTGTATCTCACTGTGAAGCGGAAGCATGAGCTGGATGATATGCTAGTTGATCACCCGGTTGAAAACTACGTCCTGAAGCTCCGCGATTTCAAGGGAAAAGACAAAAAACGAGAAGGCTAGTCGCGTTTACACAAATCCTGTCAATTGTCCTCCCCGCTCTGCTGTTATTCTCTTAGCGCTAAAAACAAACTTGCAGCATTTTTTAAAGCAGGGTGTGCAAGATTGTTTGTCGGTGGGCCATATAACCAACTTCAGACATCTAGCTGGGCCACACGAAAAATTTAGTTTTTTCATGTACACTTTAGTTTTTTCATGTACATTAGGATTTTCATGCATGATGGGGAAAAATCAGAGTATTGGCAAGGGCCACACTAAATGGCTTGGCGGGCCGGGTTGTGGCCCGCGGGCCGCCTATTGCACACCCCTGTTTTAAAGTGAAGAAAGCTTCGTGTCAAAGCCTGCACTATAGTTAACGTTAGCACTGACCGGTTAACATACAAATTTGCTGCAGAAAAGTCAGCATACATTCGATGTAGATCGTTGCAAAATTTTGAAAAACCATTACATCTCCCTAAAAACTTCCAAATTGTGGTTGTTATGTTTCGAAAGTTATCGAAGGCTCGTCCAATTCGTTGGCTTCCTAAAATTTTATATATTGTTAGGTCACTAACAGTAACATTAGCAACAATATAGAATATATGTATAGTTGACTTATTGTTCAAGTGAAATCAAGAGAGTAACTCATACCCTGAACCTGTTGCAGTAGCGCAGCCAGGAATAATTTTGTTCGGGGGGGAGGGGCAGTCAATGACGTCGTCAGTCACTGACGTCGTGTTGAGTCCGACTGTTCCTTCCGTTTATTTTCTAACACAACGTGTGCCAAATACAGGTCCACTGGCCACATTGTAAAATAGCCCGCAGGTCAAAATTACTTGAACCCCGCTTTCCCAACATTTGAAAATTGTTATAATGCACCAGTAGAAATCTTAGCAAGTTTGTTTCGGGGGGCATGGTCTCTTCGGCCTCATTCTGGCTGCGCCACTGACCTGTTACCCCCTTACGGATAATGCTTGGGCCGTGTTAGGCATCTGTTGCACCTGTTCAGATGAGCTTCGTTGCGAGGCGATCACAGATTCTGATAACGAGTTTGGGGGTGGCGGTCGACTTCTGATATCGTGAGAAAATCTCGCCCACTGAAGAACTTTGCTAGATTTAATTTTCAAACTAATTCGGAAAAGCTTGATTAGATGAAGTTCTGTAACAGCATTTTCCTGTCCAAAGTTTGTTATCCAACCCGTACATTTTCATCCCTAACACCCATTGACGAAACAAAAAGGAAGCGTAAATAAACAAGAGATGCAACTCTTTTGGGCTTAAATTGGTAACCAGAGCTGTGTTTCGCCTTTGTAAAGTCGATCGACCTGGGGGCATGTGCGTTGTGGCGGAGTGGGAAGGACGTGATGCCCAACTGGATGGTAAACCAAACTGTGACCTACCTTTGTAATGAAGAATAAGGGCAAACCAACTAGTTCCTACCACAAAGATGGCATCAAGTCCGTCTTCTGCTCTGTGTGGAATCGGTGCTGCTTTCGGCGCTATGGACGGATAAAACGAGTCAAGTTTTTCTCTTGCGTGGCTCGTGACTGTAATTCCCAAACAACAGAAACCATAGTGCCTCGTTGCTCACCAAGTAAGCTGCTGTGTAAAAGTGACCTGTACGATCCAAGCGCCTTCTATTCTTATCCATTATCTCCTTAAACTGTAGGGGCTTTGCGCAGCTATGCTTGAAGACCAACGCAGGCTTAAGCAAATGTTGTGCTTCTCGCAAAAGCGCGCAAAACCTCTTGAAGGATGTACTTGACAAACGCACAGCCGGCGTAATCTAACTTGCCCAGCACATTTCACTTGATCTGGGGAACATGGAGGACAAGTTAGGGCTGGATTTGAAAATATTAATATTCGCTTTCTAAGGGAGAGAGATATTTTAGGAGAAAAACTGAAACATGATACCGAAGTTGCATCACCAACGTACAGCCTATACTGGAGCAAGTTACTTTGCAGTTTTGGCTGGAGTTGTATAAACGTTTACTGTTCCGCGGCGCTGTCTTTTCTTTCGTCTTCGTTTCCATTGACTGTAAGCGCGGGCGGTCATTTACTGGGAGATTTAGTTCCACAATCCATTGTTTCGCAGTCCCGTTGAGCTTTGGGTCGCTTGTCTTTTGCCAGTGCTACACGGTGTTGCGTCAAAAATAGCAAACCATTGTTTCTGGTACAGGGCCGGCACGATTGAAGGTGACAGGGTCATTTTATTACGCAACAATGGCTTGTGTTCAATTGCTATTTGCGCTCGTCGCAGCTCTAAATGTTGAACCGAAGTTGCTGCTATTTGGCAGGTTGCAATTGCAAGCTGCAATATCTCAACGTGAAATCGCTGGGAGTGAAGCTTCTGAAAACTTTGCTTGGGTTGGCTTGTCTTTGGGAAAGACAAGACGTTTTTCATCTGACTACTACTGTGTGTAGTTGCTTCCTGCCTTGTCCTGATCACAGGCTTGGCGAAAGTCAGCCATTCTGCCCAAGCGATATTTGTTTTGTAATGTATGTTCACGCGCCACATGGCAAATGCAAGGTACGGAAAATCAAGCTTTGCTCTTAGAACAGAAGGCTAAAAGTGGCACTCGAATCGAATTTAACTTTTATTGTCACATTGCAACAAAGTCCTGTCATGTGGATGTTGTCTCACATGGTCTACTACCACAGCCCCACGTATGCTAACATATTGTTGTTCATGTTTTGTCCATACAAAATGATTGCCTTGGGATTTTCAAAGCTTTATTTCAACGTTCGTATCCCTCGTGCAGTTAAACTAAACATGTCAAACATCCGGCCTAAGTGGCAAGTCATGGCTTGGAGTGAGTTTTTACTGTATATGGCCCACGCCAGTGGTTTTGAAATATGTTGTTTTTTGCTTGTAGGCCTGCATATAACACTAGTAATAAATCCAAAACGATCCAACATGCATTATCTTTTAAACTCATGATGACAACCACTAATGGATTCAACTGTAATTGCAACTAAATATGATTGATTACAGTTTCGCAAAGTAGTTGAATTTTTTTGAAAAACAGCGTAATTCAGGGGTGGGAAAACATTTTTTCTACGGAGGGCCACATTGAAGATTTTATTGCTACCGAGGGCCGCATGTTCGTATTACATATATTCAGGGGTGTAGTGGGGTGGGAACGGCGTTCCCACACCTCTTTTTGGCGTGGGAACGCGTTCCCACATTTTTTGCACTAGCAACGTTACTGCAAGATGTGGGATCCAAAAGATTACATTAAAACATGGCTACGATCTCACAGATGGGCTAGCGACACGAAGATTTGCACTGCTGGTCAATAGTTTACACAGTGGAACAAAAAGATCCAGTGTGTAAGTTCTTGTAGGCGAATGCTGACTTTATTCGAACTATTTGGTTCAGCTTTTTTTATTTCATTCAGCTTTTTTATTTGAGAACGGCGTTCCCACACCTCTTTTTTAGCACGGCATTCTCACACCTCTTTTTTAGCACGGCGTTCCCACACCTCTTTTTGAAAAGGTATGGGAAAACCCCTTTTGTGAAAACGGCGTTCCCACACCTTTTTTTAGCACTACACCCCTGCATATATTACATCTACAATCGCTTTGAAAACTTAAAGTTTTACATGAGCTACCACAAAATGAAGGTAACAATAGTCACTTCCGGTTGAGTAAAAATGCGGTTTCGAATGACACGTGTGGAAAAAACTCGATAAAATTACTTTAAGATTCCAAATATGTACTATCTATGTGCGTGTGACTGCCCTGCGGGCCGCATGCGGGTCGTGGTTTGCCCACCTCTGGCGTAATTGCTTTGCTATTCAGGTTGCTTGCCTCGAATTGAATCCATACAGGCATGGACCAACGGTGGGCAAATCGCAGTCTGCCGGTCTGTTTTAGTCGTGAAACCAAAGCGTCGACCCGCGAATCCAATATGCCAATGGCCCTTCAGTTTCATTTGTATTCGCTTTCTGTATTTTTTTCGAAGTGTCACGAGTGGTCTGTGGCGCCCTCCTCCGCTTGCGTGTACACCGGAAAACGCCTAAAATGGTAAAAAGCAAATGCACCATGAAAAAGAATGAGTCTCTGAAGCACTCGCGGGCCTTAAAAATGAAAATTGGGGAATCGAGTACTGGGGAAGTTCCTCTCATAAAGAAGGACGTTTTTGGGCAGCCTCTTTTCACTCACTGTGTTGAGTTCGTTTGTGTAAATGACGAATAATTTTTTCCTGAAGTTGATGCGGAAGAAACGCTGAAACACAGAAAAAACACTGTAAGCCAAGTTGTGCAGTGGAACACCTCTAGAAAATTGACTAATTTATTCCTGGTGTTTGACATTGATGTTTGAATTGGAATTTAGTTTGGAGATGTGATAAAGTGAAATGAAGACACTGTCCTTTGAGCTTCAGTTCTGCCTAATGATCAACACAGTTGCGCGTAAATGCTGGTTTGTCAATACGTATTATGCCACACTGCGGAATAATAGATCGGAATTTATAGTTTGCAGATTGTTGAGTAATTCATATCGCTTTTCAGCACTTACCGTCGAGCTTATGTGCACTTCTACTTTTGTTAGCTTTACTTTTCATTGCAGATATACCAAAAATTATAGAACTAAAATGCCTTGCTTAAAACACTTTGATCTTTCACCCTCTCTGGAAGATGTAAACACTGATCCCTATAGTCCTAATTTCATCATCAACAACAGTGATATCAACACAACTTGTGAAACTGTTATTAGTATGTTTAATAACAATGTCACCAACCTTTCATCGACTTGTTTCCAGAAAGAAACTTGTTTCTTTCTACTAGATGTGGTTAACCAAAGTTTTGTTGATGTCCCTCTACAATGTCTTGTATAAAAAATGTTAGCAACAAACCATGCAGCAATTTTAGGTAGGTACTAATTTTACAGAAACAAAATTACTCAGCTCAAGGAATCGTTAAAGCAAAATTACTATAGATCAAAATTTATAGCGTCGTTGCGCTAGTAGATAATGTCATAATCTGTTCCTATATGGTTCTACAATACCTCACACAAGTAATCCGCCAAAATTGTTTAAACTGCTTTACTAATGGGCTTGGTCCTTGCGTTTCATCCTGCCTGCATCCCTAGTAATCTTGTCCTGAAATAACGATAATTTTGCAAATAACGCTGCATGTCTTCTGTTGTATCGTAACATCTTAAACCAGGGGTTCTCAACCTTTTTTCTCCAGTTTACTCCTTGCCAGCTTCCTTACATAAAATTTACCCCCTGGATTTTGTTTACTCACGAGCGCTGTAGAAAAAAACAAAGTATTATAACTTCAGCATCATTAAATTTAGCCCCAGGATAGGTAAAATTTACCCCCAGGGGGTGAGTCCGCTACTTCCGTTATTGTTCGAACGTCTTCGGTGGGGGTCATGGCCACTTCGGCCTCATTCTGGCTGCGCTGGCGCTGTTTGTCATTCGGCGCTTGGAACAAGTTCGCTCATACATACACAATCGTACAAATTGACAACTCACGATAATTCACTCATAAGAGCAAAGATTCCATTTTATTTCTTTTTGGAATATTCTTCAAGCAGCCTGCGAATCGCGCTGCACCGCTAAAAATGTTGTCTTCGTTTCTTCACATTCTTATGAATTTTGCAAATCTCGTTTTCAACGAAGGTGTCACAATTGATGGCACGAAGTCCGCCGCCGCAGCACCCACTGGCGGTGGAGCCGCCGTGATCTCGACCGCCGCGCAAGGGGGCGCGAACGCAAACTTCGGTTCGAAACGTCGAAGAGTGGGAGGAACTGGAGGAGGAGCCGCCCACCGCCGGATCACGTCGCAGCAAGCCCAAATGGCTTCCACCCCGGTATGTGTATACAGTAAGAAATGGGTTCTGTTGCAAAAAGCTATGTTCGAAGTTTCCTACCGGCACGTTGCAAGCAGCCTGCCGTAAGATGCTCCCCTTAAACTTCAAATTCCCTTTGCAGAGTAGTATAGACAAGGTGTTTCACTTTTTTGTTGGAGAAGTGGCCGTGGTAGAAGTTGAGGCCTCCGTGATTAGAGTCTTATCAGCTCTGTTTCCTACAAACGTCGGTGAAAATCATGTTCAGCTTTTCCGTTTGGACAAAGAGCGAATGCAGTTTGGCTTCAGCAGTTGTTTTTATCTTGGTATTAACTTTTTTAATGTTTTCAAACAGACACAAAGTGCACAGAGTACAAACACACTTTCTGTACAACGCAGGTTGATAAAAACGTATAGAACAGAACGTTTTACAACGGCATTGGAGGCTGATTGACAGGATTACAGACTCTTACTTTACAGAACGTTTTGCAGCGGCGTTAGAGGTAGAACCACAGGGTTACAGACACATTCTTAACACTATTGTTCGCTGTCTCGTGACACTTGGTACAACACTACATCCAGAGTAGGACACTGAGTCCAATTTTGGTAAAGGCCAGGTAAAGTACGAATGTGTACGTGTTAATTGTCCTTTTCCTTTCGAGTGCGATGAATCGTACTGTATTGCAGTAAAGGCGAGTAGTGGCAATTTATTAAACAACTACCCTCACGTAAAGAGATCCCAGTACACATCTTATCCGTTGTATGAAAAAGCGGAAGTCACTGTTCACTGAAACCTACTACCACGTTCAAATTATTTAATTTGTTGTTATGGCGGACACCGATAGTAAGCGATCATCACGCAAATCTTGCTTGGGCTAATTCATTGCTCCATCATTTTACTAATCTACGAAAGAGTAGTTTGGCGTAATAATAGGCCACTTTCAGTAAAAATTGACGTGGCGTGGAAGATTGGCGCTACTTTGTGTGTTAGGAAGATGCAAAGTATTTCCGCTGTAAGCAAAAAGAATATTAGGTTTACTTTTGGGTTTTCATCATGAAACGTTGTTATGCTATAAGGCAGGGGTGGCCAACACGTCGATCGCGATCGACCGGTCGATCGCCGAGTCCCAGTTGGTCGATCGCGCCTAATTTTGCATTGAATTGACTAGATACCTAAAAATAACATTTTCAATCAATGTTTCAGAAAGTAAATAAAAATGAGAAACATTGCATTTCATGATATTTTGTATTTGTGACTTTATAACCGCCTGGTCGATCGCGAGTTATCAAAAAATTTTCTAGTCGATCCCAGTCAAAGACAAGTTGGCCACCCCTGCTATAAGGCACTGCAGCTTAAAAAGAATAATTAGATAATGATTGAAATATGTGGATTATCGCGGAGTGCGCCCTATCTTTGTTTGTAGTTTGCTTAGCTCTTGAACCGCAGTTGGCCAGTTAATGTTTGCTAAGCAAGTCGCTATCTCCATCGGCAGCTCATTACAGGTCGATTTCCCGGTTCCTTTTATTTGTGACCTACACGATAGAAAGTCATGACAATTTTCAAACGTTGCCCAGGTACGCCGGCTCGTCATGCAACAATGGCATTGCTGCAATTTTCTTTCTGAAATTTCGCAAAAAAACGTGAAAACAGTCACGGGTGGGGAATGTCCGGTCGTGGAATTTTGAAAAAACCGCGCTGGAAACCACCAAATAATTACTTGGCAAGTAAACAAGGAAAACCAGATGTTTCAGCCACAATTTGTTGTTTACGTCTGAGGTGTGCTTTCGCCCACGCTGAACTTGGCGGCGTTAACTCCTTCGAGGTCTGCAGCCTCGTGTGAAAGGTGCGACAGCAAACTCAGCATGTGGTCGAACAGTCGAAAAGCGTTACCTGGCAACCAGATAACGCGTCACGCTGGTTGCGACACTTGGCGAGCATTCGACTACTTTGGTGTGCGACAAATCATCAAGCAGTATTCGCAAGGCCACCGATTTTTGTGCCTTTTGGGGACAATTCGTTCCGTGGGAGCAGAAATACGGAGCCCTGGAAGATTGCGTCGATTGAGTATAAAGCACAGTGGCAAAAGTGAAATCTTCCGAAGTTGTACATGAAAGATTTTGCGAACATGCCAGATGGGAGTGACACTCCAAGGTTGCATGACAAGATCAAAACCATGAATACATTTGTGGCAAACCGCGACTTGGATAAGGTACTCTTTGACTGAGCATTAAAAGAGGAGTCTCTTTAGGAAAGGTTGTGAAGGAACAAATACAACACGTTCCTCACTGTATTTTATGCAGACGTTTCGCTAGCTTGCTGAATGGCATTGCACCGATATGACCAGCACTGCAGCTTGCATATATCTCCGTGTTCAAACGTGTTTTGTTGAAACGGCCACTGGCCCTCCGAGTGACTACTCTTAGACAGACAGACAACTGGCCAAAAAAAACGTATAATAGGTTGTAATATTTTTGTCATACAAAACAACTTTCACGTTGGCCCAGGTAAGAGGAAGGATGCAATGTATGAAGCTTCAGCGAAAACCTGTGTTGAATTTGGTTTGACAGCTTCCGGACAGACAGAGCTTTATGCTGCATGAACTGAAAAACGTTTTGACTGTATTCAGCAAATGTGTTTTCAATAGCGTTTGGGGAAAAGTTGTTCATAATTTCTTCCCAGGCTGAAAGAAGCTATTTTTGCCAAAGGCGATGTCGAGTAAATCATTTTGTTTCAAAACGATTTTGAATGACTTAAGTTTTACTCCTAAAAGCACACCTTTAACGCGCTGATGCTCATTTGACTGACGATAATCAGGAATGCATTTTGAAGAAATCACAGTATTTATGTCAAAAATGTGTCGTACTTGCAGTGCACGCATACCACATTTAAGTTAAAAGTTATTCGTTAGGAAGCAAATGCACGATACCCCGCAAAAATCTTGAGACCTGAACAGTGGGATGTTTCACCGATCACTTTCATTTTGTGGGGTTTCCCGTTGGTTTGAAACCCAATGTTGAGGTTTGGGGTGTTGCCCAGCGTAGACGTTGCTTGCGAGGAATGACTGTCGTTGCATGCAGAGATGCTGGTTTCCCCAAACGCTACCAACGAGGCAGCCTAGTCGTTGTATGAG
>Ga0210059_1005365_pt1 | contig 20634 bp, 15 predicted proteins | sample Ectturendosymbi2_FD_188042 | JGI IMG/M metagenome (GOLD analysis project Ga0210059, IMG submission 188042) | Ecteinascidia turbinata endosymbiont from Florida, USA - Sample 2 (SPAdes) (version 2) | ecosystem: Host-associated > Tunicates > Ascidians > Unclassified | place: Key West, Florida...
ATACTTCCTGTGCATCACAATACTTCCTGTGCATCACAATACTTCCTGTGCATCACAATACTTCCTGTGCATCACAATACTTCCTGTGCATCACAATACGAGGGCCCTGAGCTGAAGCCAATTCGACAAAACTGCTCGCCCATTCCACAGTGCTGAAAGAATGGAAATATGTTTTGTCGCTTTTACAACCAACAATCTGTACACTTCTTTTTTGGATACTGTTCCACGTTGAACGAAGCATAGCTTGTTAACACTCCTGTTGACATTGAACTGTTTGCCTGACTAAACTCTTCAACAGTTTGGCAGCAGCGGCCAACCTGCTTTGTCTTGTAAGAATACACTGATCATGCGTTGGCGGAGGAGTACGTTCAACAGGGTAATAGCCTCTCTATGTATCAATGGCCACCAAGGTTACGAATGCACTGTCGCAAGCAGTGGCGTAACTGACGGGGACCAGGGGTGAGAACCGCCCCCCTGACAAGCTAAATATAAATCTGGGCTCCCACTTGGCTTATACTTCGGTATTTACCATTCTTTTTGTTTTCAGTAGGTTGTTTTTTTTGCGTTTTTCTGAGTGTTTTCAGGTGATTTCAGGTTTTACTATGGCCACCCACACCCGGGTTCACTTTCACTTCTCAACTTTTTTACGAGTATTGGTTGGTGGGCCCCTTTCAGTGGAGTTTCCCACCCTGGTTTAAACCCCTAGTTACGCCAATGGCCGCATGGGACCGGATACATTTATGGGGTGGAGATGGATCTCTGTAACCGCGCTCAAGACGACAATGAACGTCTTTGCTTCGCTCGGATGTATCTGCTCAAGTGCCTTGACTCTTGAACTGGACAGAAGTTAGAGCGGGGGAGGCTGAGCAGTGCTGTGCAAGATTACGCCAGGTGGGTGAACAGCCATTTAGCGGCGAACGTGTGTGCACGTCGCAATATATAAACAACAGCTCCACTACTGCAGTTAACACCAGGCCATGGAAGTATCGCGGACTTTTAAAAAGGCATATTAGGTGACTTTATTTTGAATCCCAAGAAGCTGAAAGTCGTGAACTTGTTTATTTCGAGACAGCCAGCTCTCAAACATACATTCAGCTAAGAGTTGTAATATTATCTTTCAAATGCATCACAAGGACAGTTTCAGAAACAGGGGTATTTTCTGTTAAAATATCAGTATCTACAAAAATCGATCATTTTAGACCTATAGTCACCGGGTGACAGCCATGGGCGGCGGTTTGAGTAGGTTGCGAATTAGAACTGCATGAAACTAGCGTATGGAGCAGAGTGGCACGGTGAGGTTCCCACGCAATTTCGAAAATAAATTCTCATACTTTTTCAAGATCTTTTGCAGACATTTTCCGGACTTTTTCCAGACCTAACATTTCCGTATGACCTACCCATGTCAAATGCAGGCACTATAATATTTAACACGATATAAGTAAAATTATACCATCCTTGAATAAAATATTATGAACATGCATATCATAAGATTAAGTCTGGAAAATTATTATCTTTTCCATACCAACAGACCAAAAAAAATGTTTTTCCAGACTGGAAAGTGACAAAAAATTTCCATACTTTTCAAGACGGCTGCGTAGGAACCCTGCAACCTACAGATACCTTGTAAATTAAAAACAGCTCCATCCACTGCATCGTAAGCAGCGAAATTTGAAGCACGATTGTCTGAAAATTGCCTTTTGCACTGAAGACCTCCTAGCGTGGCGCGGCCCACTCGCTACACAGCCAAGCGCCAAGGTGTTAATCAGCGAATTTGTTTAAGAATAGGCAGTAAGTTAATACGTGAAAAACAAATGTTGTTCCACACTGAACTTGATTGAAATTCGTTAGTTTTGTTCGCCATCAACTCCATCACCCACGGAAGCATCGGCATCAACAACAATGTGCGGAATCCCTTTATAACATTCGCTCCATTTATCTCCAAACCACCCTTTTTTACTTCTTTAAAGAAAGATTCCACAATTTGTTGGGCCATCGATTTACTTTCATATCTGCATCGGCCCAATATCTACTATCACTAAGAACTATCACGACATGCTTTCACTATTTAACAAAGGAGTGATTGTGATGTAGTTCATGCAGCACACGCTACTTTCACTATTACGTCATCGTGGATGACGTTATGCGACGAAGATGTTTCCGAAAAGTTCTTTCTTGCAATCAACGGGGTAAGACAGCGGGGTTTCCGAGCCCATATCTTATCCTTGATGAACTATTACTCTATTCGGGCAAAGTCATAGCAGAATGTATAATGCGGGAAATATGGTTGTTAAGCACCTGTTTGCTGATGGTTTATGTGTTTTGTTCCCAGCATGAATGGTCTTCAACGCCTTCTGAAAATTTGCTGTGATATGTTGCTGAGCATGAAATTGTTTACAACTGTAACATGACAACCCGTGCAATATATCCTCCTAAAAAGTTAAAGAGCCTGCCACGCCAGTCGTTCCGCTGAATGGCGTGAGTGTTAAGTTTGCCGAACAAGTCAAATACCTTGTGTGCATTACTTCATGTCTCACTGAAAGATGACAGACACTGTACAGCTAATAAGCTCATAAGCACCTTTGATCAGCGCTGCAATGCGGTTAAAAACACCGTTTTGTGCCTATTGCAAGTCAGTGTTTGTCTGTCAGTTGTGGTACACACAGTCTGGTATTAAGTGCCTTCGCACTGTCTACAATGTCTATCGTATGTTGCATTACATCTCAGGAATTACAAGTGCTTGCCAATATCAACTTACCTACTTCGTCAGGATTTTGATGCCTCGATTGCAAATAATTCCTCCAATAACAACTACGCGTAACTTCCACTTTGCGAAGCGTTCTGTATAAGCATTTCTGTATCCTTGTGTTATTTTAACTAATGTGATGTGGACCTGGCGTCTGAGACAAACACGTAAATAAAAAAAAATTAAAACAAAGCCAGCAAGCGTCATCATCACCCTCTCTACACCCCGCACTGGATCTCTGCTCTGCGAGTTATCAGCTGACGATGGCCAGCACCCCGAAGGGCGTGTGATGTCTCAAGGACACAAGCACAACAACGCACTCTACTCTTTAAAAAGTGAAAATCAATCGCACTTGTGTGTGTTGCTGTTCCGGTCAGTGTGGGGGTTGCTGCGCAGGGGGGAGAGGGCGTCGTCTCCTTGTCTTGGAGCGTTTTCGAACGTTCTAGAAAACAAAAAATGCGGAGGGTTCAGCCAGCAACCAAGTGTGACACGAGGTCCATTGGCAATGGAAACATTCTAATGACCACTCAACAATGCTGCGCAGGAACGAAGTTGAAGGAAAATACGACTTTGAACATCCATTTTGTTTTGTCATGTTTACTTTCAAATTCTAACATTCGAGGAAGATTTAGAGTCACGTGCTTTACTAATGCTTTATGTCTCATAATCCCAAGAGGAATAGATACTCCGGTTGGAAAGTAACTACGACTGTGCGAGGCTGTTTTTTTTCGGTCATATACCGAAACGTTTTTGAAATGACGGAAAAAAATTAAGTCATTTTGGTCAGAATGTTTGAAAATATAGGTTAAAAAACACTTTTAGGGCGAGTTTTAATACAACTGTGAGACAACTGACCGAAATGTTTCATTGAAAAAAAAAGGTACGAGGTATGCTTTAGCTCTATCATGTACAAAAAAGAACAGATTTTTACAACGATACCACCAGTCCAGTAGAAAGCCATCTGTTTGACTAAAAAGCTGCATTACGTCACTTCATAAACGAAGCACATGGCTGACTTTTCAGCGTGCTGCTTTTGCTTTGAAAGCTCCACCAGATGGTCAGTAGAAGTTGAATAATTGGTCACCGAAAAGCGTGAAATTAGTGGTTAGTTCTTGTGCTCAGCCCAAAGAATAAAAAGAATACAAGCAGTACACTGATTGACAATTTCAACATTAGTTCTTTAAAAAAAATAGACAAGACATGCGTATGCAAAAACTTTCACACAAATGATTTTTAACTGACACAGACAACCACTTAGACAAGCAGACAAACGCCCACCTCCTCAGAATAATGACGGCCCTCCTTTCCTTGACGTCTTGTGGTCGAATGCAATGCGTGACAGCGTCAGCAGCGTAACCACTGAAACGCAATCACAGCTAAGTATCCGTGCAATCGATGCACGATGAGGACAAAGACAGTACTACAGCTGGTGCCAAATTTTCCACTTACTGTTACTTCACCTTTCGTACAGTGCTCGCACGCAATTGTCTTGGTTTTGTGATGGAATCAAGGGTCTTGTGACGACTTTACTTTAACCCAGTGTTACTCAACATTTTCTGGCCCATGGACCGTTCAAAAAATACACTATAGAGCAGTGGTTTTCAACCTTTTTTTATGCAGCGACCCATTTTGCAACACAATTTAACCTAACGAACCCCTTCCGAAAATTTCCGGTCAGGCATATGAGATGCAGTTGTGTTTGCACAATAGAAAATCACAACGTCTAAAGAATAACATACGATATCACTACTATGTTGAACCAAGACTCATTAAATTCATGCACATGGCAGCATCAATGAGAGACCTGCGCCATATACAAATCACTCCCAAGTTAACTACCGTAATCAGATAGCTAATTAGAAAACACAGCACATTCTTACGTCACAAAGTTATTCGTGCGTTGCTGAACACAACAGTACTGTGCTGTAACGGTTATTATCACAATTAAAACTTTGTAATGGTCATAATCACACTTAAAACAATTTTGAATGAAGAAGTAGGCTATGGTTTTTGCCATGTGACATTTTGACTACGGCAAATGGTGGTTCCATATACAAAATATAAAATATAGAAGCAATTATGAATATTTTTATCAGAAGTTCTCGCGACCCCAACAGAAAAAAGGCAAACGGCCCCGGCGGCGGTCGCGAGCCCCAAGTTGAAAACCAATTTTGTAGAGAATGAGACCAACATTACCTGATGCTGGTTGCAACACCACGCTCCATTGGTAGACACACGATCGGGTCAGAGACGCGGATGGGTTTGAACGAGAAGCGACATCCGAACGACAGAGCTGCTTTGCTGAAGAAGGAAACGCTGCAAAAAATGGACTTTACAGAAGCACGGTTCGCTTTTATTTGTCACAAAAGCCCTTTATCTAACATTCGATTTTGTGAAGACAAAAGCCACGAGTGTGTCCTGCGTTCGTTTGTGGAGGAGCAAAATAAAGTAAACATAACTAGGTTTCGTGAGCCGCAATGATGCGTGACGGTGACGGCAATCGAGCTCGTCTGGAACCACAGGAAACTTGCCAGGCAGCAGCATATTACTGCAGAACACATATTTAACCTGTTGTATGGGACCTGTTCTAGTCTTTGCGTCGTTCAAACCAAACAATATCGTCTATCCTCTAGTGAGAGCATTTATTGGCAGCGAACGTATTGCTGATGCAACTGCAGGCAAAAATATCAAGCTTCTAGATATCAACCCAAACGTGAATAATGAGGAAAAATTTCATTTACCTTGCAGGGAAAATACGGAAAACGTGGGAGGAATAGAAAAAAGTTCATGTTTCGTCGCTGTACACGTGAAAGCATATTTTTTGTTTATGCCGTTTTTCCATTTTGATAAAAAATTGTTTAACCAATCTGACACGCTAAAACCATATCAAACTTCACACTATTTGTTCAGCTACTTCTCGTAAACTGCCAAAGTATGGTTTTCACATTAGATTCATGACTGACTAAACAAAGATATTGAGACAGCAACATTAACACTAGCCTACTGCTCATTCATACCTGACAAGTTTTTATAATGACTGAATCTAAAGCCTTGCAGACTTTTTAACCATGTTGTAAGTATTTTGCCAACTATCCACCTGACAATCGGTCGTTCAAATATATGAATTGGATCAATGTGGGAGACAATGCATCCGCCAGGGTAATAATCATTAATCACAGCAGAAGTTATCCAGTTCCGTTTGATCATCCCAGCGTCTTCCAAAGGTCTACAAGAAACATGAAAAAAAACAATTAAACAAAAAATAACTTTGCAGTAAATTCGAAAGTCACCTCGTGCATGTTATCACTCTATCACTTCTGAACATACTCCAGGTTTCTCAATGCAAAACAATTGTCTAAGGTAGTGGTTCCCGGCTTGTATAAACTACTAAAGCAATAATCCTATGTATAAAATCAAACAACTAACTGCATTAAAAATAATCGCAAATGTTACTTAACGCGATTCGTGGCTTACTCATGACGTATTGAATCAAAACGCGGCGTTGTGTTTGAAACGCACATAACCTCCACCCCAGGGGTTGGCAAACTTTTCCGCACTGCGGACAGGTCCCGGCCTGGCATTATTTTCGGACCGGCCCTCAATAAAATGATGAATGTTTGGCACATGTAAATGTTGCAACCTCTAGGTCGGTTAGCGTTGCGTTGAATGTGTGATTCACCACGAACGGAATGTGCGTGAAGAAAAACACTATATATATGTGGCGCGAACAAGCAGTAATACAGTGATCGCGTCGGGTGATCTCTATTGTTGCTTGCTGCCATAGTGTGAAGCTTTGCGCACTTACCGCTCGGGATTTCCGATCGCAACACTAATTCATTACAACTCGTAAGTCATCATGGCACTGATTCAGTGAAAGATCTGGGCTTGCTTTGCTGCAAAAAGATGCTCCGACCAGTAGGAATCATGGTAGACAGTGGCACTCGCAGAGTGTTGCTTGTGTCAGTCGTCCAAGTCCCTTTTGGACCAATTTGGCCTTGGTTCCGCACGGCCCGGTAACAATTTCTTCACGGACCGGCACCGGGACACAACCCGGTATTTGCACCTTTAATCTATTGCAGATTCGTTTACGCGCACATGTATCCCTCGGCTTGAGCAAGTTTAAATCTAAAGACCTTATTAGTGATGATGGATGTAAGCTCATAAAATGCAGGTTGCGATCTCAAAACGACGTCCCAACCTGGGCTTTACCAGGGCGTCTTGACACTGTTTGGTAATCTCTGGTTTAAACAACGCAAGTATCTACCCACAAAATATAATAAACAAGTTTAAAATTAATTACTTGCAATCCCCTCAATACTCTTTACAGGTTACACTTTAATTTATTAAACAAACCTTAATAACATTAATGAGTTATGTCATATATGAAGCAAGTTTGCACCAAGAAATGAATTTTAGTCACGACAACGAATAATACTAAGAATAAGGAATATTAAAAATGCAATAAATAACATTTCATGAGAATATAACATTATTAGTTTAGCACAAAAATGCTAAGTATTTTTCAGGTTATGTTAATACCATACATGCTATTGCTGACACATAGGTTTTTGGTAACAAACTAATCAAAAAGTATTATGTTATGTTTACTGCATGCATTAAGTGGTTGTGTAAAGGTTAACTGCATGCATTAAGTGGTTGTGTAAAGGTTAACTGCATGCATTAAGTGGTTGTGTAAAGGCTAAGGTCTTGCATCCAACAGTCTTAATTTAGCTGAAATTGCATACTAGTGCAAGAACAGTGGAATTGCCTTTCAAAACCAATACAAGTGCACTGCAAGTAATCGTTCAATACACTGTACCATAGCAGTTGGCTAGTCATGAGTGTTGAAAAAATATAATCATCCTTAAGTAGTTACACACCAACCAAATGAGGTATTGGGAATAATCCGTAAAATTAGCAGTTCTCATTGCACACCATTACACATTAATGAACATACAAGCATTAACTTTTACACGTTAACTTTTACATTGAAAAATCCAAAAAGGCATCCTGTAAACACAGTCACTAAAGCTTGATTGACCACTTGTAGGGTGTTCCAGTAACACTGTGAAACAGGGTGTCTAAACTGTTTTTAAAGGGGGCCCTATTCGATCACGTGATTGATGGGTGCTTGGACTGTCAGCAAGTAAGGGTAAGTGTTTGTTGATGCAGGTTAGGATAGTCCATGCATTTCGCTTATGGTTTGTAGCAAATACAGTGCACTCATTTGTGATGACTTTCATGCTTACATTTGTTCTCAGCACATCAAAATACAATGGAAATGTTTGAAGTAGCAAGAAAGTGCTGTTGTTCCAACAAAGAGACTTAACCCAGGCTTTAGTTTAGTGGGTTATACAAAGTACAACCTGAAACCAAAGCCACAGGCCGTGTGAAATGTGCTAGTGGGTTGCAGTTTAGAGAAGTCAAGTGCATGGATTTTTGTTTAGCTGCCTCATGCTTAACCAGGCTTACATTTGATCAAATGGCCAAGCAGTTTCCTTAAATAAAATCATGCCTCAAGAACTACAGCAATTATAGATTCAGTCAATCTCAATCAAAAAACAAAATCTGCTCATTTAACTCAATCACCTCACTCCTGACACAATCAAATTCAAGCACCATGCCAATACTAAAGCTTAAATCAAGCAATAGCGCACTCCCCTCTCAAGATAAATGAGGTTGCAACATGCAACTTCAGAATTTTTTTTGAATATGAAGTCATAAAATGATACTTTGAAACAAAATGATTTGGATCTATTGAAAAAAATTGTCACATACTTTATGTGAACTACTCGGAATTTGTCACATACTTTATGTGAACTACTCGAAAAAGTATGCGAACTACTCGGAATTTGTCACAACTACTTGGAATTTGTCACATACTTTCCTACATCATGAAATGAAATTGAAAGATCAAGTTATTTCATGTTTCCAATTTACAATGGGTCAACAAGAAAATTACCTTCTACAAAAGACTCAACTTAATATGTGTACATTTAAATAAACCTTGACAGATTGAAGAAAACAGTTGCAGTACTTATTTGTAAAACTTCCTTCAGAATTTGGTTTTTGCACCTCCTGTGGAACTGAGTTTTCGCACAACATATATGAAATACATCACAAACTATTCGCTAGCAAAAAACAGCACCACTTCGATTTGCACAAAAACATACTGCTTGTTGCATATGGCATGAACAACAAGTACAAGCCTAATTCTACCACATAATAACAGCAGGATTATCTGAAGTATGATATCCTTTTGCTGAAACACAAATTTAGTGCTTTACACAAAGCCATCTCACTCACACAAAACACTTCAGTTGTGATTGAAATATCAAACAAAAAGACTTTTAATGTTTAAGCATCTTAAAATCCTTAGATAAAAACACACATTACATCGAGTCTGCAACCTTCAAAACATGATCACCACATTGTTTTAGCAGCTGCATGCTACAGAACTTACTTAACAAGACGTTTCATGATCCACTCAGGAATAGGATCAACCACTCCCTTCTGGTACAGTCTTTCTTGTCCTGGCCCTTTCTGACTCATTTGCTTTCCATATGTGTAACCCTTTTCATGAAAAAAAATTAGTCCATGTTATTGTTGTGCGGGTGCGAAGACATTTTAAGAACTACAAAATCACTTGCTTAATATTTTTCCTTGTCTTTTCATTTCACCTAAGCACAGAAAACATGGCAAGTTAGCATCAATTAAACAGATTTTGGCACACTGCAACAAAATCAAAAGCAATTCTGAAACTCCAGTAGCATTAAATTGCACAGATCTACTACAGCACTTTAAACGTGTTCCACAATGAGATGGTCAGCATCAATTAACTGTCTTCTGAGAAGTGTCCTGTAGCTTGGAAAACCAGCACTGTAGTTCCTCTGCATAAAAAGGTTGCCAAACCATTCTTCAAAACTACCAAACAATTGCTTTGTTGCCACCTTAGTCAAAAGTTTTTGAAAAACTTCTGTGTAGACATATTTACAATTACCTTGAATCTCATAAATCACAACTCCAGGCTAAAAAAACACTGGAGATGTACTGACAAGCAACCAGGCTGATGACAATTTGTTGACTGATTATATTTGTAACGTAATTGTGTATAATGACATATGGACACAAAATTGCAATTTATTGTCAACAATTATGTGTTCGAACATACACAAGACTTCATTTCTTTAGAAAAAGGTTACCGTATTTTTCAGACCATGAGGCACACCACATAAGGCACAGTATCAAAAATTGAATGCTAGCTGTTCTTTTTTCATACATAAGGCGCATTAAATGAAGCAAACCTCAGATAACATCTGAGGGGGTTTAATCTGTCCGATAAAACTCCCTTGGATGACTGTACATAAGAGTTTAATCTGTCACACATGCCTTCGACACGACTTGAATAAAATGAAAGTTGTGCATGTGTTTGATTTGGTGTGCGCCAATGTAGTCAGGAGCCTTGTGGAGTAATATACCTACATAACACAATGGTCTGTTTGCAAAAAAAGTCGTAACCAGCAAGTGAATGCAGTAAACTTCGGTTAATCTGGATTCGATTTGACCAACAACTTTATCCAGTTTAGGCGAAGATCTGGATTAACCAAAGATGGTTGTTTCTAGCCTGACCTCATCTTAAATACTGAGATATTGGTGAAAATTACTTAAATTGAACACATTTATGACCAAACAGGAGACTTTCACAAAAGTAAAGTGAATTTATTGATGTAATTACAATGGTACATCAGATTAGCAACTGCCATATCCACGCAGTTGTGAACAATCTCAAGTTCGTAATTTTAGATTACTTGGCTGCGAAGATTTCTGGGATTTTAGATTGACCAGAGATTTCTGTGACTGGTCCATTAGCAGTGACTAAGATATGTTACCGAGTACATTACACTCAGGGATAATACCCTTCTACATACGCACACTCCACACCGATCATTGATCAACACATTGAAACAGTGGTGCGGCAGTGTGCATTGAGCGTTATGTTCAACGTGATATGCTATGCCCGTGTGTGACATAAGAGTCATCATAGCAGTTGCGACCAGTGTTATGATATTTCTATATGCTGGTTGGTGATCGCGAGCACGATTGTGTTGCACCTGAAAGGTGCCAAGTCTTTCCTAAAGACCAGTGAATGCACTTTGAGAATACAACAGAGCGTAAGTGGAGAAAAATACGAATTACGAGATGTAAGAAGAGCGGATATTATCCAGTATTGGAGAAGATCTGGATTAAAAAATCCAGATAAACCAAATGTTTTTATAAAGAAAAACATTAGAAATCATTCGTACCACCAGTTTTATCTGGTTTCAGTGAGATCCGGATTAACCAAATCCGGATTAACCAAGGTTTACTGCAGCACCGCCTACCACATAAAATTGGTTCTAGATGAGAAAGCACAAACCAATCCATACAATAGGCACACCACATAGCCATTAACAGTTTAAAAGCCGGTGTACAATAAGCTAGATTTCGGCCTGAAATCAGCAGTTTTCGGTCGGCTTACCAACGCCATAGCTCCTCCGCCGATTGCACTAGAGAACTGTTTACGGGCTAAAACAGATCAGCCTGTCTTCTAGTCTGCACGCGAAAAAAAATTTTTTGGTTGTGGGTTGCAGATTTTTTGCGACTGACATCATAAGTGAAGTAGTTTTGGGGCCATTTTGGCTCATGTTGCCTGGCCTAGGGCCCAACCGCTAGGCCATAGTATTTCCTTGAAGGTTTTATGGGAAACTAGGCTCGATTCCAAGCCTTTTGAGCCTTTGACCGACTTTCTAGCGTTTCTGGTTCAAAAGTTATTAATTATCTAATTAGTCAAATATTTTTATTACTTTAGATCACAACTTTTGAACCTGAAACCCCAGCAGGTCATCCAAAGTATCAAAAGACTCGGATTTAACCTAGTTTCCAATAAAAACTTCAGCGAAATACTACCATCTAACGGTTTAAGCCCAGGGACACGTGGCCTAAAAGCCCTCCACTTATGACGTCACTCACAAAAAATCTGCACTCCTCAACCAAAAAAAATTTTTTCAAGTGCAAGCTACAAGACTTGCCACGTCTTTTGAGCTTTTGACTGGGTCAGTAGCACTTACCAGACCGTAGAAAATCACACGCAAAGCCACGCGCGTTTCAGTGTTTTCTTCTCGAAAATCCCTTATTTCAGCCGGACATCAAAGTGTTAAAGGTTTTTAAGTCCACCTTGTGGAATGTTCAATACCAAATTATTTTATTTTTCAGAGTCATTCATTAATTCATAAATAAAAAAGCCAGAGCATTAATATTCAAATCCTTTTTTTCAGAGTTGATAAAATTGATCTTAGTGTCTGCAAGTTTCAGTTTGTGAAATGCCTCCAAGTCAAGAGGGAAAACAGCTAGAACTTTCACATCACCTCACATGATCAATCACATTTAAAGATCCCATCCTCGTGAACTGGCAAACCATAAGTGTAAAGTGAAGAGATAAAATAAAGATGATGAATGTTCATCCGGACAAGCAAAAGTATCCCTACTTAAATGCAAACTATTCTAACAGAAATATTGAAGTATAAGATATGTGACACTAATAGTCTGAAGATATGCATTATTTGATGGCAAATCCTTAGACCAGGGGTGCACAACCTGCCTTGGATAAAAATTCATGCAACCGAGCACACTGCACATGTCATGTAGATTGCAGACTATTCGTTGTGGTAGCCGTGCATTGACACCTTAGATGCTGGGTGGATTTATCCGTAAGACCTGTGTAAGCCACTTTTTACTGTCACTTTGCACAACCACCATAATTGATTAATTAATTAAAAACCCAAATTCAAATAAAAATTACCCAAACATATTTTTTACCCAAATGTCGGTTATTTTGCCATAACGTTGGAACCAGAAATGCTAGAAAGCCAATCAAGACTCAGATCATAACCTAGTTTCCAATAATGACTTTAAAAGCCAAAAACTTCCCTCTAGCAGTTGCTGCCCAAGGGCCAGTGACCTGGGCTAGAATGGCCTAAAACCTACCCCATTATTATGTCACCAACAAAAAAACAATATCCAAATCTTCCAATTTTCAAAAATGCAAAGTAGAAGACTTGCTGCATCTTTCAAGAGTTTCAACAGCTCTCTAGCTTAATCACCTGGCAACTTATGGAGTTCCAAAGTGTTGCAAAACGGTTGCTAATGTGGGATTTCACAGTGCGAATATATCGTACACTGGCAGGGAAGATGTTAGAAGGGAAAATCCACCCGACGCCAAAGATGTGAATTGGTCAACACTTTGGCATATTGCTATAAACCTTGAAAACTGTTGTTGTGACCGTATCTAATCAGAGGAAAGATCATCCCCTGACCCCTGCTATTATTTAGTACCATATTTTTCAGACCATTAGGCACACCAGATTACAAGGAGCAGCATCAAAAATTGAATGCTAGCTGTTCTATTTTCATACATAAGGCGCACCAGATTAAAAGGCGCATTAAATGAAGTTTAACTCAGATAACATACGAGTGAATTTAATCGAACAGATTAAACTCCCTTGGATTACCACACATATGAGGGAGTTTAACCTGTCACACATGCCTAATCTGCTAGACACAAATAGAATAAAATAAAAGTTGTGTCAGGTTTGATTCGGTGTGCGCTAATGTAGTGAGGAGCCTCATGGAATAACATGATCTGTGGTATGTGCTAGCTACTAATGTAGTGAGGAGCCTCATGGAATAACATGATCTGTGGTATGTGCTAGCTACTCTGTACGCTGCTCATTGCAATTGTTGTCCTGGTTTGTTACGTAACACGATGGCCTGTCTAGAATAAAATCGTATCTAGCATTTAAATAAATAGCACCAGTTACCACGTAAAATTGGTTCTAGACAAGAAAGCACAACCAGGTTCATACATTAGGCCAGGGGTTCCCAAATTGAGGTACATGTACCCCATTTGCCTATCGGAAAGGGTAATTTATAGTTAGCATTTGAAGGGGAAAATATATTTATATATTATTTGTTTCCAATTATTTATGCGTTTATCAGTGAATACAATGGGCATCTAAATAATTTTTCCAGGGGAGACAACATTGGCCTTTCACCCTTTTAGGTTGCTATAGATGCAATGTAAATGGATGTTCACATAACACTTTACCCTTTCTACACCACAAAGAAAATCCCCATGTTATAGCAACAGTCGCAAAAAATGCGCTTCGTTGGCAGCTATAGCCAGGTATACTATGATAATCTTCACCACAGGCTATCTGCAGATTTTCAAAACAGGTACTTTTTTCACAGAAGCATTGCCATTACGACTAATGAAACCACAGTTTACGATTTTATTACACCTAACAAGACTTGTGAGCGTCACTTAGAAACAAGATCTGCAAACGTCTGAAATCTCGTCCGAAGCAATCAATCGCTTTTTAAATAAAACCTTGCTTGTCTTTGATTTTTTTAATTTTTTCATGGGGAATGCTCATAGTCATCATACATATATCGGACAAGAAAACCGGTATGTTGACACGACTATCGGACAAGTCACTGAAGTCAGAATATCATGCAGGCTTTAAAAAAGTTAGCAATGATTATGAAAAGTCACCACAGGCAAATGTAGCTTCGCACTCAGTCCTCACTCAGAAGTCAGAAATAAACCTTAACGATTAAGATGTATTCCCACAAACCTGCATAGACGTATTCTAACAGGTCACGCAGTTGCATACTGTGTGAAAAGAAGCCTGCATAAGCATAATTTGATTAAGCTATTCGATCATTTGTTCCACCGTATTAAAACTCGTCGTAACAGTATTCACCAGCCCATCTGTTCAGGCTTTATAACCGAATGGACATAATTTTTTTTTGGCTATTTAAAAAAAATTTGACCTATGACTTAAAAAATAAACCCAGGTTCACACTCAAAGCTTCCCACTAACAATGGATTTTTCAAACTTGTAGAACCGTTGCTACAGATCCACCCATGCTTTTTTTCACACAGTGTAAAACTACATGCCTTTCGGCAATCAGCGGTCACTGTCTCACTACATTACCTGCCACAAATGTCTGCATTCAACAGTCACATGCGGGCTAAGCCAATTACTTAAACTGAATCTTTGAAAATTTGTTGCCATGTTTTTGTTACACAATAGAGACCAACGATAGAACAATCCGTCGCAAGTTTCGCAACCTGCCTCTGGCTCTTGTGCAGTGTGAGTGTCATACCGGCAAAAATAATTGTCAATGCAAGAATTGAATCAATTAATCGGAATTAAAATGTTGACATCAATTTTCTAGAAACTTTTGATTGTTAGTCCGAACTTCCAAGGGGGCAAATGCTTGTTTTACCCCCTGTGGACACCCATGGTGAATATTATTGTTGAAAAATGATTATGTACTTGTTGGTAAATATGTTTGTTATTTTCCTCAGCCTTTTTGTCATAAGAAATTTAAGGGGTACATGCTCATCTATCAAAATGCTGAAGGGGTACATGACCAGAGTAAGTTTGGGAACCCCGGAACCCCTGCATCAGGCGTACCGCATGATAAGGACCACTTTAAATTTTTGAGAAAATTAAAGGACTTTAAGTATGCCTTATCGTCTGACAAACACTGTAATGCCTACCTCTGTGAAATGGATACACAACACTTACAGCTGATTGCTGTTGCAATCTTCCTGGCATGCCCACATTATCCAATACCATCATAAAGTGACAACTAAAAACTAACATCATCATTCATTTGCAAATTCTATGACTCACCACACCTTTGTCATGTCTTGCCACACTTTTTATCATTTACAAAGCAAACGTATTACCAATTTTAAGGTAGCATTATCTATGATTAACTGTTCCGATGGAGTATAGATGCCTTCACATGGCCCTCCCTGTTGCGACATTTCCTGAAATACTTACCAAATCTGTCACCATGAGAGCAACCACTGCTACTCGCGCTGGATGTGTTCAGCGTGGGATGGGTCAAACAACGCCCTTCTTAGGGCGCGGCAGCAGAAATGCTGCCGAAGATGACCCACGACCCAACATACTCCAGCTGAACACCAAGGGGCTCACTGACAACAAGATCTCCGTCATTGAGCAGCTAGCCTACAAGAGCAAGGCTTTCATCATGGTCCTACAGGAGACCCACTGCATAACTGCAGACAAGCTAGTGATTCCCAACTTCTCACTAGATGGGTCAAATCTGAGCAGGAATCACAACCTTGCCACATTTGTCCACAACCAGATGAAATGGTCACTGGTCGATCAGTCTCCAGATCAAATAGAGACTGAGTGGTTGTGCATAGACGTCGTAGGTTACAAGATCGTCAACGTCTATAAACTTCCGTGCTTGCTACTCACTCCAACGACCATCCCAACGTTCCCACACCCCAGTCTGTACGTTGGTGACTTCAATTGCCAGCATGTCAGTCAACTGGGGTTACAACATCCCCGGACGGTAAAAGAGCCTGGACTCCTGGACAACATCCAACAACCTTGGACTGTTGTACAACCCAAAGGAAACAGCCAGCTTCTTCTCTCGCCGTTGGAACATCGGCACCAACCCAGACCTGGCCTTCACGGGTTTTGGCCAGGACAGCCGACTACCAGACAGACGTGTCCTAAGAAATTTCCCACGGTCACAACATCGGCCCTCCCTCGTAACGCCACCAAGATTCAAGGTTGCTGCCCACAGCAATCCGGTGAAGTGTTGGAACTTTCGCAAGGCTGATTGGAAGCGCTTTTGCCTTCTCACAGGTGAATCTGTCGAGAGATTGCCACCTCCGGACACACCTGATATTGAGAGGGCATACCAGGATTTTTGCGAGAGCCTAGTTTCTGTGGCTAAACCATGTATCCCATGTGGCCGTCGGAAGAACTATGTGCCATGCTGGGACGAAGAGTACGAGACCCCCTATCGTTCCTTTATCTGAGCCCCAGTGAGGATTGCCTCTGACTGAGCCGCCTCGTCCCTACTCTCTCGACTACAACAGACGAAGCAGGAGCGATGGGAGGAAGCTGTCAATTCCATCGACTTCTCATACTCTAGCCGCAAGGTGTGGAGAACAATCAACAAACTTACTGGCAGTCTGGATGCTCCTCTCGCCTGTGCCTCGTCTCGGCAAAATCCATCGCCTCGCAACAAGCGAAGAACGGGGCACACAGGACTGGGGATCGCGAGTACACCGGGCTGTGTCAACAAACAGCTGTCCGATATATGGAAGATTCAAAACCTGAGGGTCACAGTATCTCCGAACCCTTCAGGCCAGAGGAGCTTGCTGCTGCCCTTAGACGCCTGAAGCCAGGAAAGTCTCCAAGATTGGATTCCATCTTCCCGGAGTTTATACTCCATGCCGGGTCGGCTCTCAAATCTTGGTTTTGCGACTTCCTCAATTCCCGCATGCACCAACTCAATATTCCAAAGATCTGGAGAAGAGCACTAGTAGTTGCGATCCCTAAGCCACTGCTGGACCCAAAAAGCTATCGTCCAATATCTCTGCTGTGTGTCTCCTTCAAAATCCTCGAGAGACTCAACTACACTCATGTCGAAACAATCATCGACCCACTGCTCCCACAGGAGCAGGCAGGCTTCCAACACGGGAGGTCAGCCGTGGACCAGGTCACCCTGTTGACACAGGACATCGAGGATAGCTTTTAAGCTGAAAAGAAGGCCAGAGCTGTGTTTCTTGACCTAACAGCAGCCTACGACACCGTATGGCACCGCAGCCTCATCTGCAAGCTGCTGCAATTACTGCCTGATAGACACATGGTCCACATGATCATGAAGATGGTTGGCAATGGCAGCTTTACCCCTTTCCACCAGATATGGCCAAAGGAGCAGGTTTTGATGCCTCAAGAACAGCGTCTGACAGGGATCTGTCCTGGCGCCCCTACTGTTCAACACCTACATCTCTGACCTGCCAACCACCATCTCCAGAAAGTATGCATATGCTGACGACCTAGCAATCATGCATGCTGATGGAGATTGGCTGGCAGTGGAAGGGGCGCTGAGCAAGGACATGGTAACACTAGGTGAATACCTCCAGACTTGGAAGCTAAAGCTCAGCACCACGAAAATGGTGTCGGCAGCCTTTCATCTCAACAAGGAAGCTAAGCGTGAGCTGAAAGTCAACTTCAACAACGAAACCCTGCCCTTCTGCTCCAAGCCCAAATACCTCGGAGTAATGTTGGACAGACTGCTCACGTACCGCCAATACCTTGAGTCACTTTGCAAGAAGCTAACATCACGCGGCGCACTCCTGAGGTGGCTTGCTGGCTCCAGTTGGGGCACTGGAGCAACAACGTTGCGAACAGCCACCCTAGCCCTGGTCCATTCGACTGCAGAGTACTACGCTTCTGTTTGGTGCCGCAGTGCTCATACCCGCCTCCTTGACCCACGATCAACGACGCCTTGTGAATTGTGACTAGATGCCTGCGTCCTACACCAGCAGACAACCTTCCAATCCTCACAGGCATCCAACCTGCTGAGCTTCGTCACAGTGGAGCCACACTATCTCTAGCACGCCGTGCCATGGAGCCTGGACATCTGTTCCACTCAGCGCTCACCTGTCCATCAAGTGCTGTTGCACGGCGCCTCAAATCGAGACACCCATTTGTACCCGCCGCACAGCAACTCATCAGCTTCTCTGACAACCACAACATATGTGCGGCGCAGTGGCCGGATCATCAATGGAATGCTGAGTGGGCAGACAACCCCATAGGACTCTGCACTTTAATTCCAGATACTGGTACACACACACCCAAAATGACCTTCCCAAGAAGAGCCTGGGTCCGGCTTAAGCGCCCCCGCACCGGTGTCGGCCATTTCCGTTCCTGCTTGTACAAATGGGGTATGGCTTCCTATGCGGCCTGTGAGTGTGGTGCAGAAGAACAAACCTTCGACCATGTCGTCCTCCAATGTCCAATCCATCAACCTACCCACGGCCTGACGGTTCCAGACGATGAGAAAACTGAATGGCTGCTCAACACTTGCCCCAAAATCTTGCGCGGCCAAGCAGTGGATAAAAGAAGAACTTGCTCAAACGAATGAAGAAGACAGTTCCGATGGCGACAAGCAAAAGGTAGAGAAGACACAACTCTACTGCCGAGGTTAGATCAGAATGCTTTAAACAATGTCCTCTAACATGATAACTGATCTCCAACTCATTAGTTTATCGCAGTGAGAAAAATGTCTGCTTTAATGCATTTACAAATTAATGTTTGACCTGGTGGTTTCTTCTCTCCATCCACTACCAGCAGATTTTCAAAGGATTTTCTCCTTGTGCACTGCACCACCACCTAAACATTCAGCTTTAAACCAAATCATTGCCTTCAATTTTTTTTTTATACAACTTCATCTTGTGAAACTTTCTACTGCTAGAAATAAAAGCACCAGTCAGCCATTCCATCTTCACAAATCACTCATGAATGTTGTTATTAATTGCAGCCAAAACACAAACCAACCATCTGCTTAAAATTGACCCACAATTGATGTCTATACAGATGTCAATATTGCATGCTATGCTTTGCTCACAGCCCACTGAATATTACAGAAAAGCATGATTGTCTTTGTGTACATGGCAACACATAAATTGAAATACACTTCAATCATAGCAGCATTTACGGTACTGCCTATGCAGCACTTTTAGTTAGTAATTGTATTGTTTATGCAAAATGCGACCTTGACAAATGGTTTGGTCTGTTGTTTTTTCACAGTAGGTAGTGTGAAATTTTTACAATTACCTTTTTCGTGCTATTTGTTGGGGAGGAATTGACAGTGTTTGGGATTGAAAGGGAGAATATGAAAAAACTTTGAGAACCACTGGTTTAGACTTTTAGGCTATGCTGATTTGCTACATTTGTTTTCGTTTGGTTTGCTAGAATTGTCAGTTCTAAGAATGTGTTTTTGAAAGTCATGCAACATATTTTGATTGTGCTTGGAACCTCGTGAAACAAAAAACTTGTATCAATCAGGCTAGTGTCCGTTTCAACAATGTCATAAATAATATAAAAAAATTATGGTCACCGGACAAAGCAGAACATCTAAATTCAAGTCCTTAGCCAACTTTTTTAAATTCCAAGTTTTAAATCAGTAATTCTAAAAAATTCAAATCTCCAATCTGAATCTATCATCACAATGCAGCCAAACTATCCAGGAAAATTCAGATATATCTTGCAATTAAAACCTAACAACAATGAAATTACAAAAAAATATTTTTACCTCGCCAAAGAAGTACTTCACACGTAGAGGAGCTCTGTCAACTGTGTGTTCCTTGTATGCGTTTCTATCTCCATTCTTCACAACATCGTCAATACATTTTTCTATTTCATCACATTCTGCTGAAGTGAAAAGCTTTTTCTGCTTGATTCCTGCAAAATATTGGCCCAACTTTTCATATTATTCAACATTCAACAAATAAGGTAAGAAAATTACACAAACAATCACACCTGACACGGCCTGATAAAACTTAAAATTATGTTCCATATTACCAGCATTAAGGAGGTACAGGGTGACCCAAAAAAATGTGTACCCATGAAAATTTCAATTGTGACTTTGATTAAAAAGCTATTTATTTCAAATTACAACCACACATTGATCAGTTTATGGAAGACCATTCACCAGAGTTTCAACTATTTCTGTCGATTTTTAGTCAATTTATGGCTTTCCCAAGATGTGTTCCAAATGTCCACCATTTCGTTGCAAGCAAACCTGTACTCGTCTGGCAAAGTTGTTAATCACTTTTACACACTCCTTTTTCGGGATGGCTCTTATTTTTGCTGTGATAGCAGTTTTCAGTTCTTCAATTGTTTGTGGATTTCCCTGGTATACATTGTCTTTCAGGAAACCCCACAGATAAAAATCTGGGGGGTTAAGATCTGGTGAGTGCGGGGCCCATTCCACATCGCATCTTC
>Ga0210059_1005366_pt1 | contig 20632 bp, 22 predicted proteins | sample Ectturendosymbi2_FD_188042 | JGI IMG/M metagenome (GOLD analysis project Ga0210059, IMG submission 188042) | Ecteinascidia turbinata endosymbiont from Florida, USA - Sample 2 (SPAdes) (version 2) | ecosystem: Host-associated > Tunicates > Ascidians > Unclassified | place: Key West, Florida...
CACACGAAATCCCTTGACGCGAATGACAAGTTGATACAAACCAGATCTCACGTACGGAATGCAATAGCGAGTAGGGAACGGCAAGTCGTAATGCGAAAAGTTAAATCCACTATACTATTAATCTGAAATATATCAGAAGGTAATCGAAAATAACAGGGGTTCTACCAATAACATAGTTTTAAGCACGTAACAGAAGTTACTGCAAACAACAGGGGTTTATTCAAACAACAGGGGTTAACACGGGTTTAGTCATTTCATGGAGGAAGAGAGTGACTACAAGCGTATCCTGGTTCATGAATTTGCCAGACCCCACTCGTTCGTCAACTGTTTCTTTTTAGTCTTTATCCAACCTATCAGACTACCTGTAGGTTAGATGTTACTCGAAAGTTCTCAGAGGAAGACTGAAGTTCCTCTCCAAATATCCCTCCCTATAAAGGCCTAAAGGGACTTTCCAATCACGTGACACAGAGCTACGCAAGGTGGAGCGTTTTCCGAGTGTTTGCACAGCTTCATAGCGACACTAGTGGTCGTACTCTCACCCGCGGTTACGTTGAGTCAAAATCGAAGTTACGTATCAACGCATTTCGTTAATAATTTCGTATGGGATATTACGGCAAATACTTTCTATAATATTATGGGTCACTCTCGTCCTGGGTGCGACTTGCAATACATGTACAGCATGAATATACAATAATTTAAATAAATACATAATACAATGTCTTTATAAAACAAGTGTTTGTGAATTCAATGTCCCGACTTCATTCTTCTTGAGTTCAGTTCATGCGGAAATATATTTTATGCATTCTAATGCTTCTTCTTTGCCTTTACTATTTAATGAGTTTGTCGGTACACTTTCCCAGTTGTTTTCTGAACTTGCTTTTAAAGTCTTCGTTTGTTTGTATTTCACAGTCGCAAGACGTTCCATGTTGATGATGTAACACGAACTGAACATTCCTCCTCATGAAACTGACGATCTCGGATTTGTCATAGAATAACGTTGTTATCATGTTGCAAGTGATCTCAATAATCGGAAACTTCTTTTGTGAAGATAGAAACTCATAATGATTTCGAAAAGGAAAACGGAGATGTGAAGAAGAAAAATAGTTATTGTACCATTGATGGTTCCTGGATGAGATGGGACGATACCCAAGTCATCACTCATGTAACATGGAAACATAAAACAATTGTTGTAGTTGACTGCATCGCCTTGAACTACTGAGGCAAGCACAAGAGAAAGATGGCAATTCGGGGCATTAACTAACAGGAAAGAAACCAGCAGCAAAGAGCTCCCTCACTGAGTTCACTCTACTACTACTAGGTTGCACTATCATTATATAGGGATAAGAGAATTACGATGATTAGCTTGTGGTGACCATCACAGTGACTTGTAACTTATGGGCACCATCTAGTGGTGACAATTTATTTACATGTGGCGTCATCTACCTGCCGCCACACAACACCATGGTTCACGAAATGGAGTCTTTGGCTGAAACCTATTCAATGTTGTCAATGTTCTACATTGGTTGTCGTTATGAAATGATTGAATAAATCGGTACATGAATAACCTGAGTTGTTGTATTATTAGCATGTTCAACCCGATAGGTAGGTTCTTCACGTAATATATTTTTTAATATCATAATTGCTGCAAACAGTAGGATAATTCCTCCCACAATACTTGCAGCAATAATAATGATCTTGATAGGTTCAGAAACCAAACCTACTCCTTTGTCAACGACATTAGTGATCAGATCAGCTCCTTTATCAACAATATCTGATCCGAATTGGATTACATTACCTATTCCTTCATTGAGATCTTCAATTCCTAATTCAGGAACTGTTATAGGAGCAAAATGGTATGTGAAGTTATAAACTTCTATCGGTTTTATAGTCATTTCAACTATATCTTGTAAATCTTCTAAATTTGGGTAAAATCAAACCTTTGTTTGTGTCTTCTAAAACTATCTTCCAAATTCTTTCTGTGTTGTTCAGCATGTATTGGTTTTAACAGGTGGTCCTTTTCCCAATTAGAAACGTTAGCACGAGATTGATTGATAATACTATAGATTTCAGTATTAATCAAAATTCCTCTTCGAATTTGGTTCGAATAAATGGTGTCCTTCCTTAAGTCAGGAATGTTTATTTGATTTTTCAGATTATTCAATACAAGCTTTTGTAGGTTATATTCTTCGATCTCTCTTTGAGTATCTCTAGCATCAATACTTAATGCCAATTTTCGATTTTCAATCATCAATTTTGTATTAGCAATTTGTTGTTCTAAAAGTTGTTTATCTTCAGCAAATTGTAGATTGTGGAAATCTTCTTGTTTTTGACCAAGATGTGCTGTTATTTCAACTAAGTGATTTATCGCTTGAGTTAATTGTAATTCTCTTTCATTGATTTCGGAGATTTGTTCTTCAACAGTATTAAATTGTCCCGAAAAATCTTTTTTGACATTTTCTATTCTTTCATTTATTTCATCACTAAATCTCCTTAATTGATTTTGAAATGTTCCCGCGAGGGCTATTCCCATTAATCCTCCAATTACTAATGAAAATGAAAGGAAAGCTCTTCCGTCTCGAGTAACTCTAGTTGTCAGTCTGGTTCCTCTATCTAATGTATAGGTTCTTTGCAGAAAACACAAATCTCCATAGGCAATTGCTGGAGCATTCTCTTTAAGATCTGGAATTACTCCAAGTCTATTCATGGATAAGGATAAAGGTCATGTTGCATATTTGCATTGCAATAACTCTTTTCTTTTGTCACACCGAGAGGTATTGTAATAATATTTAAAACAATGCGTATTAATTGTATTATTTCTATACCTTCTATTTATAAGGTCAATTGTAGCAGTATACTTTCGGTCACAGTACGAATTTCCTCTATCGTATGCAATGAAGGATTGGTTTGCTCGAATTGGTTTAACAAACATGTGTGGTTCATACACAAGATATCAAAAATGTGTATCATCAAGGATATAATGGATATTTTTCTTTAATTTTCTTACTGGACCATGTCTTATGGTAATAACATACCATTGGGGTAAACCAAAAGCCCATTCTTCCCATTGGAAGACGAGTTCTCCAATTCCCATGTAATGTAGACTGGATCGTTTATATCTTGGTGAAAAAATTGGTTGAAATAGTCCTCCTGGTATGATGAATTTTGTTTCACCATCAGGTGTAGCTTCCCAATTTATTAACAGAGAGGAATTGCATTTAGACAAATTATTTTGTGCTATAGTTAGCAATTGCTCTTCTAGTTTAAAGGGTGGTACGAACACAAACTTATTTCTTAAAATAGGATCCAAGTAATATGGTGGTACTGATTCATTACATCTTGTAGTAGTTCGATTCTTCTGATAATGGGATATTTTAAAATTCCATCTTACCCATTGATAATTCTCATAATAATACACTAATAGTTTACTTGTAAACATGAAGGCATCCCTCATCACGGGTATATTGCTGTTTGTAAGTGATGTTATTGTATTCCGATTCCATCCGGTATTGAGGTTTTACAAGCACTCTTAGTTTGAGTACTTCCACCAGTGTGGAGTCGTTTAAATATTCTCCCGAATATAACATATTCCATTTCTTTTCGGGATTCCAAGTTTCTGTTCTAAAGATAGGGCATAGACATTCTTTATCGCAACTGTCAACGTCAGGAAAATATCTTCCTTTTGGATAATATTTTTCTGTATAGGTTTTGCCACTAAAACCAAATTTTCCGTACTCCTTGGATCGGTATACATTTGAAATTTGTCCCTTATTACATTTATGCGGCATTAATTCTGCTAAGGAATAGCGTTTACGTACCTGTTTAATTGGTTTTGTTTGTAATCCTTGAGTTCGTAGGAAATTCTGTATTATTGTCAGGTTTTTTCTATGATACATATCCTCTGGGAATGGACTAGCATCATTAGAATTTATTTGAACTATTGATATAAGCAATATCAATTTCAGCATTTCTCTATATCAATTGGTATCCTGCAACGATAAACAATTTTCATAAGATGACAGTAATTACTTTAACAATTGTTACAACAATTTTAAAAGCAAAACAACTCATGATATCAAATTTTTCTTTCACATTCGCATGATAACGCTATATAATCTATGACATTATTAACATAAGGTTTTGAACCACTGCTAACTCCAAATTCGGGTGTAAGAGTATTCTTTTATTCGGTAGTTAGTCCACAACGTTCTCACACTAATACTCTAGGTGAATATGGACCGTTTTTCATTGCATATCCTTATTCTTTACAGTTATATCATGAAATGTTTCCGTTTTTCTTTCTTCCAAGGGTGTTTCTTGTTCATCGTTGTTTGAATCTTTATCTTGTTGCATTTTCTTCTCTCTCTGGTATGTGACTTTTACCATATTGTTTATCCTACCGACGATTTCTAGACATTTCTGTTGTTCTTCCGTACTATAATCCGTCAATATTTCTAATAGTTGTTGAATTCCAGATGTCATTTTTACTCACCTTTAGCTTTAAAACTATCCGGTAATGATAAACAATGGTTAAGGTAATAAACTCCTTTTAACAATTAATAAAAAACAAACTGTAATATATATTCCAATGCTTACTACTGTTATATGAGAATCACTAAATCCTATTAAAGATTTATCTATTTATGCAATGTTTTCATTCAATTGCTAAAAATATACATCAAGAAAATCATTTTTCAAGATGAGACCGAAATCGTTGTCAACATTCAAGAACATCTTTCTAGATGGGGTTGATCGATCAGGTTCAGCAAATATTTTCATAGTCACCATCTACTTACAACTTTCTTTCCATGGTTCAGAGATGTCACATAGTATGGCTTATGGCCTAACAATCTCTGCTAGAGATCTCACATAGTTTAAAGCTTTTGCAATCCTTTTCGAATGTATCACTCAGTAAGGCTTTAACAATCTCTATAGTGCTGTCATCACAGATTATAGGCATCCTTGATTGCTTCAAATAATACGTTCACACAGCTCATATACTGTTTCCTGTCATTCTTGGGTTACTTGAATTCATGGTCTTATACCATGAACAATCCTTTGCTAGATGTCCTGTCTGTCTCCAACAATAACATAGCCTCGCCCGATGTCGGACTTTCTTCTTGGTAACTTGGGCATGATGACAATGATATTTGTCAAAATTATTTCTCATACCTCTTTGTTTTTTATACTGGAATGGGATTTCCTGAGAACCACATTCTTTCCAAATTTCTGGTATCTTTTGTAACATCTCCGCGATGTTCATTCCAGAAATTTTCACATAATATGCACTAGGCATCTTTTTCTTAAAATTTCTTTCATCAGGTTTGATAAGAATTGATTTTCAGTTATTTCACCAACTGTTAATTGGGCTTCTTGTATTGCCAATTCTATTTTATCAGCTGGATTGCTTTTCCAATCAAGTCTTTTATTTTCTATTGCTTTTTGTAGCCATATCATTTTCTGTCTTTTTGACACTTCATAATTTACCGTGATCCACTGAAAAAATTGTACAAGTAGGTCGTAATCTTCTTCTTCAATGGCTCTATGAAATTTTAATAAAGCCATTTTTTTGTTTCTATATGAAATTTCGTGAGTGCAATTATCAGCTGCAATTTCTGTTTGGAATGAACATTTGGAAATCCTTTGAGAAAGTCTTGAGTGATAATTAACCACTCTATCTCACTTCCTGGTTGTAGAAAGTTCCAGTTTTTAATTTATTTGAACGTTTGCTGCATAGAACGCAATTCTTGAAACTCAGCATAATTTGAAGCAATCTCATCATTTTTGTCCATTGTTAAGACTGGTTTTGGAGATACACACAAAATAGGTTGTCTAGAGGTATCTGGTACCTCTTCTGTTTTCATTGTTTCTTCTAGTTGTTCACATGTGATTACATTTCTCACTCTCTCTATATTGCAAAGGAACAGAATTCCAAACGTTCCGTCACAAAACGTGAAACGAGGAAGAAATTTGTTGCTTTACACATCATAGTCAAACAGGTTTTCATCAAATCCGATATCTTAAAGATAAACTTGGTCATTATAGTCATTGAGAGTCAATGTGAAGTTGGTAATTGCTTGAGTCTGCTCAATTTGCTTTATGAAATTTACGACGATCTTTTAGGCGCGTCGAATGTTCATCTGAAAAAGAACTTAATTAGAGGGGGTCTTCGGCATCCACGTCATCCGAAGAATCTGACTGGATGTGGTTTATTTCTTCAACACCATCATCATTAAGATAAGAGTCTTGTTTACTGTCATAATCCCATCTATGATTTTCATTTAGATTCATGTCAAACACAGCGTCAGCATATTGTGCCGATTGATCTTTACCAAGTTGATCTGTTTCAAATTGACTTCTTTCTCGAAAGTTTCCATTATGTTGATATTGGTTTTGTTGGAAGTTTTGACGATGTCCATTATAACCACGTCCTCGCCCTCTTCCTCTAAAGGGCGGACCAAAGTTTCCTCTATAAGAAGTCTGGTTGTTACTGCTACAAACTTTGGCAATATGTCCCAAGTCATTACATTTAAAACATCTTATCTGAGAAAAGTCCCGAGTAAAATTCATATTGGACTTCTTGATCATACTTCCTGCTGGTGCGTTTGTGGATACATTTTCTTTAACTTTGTGTAATTCACTAGAAACTTCCTGTAATTGCTGTGTAATTTGTTGGAATTTCGCCTGATTCCAAGGTTGTTGTTTACGATCCTCACTCAATTCTTTATGTTCCGAGGTTTGTTTAACATTATTGACATTTAGAACGTGAAGGCCTTTTCCAGTCTCACTATGTGCATGTTTAGTAGGTAAAGCAACATGTTGAATGGGTATTTTTCTAACAGGAGTTTGATAAATTTGCATATAATAGGCAGGTGCAATCCTATGTTTTAACAAATCTCGTAATGAGCTTTCCAAAAATTTATTTTCACCTATTTCTTCCAGAGATAATTGAGCTTGTTGCAAAGCTCTTCTCAAATCATTAGCAGGGCTATATTTCCAGTCAAACCGTTGTTGAGCCATAGCGTGTTCTAGTTTTTTGTACTTTTGTCGATCAGTTAGGTTGTATGAGTTTTTAAGCCAATCAAAGAAATTTGTTAAGGTTTCATAGGCTGGGTCTTTAGTTTTTCTATGAAGTTGAGCTAATGCTTCTTCTGTAGGTATTGGATTTTCTTCCATGAACTGAATGAGTCCTTGCATTTTTAGTCTATCAGATGAGTAAGGGAATTCTTTCAAAGTATTCTCAGTAATTTCTGCCCATTCAATTTCGTGACTTTCCAACAAGGGTGTAACCAAGGTCTTAGGAAGAGTTTTCTTTTGACTGGTATTCAGAGGACTTTCGGATGATTGTAAAAAAACTTCGTCTATATACCATTTTAATTTATCAATTTCTACTAAATCATGATGAAAGTTTTCAAGATTCTCGCAGTCATGGGATGTTAGTATAGAAACATCCTTGAGTCTTTCTCGAGCATTTCTCTCTGCCACAATCAATGTAGCTTCTTTCTCCCGTAGAGAGTCCTCCCGTTTGATTCCCCAAGGCTCTGCGCATTGATAAAATTCACTGTCGTTTTCAAAAGGTAAAGTTTTCACGTTATTTTCACTATCTTCCGGTTTTATGGGAGACATTTGCTTGACTAGACTGCTTTCGTCTTGCACTAAATTTCGTTTCATAATTTCTAATGTTGCTAATTCACTGTGATAGGCCTGAATCATAGCTTCATCTTGTTTTTTGGTATAATAGTCCAACCGAGACTGGTTGATATCGCGAATTCGTTTTACAAGTCTCCCGTTATTTTCCGGTTTCTCTTTTGAGAATCCAAATCTTTTGATGGCTTGTTGCCAGAGTGTTTCAAAATCAAAACCAGGTGTAGAAGTTATAGGATTATATGTTTGGTAGGAAGATTGTGAAGTTGAAGGAAGATCTTCAAATGATGGCTTCTTCAGTTGAGACTCCTTTCTTATCTTTATTGGCATTAAGGATGTGATTGAAATAGGAAGAATTTCTAACAGTTTTTCCTCCTAATTCAATTTTGTCTTCATCTCTAGGAAATCTTTGTTCGTTTACTCGTCCTTCGAGAGCGGTTACTTTTTGTTGGATAATATCGATGTTTTCCTCCTTAGTTTTTTTATCGTCAAATCCCCATTGTTGTGCAAATCTATCATATTTACGATCAATGCGTGATTTATATAAAGGCTCCATAGTGGTGGGTTCACTACTTTCAGATATATCACTGATAGGCATACCTTTTTCGATTGTTTCATCAAATGCTGGATACAGGGGTGCTATGGGAGATTTCTTTGGTCTTTTAGGCATTTCTTCATCGGTAGTGACTTGAGAGTATGAGGGCAACGAGTCTTCTTTCAGTACTAGTTGAGCTTTTAAGGGTGGTAAGGAAGTATCACATTTTTGATGTTCTATGTATTCATTTGTTAGTTTTTGTCGTTTCTTTTCAATATTTTTAAGATTTCTTACCTCGGATAAAAGAGCATGAGTGCCAACAGCGGCTTTCTGTTGATGGTCTTGTACATTATGTACCAATTTTCGAATATTCGTAGCACTATTTTTCTGTATCTTTATCACTTGGTTAATTTCTCCAGAGGTAGGTGGATGTTTCTTTTCCTTTTTCCTGAAAAGTTTTTCTAAAGCCGTTTTTTTTCATTATTATTTTTACTCATTATGTCGCTATTTGATTAATATCAAATTAAAATAAATCCTATTGGAATAGGTTCTAAAATGCAAACAAAGATTTCACAAAAATAAGTAAAGACACGTCTATAAAATAAGCATAAACACAAAATACGTTACTTAGGGAATTACAGAAGTGGTGTTACTGTTTATAGTAGTATTAGATAGTATACACAGCTGATAAACTCCATAAACTACAGTTGAGCCAATGGCAATCAAAGTATCAACAATACTTGAAAGTATGGGTATAGAAGGTCCTGTGTCTTTTTCAGCTTCTAGTTTGTCCAATTTATTTACTTGTTCCCAATCAATATCAGGTTGAGTGGTGGTAGAAACTGTAGTTGTCATAACTTCTGTTGTTTCTTCTGAGCTAGTGGTCATGGTTTGTTCCTTTGTAGTAGTTGAAGTGGTTTGTGTTGTGGTTGATAACTCCTCAGTAGTGGTGACAGGATCAGTAATCTGATATTTAGAAAAGCTGATGATTTTTCCGTTTTGAAACTGATGTTGATAAATAATATCCTGATGCAAATCTGTGATGTTATCCAAAGCCAAAAAAGATTGTTGAACGGTTTGTAGAACATAATAACGTTCCAGGTTGCTTCTCAATGTCTGAACATGACGTTTTATAATGGTTCTTATCCATAACTGACTTCTTTCAGCAGTACTAGCTTTGTCACTTAGTGCCGTCATAGCTTGGAACATACATGTGCGATCATTTTCGTCCTTAATTGATTCCAATTGATCCATCAATCGTAAAAGTAATGCATCAAAATGCCGCACTTGCATTTGATAATATTCATAGTTCTTCACCATTTCCATAGTGAAGTTATTCTGTTGGTCAAACTGCATCAACATCTGCTGCAACTGATTTTCCAGATTAGAAAACTTGAACTGTGTCAGTGAGTATGTTGTATTCCAATGATTGGAATGTACAGAATGTAAAGAGAACCATTTAATATTAAAAAGGTCAGCAAATTGGCTAGCCTGAATAAGTTTCCTGTAATATCGAAAAATGTCATGCCGGGGTTCTAACTCTTGAAAATATGCTTTACAAAATGGTTCATATTGTAAACGATCTTCCCAAATCGTGATGTCCGTGGATGATTGCAATAACGTTTTTTCCAATCTGCCCAAAGTGGGTGTACAATAAGTATGATTTTCTCTATCCGAACATTGTTCCGGACTGAAATAATAAGGCCAACATTGAGCAGGAGTCCTTGGTTCTAAAGTAACAGTACTTTCTAGGTCACGTCCTCCTGATATTCTTTCTGTCCACTGATTATTTTCACAATGTGTATGTGAGTGCCAATATGAAAATATGGAATTTTTTGGTCGTAAGGAAGACGGCATAAAGTTATATTTATTATAAGTTATCATGGTCCTTGCTCTGTCAAGTATCCACCAAACAGTGGTCTCCTGTTTTCTTAACTGACCATGTCTAAGATGTACAGTATCACTATCCAATTGTGTGGTCTGCCTGGTGTACTCCAATACCATTGAAAATATAAGTGATCATGATAATGATTTTTATTCTGTATGTCTGGTCTAATATCATGAACGGGACCGGCCGGGATTTGAATTTGAACTTCTGATTCGGATACAGTGATGATTTGCACTTTCTTTCGAAAGTTACATTCTTCTAAAGTAGAACCATTTATATCACTGCCAATATTGTGATTTGCTTCTATAGATCGGACGGTTGGCATATCCTTTAATAATATATAACAGGGATCAGTTTCTAGTGTGGGATAAGAGCTATCATCAAAGAAAATTTTCCATGAAACCAATGGTATTTCTCAAAGAAGGAGGTTAAAATATAAGGAAATAACATAAGTATGTCGATAAGGTGATAATGATGTATGACTTGAGTTTCTTGTCTAGATGGAACTATGTGTGAAATGCGAAATGGTTGGTTACGTGTCCAAGATAAATATATCATTTCATAACCTTGAATACTTTGTTGTTGTGTTTGTTCAACTAGCATTGACCAATTATCAGGACACCATGCTTGTGCTTTTATGAAGTTACAGCCACATGCTGGGTCAATATGGAAGGGTGTCACTTGCAAATGTTTTGCAGATACTTTTCGCTGATGGTGGTTTTGTTGTTCTAAATTTTCTCTGTATTTATGTAGATCACACGGTTCTACATCAAAATGAGGGGTTTCATGCTCCAAGGATAGCTGATCTTCTTTAGGTATTAACACAACTTTCTTCCCTTGATTAGAAACAAGATTAAGCAACGATTTCAATTCATTACTACAATTTTTTTGTGAATGTGAACTGTCAGATTTTGCCAATTGTAGATGTAAAATAAAATATATGAATAACAATTTGAACATCACTAAATAATTCTAACATAAATGTTTACACATTTATCCCTGAAAATACAACATACAAGCTTTATTTTTCTCCTTATATATCTAAAGGCTTTTTATCTAACTGAAGATCTTAATTTAAGAGTAGGTTTCGTGTAGTTGTGATCTTAATTGGACAAGATGCAGGTCCAAAATAGATGACCCTTTCTCACAAAAGAGGATAAACACTTTCTTTCTCCTATAAAAAAAACTTGTTGGAATTTGGAAAAACAAATTTTTGGTGATGAAGAACTTTGCGTAGAAGCTAACTCGCGCTCCTACAGGAATTTAAAATCAGTCTCGTGTAATGGTTAAATCAAATATTGACCAATTGACAATCTTATTGAGCCTCATTTTTCAGGCCCTAAACTCTTCAATGAAAAGATTTCTGAAATCTTAAAAGTTTTTAACGTTGAATCCCTCTGAAAACTTTTGATATGATACGAGTTCAACTGTTGATAACTCAAGTGTACATGTTCACCATGCTATTGCTATTCAGCCTACGGCTGGCTGTCTGATTAGACTGAAATCAAAACCACAAGGTTTCGTATCTGTTTTGTACGCAAGTATAATTTTCATACATTTTGCATTACTGAAAAGGCACATATGAAATATGAAGAACAAACAGAAAGAAAACTCACGATACTTGTCAACAAATCTGCTGCCAACAGCGTATTTAATTTTGATCATAATCATGTGATTTTTCTCAATATTTCGTACATTCTGACATAATAAGCTCAGTAATGACATAGGATAAGATTTTCCAAAACTCAAAGATTAATTTTCTAAGTTGTTTCATGATATGCGTACTATAAATGAACTCTGGTTCGTATCACACCGATGTAGAAAAAGGAATAAATAATCTTCCATAATACTGACGATGTATAAATGGCTTGTAATCTACATGGTGTGATGCAGTCAGTTTCTTCACACCACCTTGAGTCTTTTAGGTAGATATTCAGCGGTCTCCTTGATAAGAGTACCGTTCTTTAAGGAATTATACAGTTCAATGCTTGAGTAACGAACTGTGTCATCTGAACAGTCAAGTTCTTTCAAGGGTTTGGGTGACACAATAATGTAACAATCCACATCTTCGTGATTGAAACCAGGTGAAACTTTAGAACGGTACCAAGGTTTACCCTTCTGCGGCTTTAGGTCTGGATGATGGGTAAAGTAAATAACAATCTTTTGTTGAAGTTCTTCGTTCGTAGGGATTTGATAACCCTGGAACACTGGATAATAGAATAGCTCTACCTTTCTTGTAGTCGTGTCGAATGAGCCTTGATTTGAAGTTCGCATGAAAATGCACTGGCTTCCCGATTTTACTTCGATCTTTTCTTCTTTCACTTTATTAAGCACTTTTCACAATTCTATTTATTTTTAAAACACGACCTAAGTTCCTGTACTTTTCTTTCCTGAGAAAGGAAAGAAAAGAAGAAAAGAATTAGCAGTCAAAAACTTAAAAGAAATATAATGAAATTTGAAGTGGAACACTGAAACAATGGAACAGAAGAACTCACAGACGCAGTCTCGAAGAAGAGACCGACGTCTTTGAGATTATTGTTTTCACCTTACCAACTGGAAGACCTTCCATAAAGGGAAGCTTGACAGTTGAAGGTTACTAGATTATTCTAAAACAGCTTTGAACTTAAATTCTCATACGCAGCTCTAAACAGAGCTCTCGACTAGGTCAAGTGAGAATCAAGCCAGTGCTGATACTACGTATTAGACCCTCCTCATGCTTTAATTATTTGAAAGTTTGATAAATTTGCCTTGCGCCCGTTCCAATGATGTCTCCAATCCTTCAATATTCCATAAATGCCTTCCTTCTATTTCTATCGGTGCCGGATAATTATATACAATATACGCTCTGATCGGGTGTCTTTGTATCTTCATTTTGAACCAGATAGTTTCATATTTGACGTTAGCAGGAGGAGGTCTTGCCCCCACCTCAAAAAAATGTTCTTTGGCCATTTTTTCGGCCGTTCTTTGATTTTTTATCTTTGGGCTTATAGCCAGCACTGTCTTATCTAAACATTTTTCTTCCTTTTCTTCAAAACCAACCATTTTTATTTTACTCAGTGTTTCCCCGAAACACAACAATGTTATAATAAGTTTCGAGATATCACCATTACTTTTTATAATTCAAGTATTAATCAGGGCATGAAATTTCCAATACTTTCATTACACTCGTCCAAAGCCATTAAAGTAAAGTTATTCAAAGCACTCATAAAACACGAACTTATCTCCAAGGATGCAAGAAATATATATCATGAATTTTGTTAAAAACAAAAGAGCATTGCCAATAACAAGAATAACACTGACACTGTTCTGGTTATTACATCAAAAAGTTTTGCAGAAATTGGCATCTCTAGCAAGAAGAACCTCGAAATATAGCAATATTTAAAGAGTCTTTGGTCTCAAGGTAATTGCCTTGAGCACCGTCTAAAAAATCTTCCAGAAAGCTGCAATTACAAATGTGACCGTCTGTGAATTCAGGTGGTACTGATTGGTTAAAGATTACAAAATTTCGAGGTGGTGTGATCCTATTCCTCTGAGGAAACCAAATGATTCGAAAGGAAGTGTTTCTAGGTGGTTCTTGCATTTGATTGAACCGATAAATCAACAGAGCTTTTTTAACAGCCACGATTGGGTTCAGAATTCGATGACCGAGTCCCAATACAGTTGTTTTACTATACTTTTGTTCTAATTTTTCACCGGAAAAGTGTGCAGCCATAGTAAATTTTGACTTATCTAAGTTCCTAAAAACAAAAATACATTATGACGTATTGTTTTAGCCCTAACATTTAAATGGTGTTTGCTAAAATCGTACATGGATATCATGAAGTTACTCATAGCAATCAGACAATCTATCTGTACATATCTGATTATTTTTCGCTGTCCTATCATTTGCGGCTTGGTTCCTCTGGAATTGTTCGAACGTATATACAAAACATAATCGATTACACACTCAAAGTTGACTGTATCACTAAAAGTATTAATACATGAATAATAACATATGGGAATCATCTTATATGCTTATATACTGGCGAAGAAGTATTGGTCCTTTATAACAAATATATGCACAACTCCAACTTGACCATGAATTGTTTACAATAAAAACTGATTCAAATAATACACGTTTTTATTCCTACTTCAGCTGTGTTACTTAAGGATCTTCCTACTCTCAATTTTATATTCAAGTTCCGACTGAACCACATGGAGTTTACAGATCTATCAAAGTATAAATGTGCTTATAAGTGTCGGCTGTTATAGGAATATTTACCAAGTATTCCCAGAACCAAGTTACTTGCCATCGATATAATTTAATATTCACAAATTGAAGAAGAGGTCGATATAATTGAAAAGAATCTCGAAATTTGCTATACAATTTTCGTTTGAACACTGAAAACAACACTGGGTTATCATCCAGAATTTCTAATCCTAAATTCTTCTCATGCAGATGATCTTCCAGCACCTTTATAGGGCGTTTGTCCCAGTCAAAATTAATACTTCTAATCACTTGTAAGGCATAGGCTGATTGGCCAGACAATAAACGTTCCTTTTCAAGGCCTAACACAACTGTTTGAGCTTCAGCCTCAGTACAACCAATATCTTGCAAATAAGTCTCAAACAACATCTTTAAGCTTGAGTCAACTGAGTCATTTTCAACAACTTGACAGACTTGATCCATATTGTCACTAAGCAATGATACAGGTCTCAGTACAATAGATAGAATCATTTCTGTGATCTCGGCAGCACTTGCTCCTGCAACTATCAACTTTTCTATGCAATTTTTAGTGGTTTTTACTGTCATTTTTTATTGTATAAGTCCCCAAATGATCTACACAAAAGGTTTTTACAATTAGTATTTACTCTATCACTTATTTAAATTCAACTATGTTTTGCGATCCACTTACACATTAATTAATATTTGCAACCACTCATAAGTGTTCTCATCTATCGGTGTATTTACAAGAAATTCCCAAAGCCACATGACGTGCCATTGAAAATTACGTATAGCCACTTATTGAAGAAGTGGACTATACCAGAAAAAGGAAAAGGAACTCTGAAATTCTTTATACAATTTCTGCTTGAACATTTCGAAGAATAGAGGGTTTTGTTCTAAAACATCTATCTTTAAACCTTTGGCCTGCAATTGCTTCTGCAGTCTCAATGTAGGACATTGAGGCCCATCAAAATGTGTAGAGTTAATGGCTTGCACAGTGCAGTCTATCTGGTCAGACAACAAATTGTCCTCTTCTGACTTTGTCAGTATAACATTTAGTTCAGCTTCTGTTACGTCAATACTTTCCAAAAGACTCTCAAACCGATTCTCAACACTTGAGCTTGGTGCATCATTTTTACTAACACAATCTACTTGAGAACTTTGCAAACACGCGGTATCCAAAAAGACAGTTGGAGCCAATACAACAAAACTGTCGGCATTAATGCCTTTAGTGATCAATTTCTCTACACAATTTTTAGTAGCTTTTACAGACATTTTACTGCTGACCTCAACTTACTCTAAACAAAAATATTTACTGTTTGACATATGACCATCTGCCAGATTTGCTATCATAAATTGGTCCTTTCAACACACTCAGTTCATCGTACTCATCATTAGGCTGGGGTGTCAGAATTGCTTTACGCACTTGTTCATAAGTTTGGTCACCGGTGAGTCTGCACTTTATCATAGTCCACATTGTATTGATTTGCCAGCTAAAGTGGGCCGGAACAACAAGCTCTATCAGTGGGCGATATTTTGCTTCTAGATTACGATATAACTTTTTGCGATAAACTTCAAATAGTTCGAGATAAGTCTTGATATAATCAAAGTCCAAACCAACATCTTTTAATCTTTCAGATAGAACTACTCCTGGATCCTGAATCCAATCGAAGCGCAGATTTCTTAAAGCACAGGAACATTTTTCATGCGCACTGGTCATTCTTATCGTTACTTACTACTTTGTCTTTTACTCCTACGACAGTCAAAGTAAACACTTGTAAATTCACAAACTCAAAAATTGACAATAGAAAAAGGGTTACAAAAACATCCAAGATACATTCTTTACAAGTACTATCAATTCTCAATCCAAAACTCCAGCAAAGAATAATACAAGTTTTTTTTGAGGCAGTTAAAACATTTTGAAAAATACACTGCAAAATAACAGTTTGTTCTAATTAGCCTTTGCATGTAACAACGTTTCTAACAGCTCATAACATCCTTCTCCTGGCTCACTATTGAATAGCACCTCCCAGATAGTATCAAGTTGCCACTGAAAATCATCTTGATTTATTAGTTCAATAAAGGTACAATATTTATAAAATTTAACCACTTGGAATTTTCTACCAAGACGACCTTTGAGTTTATTAAATAAAATAGGCTCTTCTTTGAAAACATTTAACTGTAATCCAACATCCTGTAAATGTTTCTTCAATACCTTTATAGGGTTCTTGTTCCAAGTAAATCTTGTCCTCTGTAATACTCCTAATGTTTTTAGTATCTTATTCTCTTATTCTAATAATGTCAAATCCCTAAAAAGTTTACAAACCAAATCATCATCTTCTAATTGTTTAGATCTTGCATCCACCACACGTTGTGCGGTAACTTTCTCAAGACTAGATCTTTTTCTAAACTGTGATGTTGTGATAACATTTTTAATTCGTTCGTAAATTTGTCCCTTTACTGACTTATCTTTTAGCATCTGCCACATAATCTTTGTTTGCCAAATAAAGTGAACTGGGACAATAAAGGCTAATAATCCTCTATATTTTTTACTTAGCTTACGATAGAGTTTCTTGCGGAATACCTCAAATAATTCAGGATAATTTTTAAGGTATGCAGACCTTAAACCGAGAATTTGCAATCTTTCATCTAACACTGTCTCTGGATTTTGAATCCAGTTGAAGCGTAACGATCGTATTACTTTAGAACATCTATCATGTGTTTTTATCGACATTTCCACCATTACTTACTATTTTTTATACTTACAAAATATGAAAAACAAAATAAGAATTCATAAACTTACCACTTGTTTCCATAATATTATAAACCTTACTAATAGATGTCTATTCTAGTGACTTTTGTATTCCAATGTAAGTCACCCTTATTCTGTTTCTGTTTTCAGCACACAAGACTCTGCTCTGTCTAGGTTTCCTATCTTCTGTGCTAATTTGCATCTTCAAAAGTTGTGATAGGTTGTCAGGAAAAGACACGAAAAGTTTTGAGTGACTTCACTCTCTCCTCCATTGAAAATGGAAAGTCGAACGATCGTGGCACTAATTTGTTAAGTGTGCGCGCTGAACTTCGTCAAATTTCAGTTCAACCGTTTAGAGAAGTCGAGCTGAGGTAGCGCCCTTTTAAGCTAGGCACTATCTCACTGGTGGCTCCATTTTGTTACGTACCGGTTGTGGGAATGTATGCATTTTAGGACAATTCCGCGAGAGCACTTCGACAAGGTTAACTTCGGATTTCGACTGTCAGGCAAGCTTCAGTTTGTTTTTCTTGTGGTGTAGGGTCACCAACGATTGGTGAACATGATCTTGTTTACATTCTCTCCAATAACCGTCACCTACATCAAGCCACAATGCACTTGCAAATCATCCACATTGGATGAGTTATTCTGTCCAGTCCACTGCTTGAAAGGTTTATTTGAAAAAGCAACAGCATCGCCACAGATGGAAAACAATACCCAGATATAGAAAAGCACTCTGCACCACCGTTAGGCCTATTTTCTGACTCAAAAATTCTAGGTATATTTATCTTAACTGCACACATTGGTTCTAACCGATACGTCAAAATCTATTGACAGAACTCTCTTCTCCCAGACTTTCGACTATTTACACTGACATGATCGACAAATAGTCTCTACAGCCTAATTTCGCAAACGAGCACTAACTTCGTTAGGAATTTACTGCATGTGCAAGTTAACTGTTATTCGAAATAAGTGCGTCGTACCTATATCTCGCCAGGCTTAGGTGGTAAATATAATTATCAATGATCATTGCTTCTTCCCGCCTCTTGCAAGGTTGCTTACTTTGATATTTGATACATCACAAATGATCGTGAAATTTTACCGTCAAACTTTGTGGCCTCAGCCATTTACCAGCCACGTGATGAGATATGAGCTGAACCCGGAACTTGATAACAGTCATGATCAGCCGGACAAAAAACAAGTTTTACTGTCTGCCAAAGGTGCATTACACTCAAAATACAAGTAGAAGTTAGGAAAAAGGCCTCTATGAACGACTTAGCTTAATTTTGCCACGCAATTTACCTTATGTCAAATTTCACAAAATCTGTTCATTCTTTCGAAGTTCAGATATTGCAAAACATGTCTGAGGTGCCAGTCCAAGACTTTTTTCAAATTGCTTCGCGTATGGTCACACCCGCATGTCACAATTTGTAGGTACAGTCGTAGTCCAGATGTGTTAAGATTCAAAGTAGTGTTCTTATAAAATGTGAAAGTCAAGAACGTCACAATGTGTCTGAACAACACAGCAAAGATTTATGGGCGCGTAAAATTGTAAAACGTGGCCAAAGTTTTTTAAAAAATGTTGAAGTCAAGAATGTTTGTTTGTTATAGACACATAAATCGTGAAAAAGGACCCAGAATTTTTTTCTGAAAACCTTGCAGGTGGAGAACTTCCAAAGTGCGTCTGAACTTCGCAGCAAACGACTTCGTTTTTGGACGCATAAATCGTGATAATGCGCCCATAACTTTTTCTGTAAACCTTACAAGCAGAGAACTTGCAAAATGTATGTGAACTTCAAAGCAAACACCTTCGTTTTGCTGCACATAAATCGTGAAAATTCGTGCAGAACTTTTTCCGTAAACCTTGGAGGCGGAGAACTTCCAAAATGCGGCTGAATTTCACGGCAAACAGCTTCGTTTGTGGACACAAAAACCGTGAAAATGCACCCAGAAATGTTTTATAAAGCTTGCACGGAGAAAACGTCCAAAATGCGTCTCAACTTCACAGAAAACAGCTTCGTTTTTGGACGCAAAAATCGTGAAAATGCACCCATAACTTTCTTCATAAAGCTTGCACGGACAAAACTTCCGAAATACGTCTGAACTTCGCGGCATACAGCGTCATTTTTGGACACATAAATCGTGAAAATGCGCCCAGAACTTTCTTCATAAACCTCGCAAACCGAAAACTTCCACAATGCGTCTCAACTTAACAGCAAACAGCTTCGTTTTTGGACGCATAAATCGTGAAAATGCGCCCAGAACTTTTTTCAAAACCTCATCAGGCGAAAACGTCCAAAATGCGTCTGAACTCAAGAACAAACAGCTTCATTTTTGAACGCAAAAATCGAGAAAATGCGCCCATATCCTTTTCATGAAGCTTGCGCGGAGAAAACTTCCGAAATGCGTCTGAACTTCACGACAAACTGCTTCGTTTTTCGACGCATAAATCGTGATAATGCGCCCAGAACTGTTTTTATATACCTCGCAAGGTGAAAACTTCCAAAATGCGTCTGAACTTCGCAGGAAACAGCTTCATTTTTGGACGCAAAAATCGAGAAAATACGCCCAAAACTTCCTTCACATACCTCGCAAAGCGAAAACTTCGAAAATGCGTCTGAACTTCACAGCAAACAGCTTCATTTTGGACGCTAAAATCGAGAACATGTGCCCATAACTTTTTTATATAGCTTGCACGGAGAAAACTTCCAAAATCCGTCTGAACCTCATGGCAAACAGCTTCGTTTGTGGACGCAAAAATGGTGATCGTGATAATGCGCCCAGAACTTTTGTTAGATACCACACAAAGTGAAAACCTCCGAAATGCGTCTTAACTTTGCAGGAAAGAGCTTCATATTTGGACGTATAAATCGTGAATATGCGCCCAAAACTTTCTTCATAAACTCCACCAGGCGAAAACTTCCAAAATTCGTCTAAACTTAACAGCAAACAGCTTCATTTTTGGACGCATAAATCGTGAAATTGCGCCCAGAACTTTTTTATAAACTTGCAAGCAGAGAATTTCTAGACTGCGTCTGAACTTTTTCACCGCTCACTGCTGTATATCCATGTTGTGACTTGAGAACGGCTTAAATCGTGAAAATATGTAGCGCACATTATTGAAAAAACAACGAAATTTTATTTTGTGAAATTTTCTCCTGTGGAAGAAATTGCGTCCAAATTTGCAAGTGCCGATTTTCAAAATTTTTGTCGGCTGGCGTCCAAATAAAGTGCCGAAAGTGCCGTTTTTTTCGGCTTAGAGGGAATACTGCTCAAAAGCATTCGATCAAGTACTACACACGAAATTATTTGAGAAACTAATTCAAAGAAAGGTGCCAATGTGTTTTGTGCACCACTGAAACATTGGCACAAAGAACAAACGATGCAAATAAAATGGGGCAAGCATTTGTCTGAACCGTTTCATGTGTCTAATGTGGTTAGACCAGGGGGGTACTGAGTCCATACTTGTTTGCTGTTCATTTAGATCAGGGGTGGCCAACTTGTCTTTGACTAGGATCGACCAGAAAATTTCTTGATATCTCGCGATCGACCGGTCGGTAACAAAGCCACATAAGTACGGAATGTCATAAAATGCAACGTTTTTCATTTTTATGT
>Ga0210059_1005367_pt1 | contig 20632 bp, 19 predicted proteins | sample Ectturendosymbi2_FD_188042 | JGI IMG/M metagenome (GOLD analysis project Ga0210059, IMG submission 188042) | Ecteinascidia turbinata endosymbiont from Florida, USA - Sample 2 (SPAdes) (version 2) | ecosystem: Host-associated > Tunicates > Ascidians > Unclassified | place: Key West, Florida...
GTTGCTTTATTTTCTGACTGAAGATGGATTAAGAATAATCCGAAACGTCTCGAAATAAAACATGTATAGTTTTTTGAAGGCTTTTTTAGTGTTGATGAAACTGTTAAGTCTATCCCAGTTTTATGCTCCAAAGTTAACAATTTCCGTTTGAGGTGTTTGATCACTAATATGTTGGTTAAATATTCTTATAAGCTCTCTTAAGTTTTCTTCAGGAATTATAGTTTCTTCATGACATATTCTTGGTATCATTCTTTTTAAGTCCTAACGATTTTCTAGATTTGCTAAAAAACTGTGCACAATCAATTGATGTCTTATATCATAAATCTCATTCAACAAAATTGGTGTTAATTTTTCAATATAGTGTTTTTTTCTCATTCTTCTTTCCTCTTCTTCGCCAAAATTTTCATATATCTCTTTAAGATGATTAACACGTCTGCATTTTAAATGATTTATCACAAGTCTTTTATCAGTATTCATTCTTTATATAATATTATAAACTTATCTTTATATCATTTTTATTTATAAAGAAAATTCACTTATTATCTTTAACTCATTCAATTATTATTTTTTGTTATTCCAAGTTCTTCCATTGTTGTATTTCAAAAATAAAATTCCTTTCCCAGTTTTTCTTGAAGCTTCAACGATACTAATAAAAATTGTTTCTTCACCTGTGAGAATGTCTACAAGTTTGATCTCTTCCTTTTTTCTGCTTTCTTTCTTTTCTTAGACCTATTGCTTGTTCTAACAATCCCTTTTCTTCAATAATTTTAAGCATTTGTTTTTTATTCATTTGTGTAAGACATCTTGTACTGTCTTTCAATACTTCCATCATTGCTGGTCTTGTAATATTTTTGCATAATGATAAAATATTTTTTTAAAATCAATATTCAACTCTCATCTTGTTACCATCACTCTGGAAGATCAAACTTTTATCACTAATCACAGCTGCAAAAGCTTCTGTATTTGCTGCTACGATTTCTGAGAACTGAGCTTTTATCTGAATGTCAGTCACGGAGTTTTTCAGTTTCTCAGTTTGTTTTGTCACATAAAAAACAAACATTGGGAACAATTCCTTGTAATCTGCTAAGGTTATATTTGGATTTGAAATTAAGTCTTTGACATTATAAAATTTTGTTCTGAACGCTGCAGCATCCCCATAAAGCCTTGAAAATTTTTGCTGTGTAAAGTTTGTATCGTCATAATCAATTTCTGGATATCTCCTAGAGTTTAACATGACAAACATGTTAGTGAGATTACAATGATCAAAAATTGATGGGTTGTGCTCCTGGTTCCCTGATTTATCTGTCTGAAAAGCTACAATTATCCAGCGAGGTTTCTCTGGGGCTGATTTTACTGACAATCGCCAGGTGAAATTTCTCGTTTGCGGGTCTGGGATCATGTCGCATTGAATCAGTCAGTAGCCAACTGGGAGACTTGATTTTGACTCGATTGTTTTGTACAATTCATGTTTTTCTTGATCATTTGGAAGCACATGAGGCACATACCAAGATATTTTCGTCAAGACAACCTTTCCAGCATCAGCCGCATTGTTTCTGAAAATTGCATCATTATTACCCTCCCTCACAAGAGTTAATTGATGCTTAAAACCATAGACAACTTTTTCATAGTCATCACAGAACCCAAAGATGTGTTTCAGCGGAACTCTGAATGAAAATGTGCCTTTAGGGTCAGGCTTTTGAATAATATGCTGTTGTCAAACTCCAAATCCGATGTTATTTTGAAGATGGTCTGTTGTGTGTGAATCTTTCATCCTCAATTGGTTGAGCCCTTTGGATTTTTGAAAATCATCAGGATATTTCAACAGTCCGAGCATCGTCGTTGCTTGTCCTGGGTGGAAAACTGATTCAATTTCTTGTCCTGAAAGTTGATATTTTATGTTGCTGAAAAGGTGCACCATTGCATTGTTTGTAAGCGTGATTACGTCCGCATCAGCGTAAGCAGCATCGTCGGCGTTTTTCACCAACTTCCCGTCAAAAACAAGATACGACTCAGCTGGGTGTGTGAACAAGTCTTGCGTTTCAATATTTAATCGGATCTCACCAGGATTGTTGAGATTAGTGCCAGCAATTGGCTCGTAACTGTGAAACTCGTATTCTTGCATACTTTCATCAATTTGTAGTTTTTCTGCAATGTTAAGAATATCGCTGCTCATTTATTATAGACATTTGTTTGTTTTACGAGTTGTTAAACAAGTTGTTTTACGAGTTGTGAAACGAGTTGTTTTACGAGTCGTTCAATCGTCTCACAAGGTCTTGTATTTTTATTGCCGAGCCAGCGATCAAATTCTTTAAGTTCGTTGTCGCTGTAGACCCTTTGGTCGCTGTAGTCGCTGGTGTTGCTACCCCTTGAGGCGTTGCTACAAGTATTGATAAAATTTGTTGTGATTTTGGGGTCAACTTTGAACTTGCAAAATCAATAAGTGTTTTTGTCTGATCTTTTGTCCAGCGCTTCGCGCGATGTGCAAAGCCGTGTCAACGACTTGTATTTTACTGATAAATCTTGATTAAAAGTCTTTGAGCTTTGAAAAAATTCCAGAGCCACCGACTTGATACTTTCTTTGATATCCACGTTTAATAGTTAGCATCTTTATTTATGCAAAGGAAATATTCGCGACGAGACTTTACTTTGAGGTTAGCACACGTTTTTTGTGGGCATCACTAGGCAAAATTTTTTGTCTCAACAGTTCGTCACAAATGCTAACGATTTCGTTTCGAAGACCAATGTTTCCTGCTTGTATTGAAGCCATTAACAGCTCAAGTCGCTCACACAAAGCGTTTGGATCACATGGGAGAAAACCAGACGGAGATTTAACTCCAGAACCTTTCTTCGCCTCACGTTTCAGTTTTTGCTTTGTTTTTTTCACATATTTATTCCACATTGGTCTTATGATATTTTGTCATTTATATCCTTTGTTTGCAGCTGGTCTTTGTGGATTTTTCCTGTTTCTTATTGCTTCAGAATTAAGCATTATTTCTTCATAATTTCTCATGTCTTCTTCTGTAGCAAGACCAAGCACTGCTTTTTCATTGTTATCAAACCCCAAAGGCCTTTTGTTCCCTTGTATTTATTTCCATCAATGATTAAATCATTTCCATCAAAATCAACACTAGCATTCCCAAGAAAAGTTCACCACCTCTGTTATTAAGTCCAAAGGTTTTATCACCCGCCATTCCATATGAATCAGTCAAATATTTTCTTGCAATCTGTCCTATATCAGTTGGAAGATGACCCTCTGGAAGTGCTTGCACCGCTTCAGCGCCTGGTAAGGCCTCAAGTTCAGGTTGACCCCAAGGAATTGCTTCTAGTTTGGAAACAATTTCTTCAGACGTTTTTTGTTGTTGTTCAGTTATTGGCTTGAATATTTTCCCAAAATCTTCGTAAAGTGATTGTTCACCTAATCGTTCTGAGCGAAAATCATCTTGAATTTTTTTCTTGGTTTTGAGATATTTAGCGACAAGTTTGTCACATTTCAAATGGAAAACTGTTGATTGCTTTGTTCAAGAAACCTTTGCTGCTGGTGCTTATAAACTTTGACTTTTTCGTTCCACAAACAACACATATGCCTTGAAGCAATTCTGAGTTGTTAGAAGTTTGAAGTTTTCCTACGTTTTTCGTTTCAGTAAACTTTCAACATTTTACACAATATATTTCAACCATTTGTTTTATGCTTTCATTAAATAAATGGAAGTCAAAACCTTTCTTGGAATGAACACATACCAAATAAAAAGAATCATAATCTTTTGCCAAAGAGTCTACGATTGTGGGTAAATCAGGTTGTGGTAAGAATACTTTGTTGCTGAACCTTCTTCTCAGACCTGGCTGGCTGGACTATTAAAAATTGTCAGTTTTTGGTAAGAGTTTGTTTCAACCAGGATATAAAATTTTGAGAAAAGGTTTTGAAGAACAATTACCAAAAGAGACGATAATGAGAGTTTTTGAAAATCGTGATGAAATACAACGAGAACAAATTTCACCAAGTGTCTTGATTGAAGAGTTAGCAAAAAATCAACGCTCCAAAGAGCTTATTATGAATCAGCTGATGATGTCCCTGACCCACAGGAGGTCTCCCCCGAGCATAAAAATCTCATGATATTTGACGATCTCTTGCTTCAGAAGCAGGACAAGTGCGAAGCATATTACTGTACGTTCGTGGAAGGCATTCAAATTGCGATTGTTTGTATTTATCACAAAATTATTTCAAACTTCCGTGTCAAACAATTTGTGAAAATGCGAACTTTTTTTGCCTGTTTCCCCAGGACCTGAAAAAAAATTGGCCACATATTCAACGACCACGTGTCCCAAGATATGACCAAAGACCAATGTAAGGAGTTATGCAAATGCACATGGGCAAAACCTCACAATTTTGTTGTGATTGATTTGACCTCCCCAAAGAATTACGGGAAATACAGATCGGGGTTTGCCAATTTTTATATTATTGAATAAATAAGTGACGCTGAACTACTTCAAAAAATTTGTCAAAACACTGAGCCGAAAACTTCAACTCAGATTGTTGTTTCTGACAATTCAACAAAAATAAAGACGACTTTTTACCCGCCACTCGAGTTGGATCGAACGCTAAAGTATGAGATGGCTTTGGTCAATCTCGAGACGTATTATAGTTTTCCAAACATCGATTCAAGTAATAACGTTTTCCGGTATTCTCCTGATGGTTCACAATGGGTTGATATTCGTATTCCAGAAAGTAGTTACGATCTCATTGATATTGCAGAAACAATAAAAATAGCAATGAAACGAAATGGGCATAACGACGATGCTATTAAAATAACAGCAAACACAAACACTTTGAAAAGCATCATGGGAATTCAAGGCGACTTTATCGTTGATTTAAGAGTGCGAAATTCAATTGCAAGTGTTCTAGGTTTTCGAAATCAGGTTTACAAAGAAGGAATCCACGAATCAGAGAGTGTCGCCAACATCTTATCAATAAATTCAATTCTCGTGAACTCTGACATTATCGGAGGGTCTTATGTGAACGGGAGAACTCAAAACACAATTTACAGTTTCTTTCCAAACGTGTCACCCGGGTATAAAATCGTTGAAAATCCGAGAAACCTTGTGTATCTTCCAGTGATTTAGACAAAATCAGTAAAATGTAAACAGTTGTCACAGACCAAAATGGAAAGCAACTGAATCTTCGTGGAGAAAACTTGACAATCAGATATCACTTGAGAGATATTTAATTACATAAAGCAAAAAATTTTTGCATGCAAGTATAAATGAGTTATACAAACGTTAGAGTAAACATCAGAAAATCAAAAGAATAATATCAAGAGGGCTTTGGAACATGGAGAACCTGTGTCAATTCGTCTCAGTTATAATGATCATTGTGGTGATGACGTTCTCGCTTTGACGAATTCACAAGTGAACAGAATGACAAAAGCATATGAGAATGGCAAAGGTATCACGATAAAAATGAGTAAACGTCAGGTTGAACACAACAAAACCATTGAAAGCGGATTTTTAGGAATGTTAGCAGGTTTAGCGGCAAAGGCTCTACCCTTTTTGGCAAAGACCGTCTTGCCAACATTGGCAACTGGGGCGTTGAGTAGGGTTGGGTCGGCTTTAGCACAAAAAGCGACAAACAAAGCTATGGGTCAAGGTCTGTATTTGAAAAAAGGATCAAACATCGCAAGTGTTGAAACAGACGGTCAAGGACTCTACTTGAAGCCATAGTTCAGGGCTTAGTTCAGGGTTCAGGGCTTAGCAAAGTTGGAGATGGCTTGTATTTGAAACAATAGGGTCAAGTTTTTGCCGGTTCTAATCTTCTTCTTGGTCCGAACAGTCCTTTGAAACATATCCCAGTTCTTGGTTCGTTGCTCTAGGTTGCAGCAAGCAGGATTTAGTCCAAATTTTCTAGAATTAAATAAATGTGCAAACCAAAGGAAAGGCGAATTGAACAAAAAGTCGCGCAAGACATCAACCATCACAGAAATCAACACATCAACCAGGATGTCGCTGAGCAAAATAAGGGTAAAGAAGTACTAATTAACCAGGAAATTTACCAGCAAATAAATCACCATTTAAATCAACACATCAACCAAAATGTAAAGTAAAGTAAATGGTCCCCCAGTTGAACCCCAGTTTGTACGGACTACATGAAATTCATAAAATTGAAAGAGGGTTGAATGAAGAAAAACTCCAACACTCGGCAATGATAAAAAAATATCATTGCTTGCTGACATTGGAACCAATCCATCAGATACTGCTGTTTTCACAGTTTGGGCTCAAGTTAGTGATGCAAGCACCAATGCATTTGAGTTATCTGGTATTGCTACATTTGATTATATAGCAATATTTAGTGAGCCTAAAGATTCAGCTCAATCGTAAATAAAATTTATTTTTTAAATTTTATTATTTTGTTATATAAATGGATAATAAATATAATAAAAATAATGTTTACAATTTTTATTGTGATTGTCGTATGTGTGATTCAGAGCCACTGGGTAATACTTTACCAATGGCTAGAGGAAGTAAACGACACTTGAGTCAAGAAATGGAGCATTTTACATGTAAAAAACGTCGTTTGTCACTAAATGAACAAAATAAGAATTTTGTGACACAAAAACACAAAGAGTTTTTGGAGTGTCAAACAAAAGATCCTTGTGATAATGTAATTAGAATAACAATTGGTGATGATTTATGGGATATACTTGATGAAGAAATGATTAATGAGTTATTTGAATTACAAATACAACTAAATATGTGATGTCCCCAGAAAAAAATGTTTAGAAAAAATGACGCGTGCTTGCAACGCAATGATTCAAGTTAAAAACTTAGTGTTACCAAACAAGCCTCTGAGCAACTTTGAAATGCTAGACGCTGTTAAAAAAACTGATTTGAAAAACTTTCGTGGCGTTTTCTTGCGAGACACTTTGCCAAAGAAGCCAAATAGGCATGAATGCGGGATCATGAACCTTGATGATTCTTCTAGAAGTGGGACACACTGGGTTGCCTGGTTAAAACGTGGAAATGATAAATTTTACTTTGACTCATTTGGCTTACCCCCACCAAATGAGTTGGACAAGTACCTTGGTAGCGACATTTTCTATCCAACTCAGCAAATACAGCCGAGGCAAGAAGTATTTTGCAGCCATCTATGTCTTCACGTTTTGAAGCAGATGCAAAACGGTAGAGGTCTCCAAGACATAATCAACAGTTTTTGGTAAAAAAATTCACTGTTATAATAAAGATGCCAGTTGATAAATTCGGACGAAGTCCTACGACAAGTCAAACAGAAATTCAAGGGTTCTCACTCGGATACATAAATAATAATTTTTTACGAAAAGGTCAAATGATTGACATGAATGGAAAAACTATAACTAATCTTGGCTCGGGACAAACCCCAACTGATGCTGTAAGAAAGAAACACGTCAGTGAAAAATTTTTTAAAAATGGTAGTCCAGTTGATATGCAGAATAATCCGATAAAAACCGTTTTAGCCCCTGTTGACGAGGGTGACGCGGCAAATAAGTCTTACGTAGATTCAAATAGTGTCGGTGAAAGTGATTTGGATATGGGGAGTCATTTAGTGAAAAACGTAGGATGGCCTCAGGAAACACATGATGCAGCGAATCGAACATATGTTTATTTTGTAGCAAACACAAAACTTTCACTTGGAGGAGGTGAAATGATAGGAGACATAAATCTAAACGGTCAAATGAAGACGAGCTGGTCCCAAAGCGTTGGATTGAAGAAAATTTTTTAAATTGTTATAGTCCTGCGTCGACTATGGCAAGAGATTTAAACGTGGATACCCATCATATTTCAAGAGATTTAAACGTGGATACCCATCATACCTGGGAGCACCAGAACAAAATCACCACGCAGCGACAAAAGGATACGCAGATACAAAGCTGTCGCTTCAAGGTGGGGATATGCAGGAAGGTATGGGTATGGGTGGAAACAGGATTTCACATTTGGGCGAACCTCTGCATGACAATGACGCACTCAGACTGAGTTCTGCAAACGAATTCTATCTGAAACGTGATGGGACAAGTTGGATGCGAAATGATTTATCTATGGGTGGGTTTAGAGTAAGAGGTGTAGCAAATCTGCAAACTGAACAAGATGCGGTAAATTTAAGAACGCTTCAAGCTTCTGTAGCAAGTGTTACCAGTGCGGCTGACACGGTAGTCGGTGATGCGATAACAAACCACGCAAACATCTTGAATCGAGACATCAGAACAAAAAGTTTGAACTTGGATCCACAAGGAACAGCAACGAAAAATTTTAGCATGGGTGGGCAATATCATATTGCTGGGCTTCCAGATCCAACACTTGAACATGAGGCTGTCAATCTCAGGACGTTGAACAGAGAAATTAGGGCTAATAACCTGTTAGAATCATTGAAATATTTGAGGCTTGATGGTGAAAATGAAATGGTTTCAGATCTTCAAATGAACGATCACAAACTTGTCGGCCTGGCCGATGTGACAGCGCCTACTGATGGTGTGAACAAGAAAGTTTTGGACGAGGCTGTTAATTCGTTAATGGTTCAAACAAATGAAAACCTAGAGAGAATAGAAGGGGCACTTGCTGTAATAAATGAGCGAATTGTAACAAATACTGAAGCAGACGAACTAAAAGAAACAATATTAAATCAAAAAATTGATAGAATTGAACAAACTTTTCTTCAAAGAATTACTGATTTAGAATTTCAACTTAGAAAACTACAAGAGTAGAACGGAGTGAGCAAAAAAAGTTTTTAGAGTTAAAATGAATTACTGTGGAATGCCAGATCACTTGGATACAAAAAAAAACTCATTCTCATCCATGGCAAACACAAAAACTAAAATACATACTAACAAACTTTTGTGAGAGCTTGGGAAAAGAAAAAACGCTGGAGCAGATTGATGCAGATTTTGAAACGTGGCAGGGTGTGTGTGGATTGACATTCACAACAGTTGAGAGCGAAGATTGTGGGATAAAAGTATCATTCTTAAATGATCGAATAAATTGCCCATACAAACTTACCGGGCAAAAAGGGGGCACATTAGCAAACGCGTTTTATCCTGGGGAAGGTTCTATTTGCGGTGACATTCATTTTGACAATGAGGTCTGGACGGATAAGAATGAGGGTGGGAAATACAATTTATTTACAGTTGCTGTTCATGAAATAGGTCACTGCATTGGACTCTTTCACAATACTGGAGACAAAGAGAGTGTTATGCAGCCGATTTATAAGCCCAGATTTAGTGTCGAAAACAAAAACAAGATACTTTCTGAATCTGACAAACAAACAATTCAATAAATGTATGGTGCAGCCAAGAGTGTAATTGTTACGGCAATTTTTAACTCCAAGCAAGCAAAAGTTATGATCAGAAAAGTTGAGCAAAGCTCAAAGACAAAAAAGGTAAAAATAATTTACACTTTGAAACCAAAGCACTTCAGGGAAGAATCACAAATTTCTGATGAATCATTTCAAAGCCTCTTAAAAAAATTAGCACACATGAATCATGATGCATTTGTGGCTGAGAATTTTGGTGTGATTGAATAGTCTTGAAGGCTATAAGCATGATAGTGCGTTCAAATTCGAACGCTTTGGCAGGGTCATGAGGGTCACATATTATTTCCCTGTGACCCCCAGAACATAAAGGGATTAAAGGGAGCGATCCTACAACATGCAGTTAGACACGGGAAAATTTTAACGATGCAAATGGAGGTGAAAACAAAGAAATATAACTGGGATTTTAATGATGCAAATGGAGGTAAAAAACAAAGAAATAGAGCTGGTCTATGAAAATACAGTTAGATACTATATTGAATGCTATTTGCTATTGTGAGAAAAACTCGACGCTAAAGCAACTGCCTATAAAATTGCTGCAATTTGTGCAATGCTGTAAAGCGCACGGGCCCGAAGAGTGGAGCTTACAGTACGAATGGTAAATCGGGAAATGTGATGAAACTATATAAACAGAACAGCACCACTACTTAATGCCAGCAGACGTCTGCAATGCAGCTCTGCGCCAGTATCGGTGGCCGCCATTTATCGAGAAACCAGTCTCAACACGCTATTGACAAAACTGCTGAAGTTGCTTTCAGGCCTCCAATTCATTTTTTTCTCCAGCTTCTCAAAATGAAAACAAGAAAAACAGAGCAAGAATGAGTTTGCTATTGGTTTTCTGTTAACTCTCGCTAGTTAGACAAAGACAAAGCTTGTATCCAACTAAAAATGTGCCCGATTTCGTAGAGGACTATTATACAGGTTTTTCACTTGTCTTACTTAGTACCTTCTAATTCAGGGTCTCCAAACGTTTTTGTCCGAGGGCCACATAAGGTAATACAGAACATGTCGAGGGCCGGACATCTTACGTGATGTGATTGTTTCGGGATATGATGTTACATTCTACCAAATCAAGAAATTATCGTAGATATATTATTTTTCATCATCGGCAAAATGGCTTCGCGGGCCGCATTTGGCCCGCGAGCCGTAGTTTGGAGACCCCTGCTTTAATTGAACGAGTTATCGTAACAAATAGTGAACTTATTTTGATGCCTACCATTCATATTCAGAAACCAAAACGAATGATCGTATCTATTGACCATACTACATTTGAAAGATCTTGGCCACGAGTACACAACCTTTTCGGTATTCCGTTAGATTTTTATTAAGTACGGCCACCAGTAAGTTCCAGATATTTTTATCGTTTTGAAAAGCTTCTGTTCTGCTTCCACACACTGAGCCTAGCCTACCTCCAGACGTCTGTTTGGCTGTTTTTTTACAAAGTATCTTCGTACAGTAGACAAAGAGTTATTAACCCAAGCCCGCCATAACCTATATTTTAAATTACATGTGCTCGGCCGCAGGTTGTGCACCCATGATCTAAGCTTAATTGCATGGAAGGAACCGGCTAGTTATTGTCTCTGAACAAACACTTTTTAGGTCCTATGCTAACGCGTAATTCCAAATGTTGTATACAGCTTTATTTCAGCATCATTTTTGTGTGCAAGCTCTTTGCAAAAAAGATTAGCGACTTTACCATGATATCAATATAGCCCAAAATACAGAACACAAAATGTTCATGATTTCTTGAAACAATAACTATATTAATCAAACCCGCAGGGTAGTTCCGGATTAACGTAGCGCGGGGCCCGTAGCATTTCAAGAGCGCGGGGCCACCTTACCACCTGCAAAACATGAAGTGTATGAGCAAGGCATCCGTGCTATAGTTTTAATCTCTGCATGCTCTCTCCAATTCGCATCGTGAAATGACGGTCTGAGTGTATCGTGCTGACCACCAGTGTTGCCAGATAGTTGTGACCTAAATCTGCTAAATGGTGTCACAAAAAACTTCTAGATTTTGCTGAAAGTCTTGACACAAATTTTCAGCAAAAATCTGCTAAAAGCAGTGTAATTCTGTTGAAAAATCTTATTTTTGAGATGATTAAAAGAAACCTATAAAGTCGTACAATACATTAATTTTTCATCTTGCACTCGTTCTCAATCAGTATAGGCTGAAGATGCCGATCTTGACCAGCAATTTTGTATGAGCTGTTGAGTTGATTTTATGTGGCGATACTTAATATTCAGCAGGAAAAAACGCAAATTAGTGCAAGGACGGCAGGGCATTGAAGCAACCGGAAGGTTATCGAATCGATGCCCTTCAGCAGTTACGAAAACAATCAAAGAAGAATTTCTGGACACAGACAGCGTTCAAATGAAACCTTCGTTTACTACTTGTGGCAAATTTAGCAAAATACTGACATCTAAGACTGAAAAAAATCTTACAATAATGTAATAAATACGATAGATTACAGAAGACCGCAGGGCCGCCAAATGCGCGGGGCCCGTAACAATTGCTACATTTGCTACTATTGTTAATCCGGCACTGCCGCAGGGTAGTGGGGCATGATGTCAATAACTCGCACAAAAGTGCAATTAACAAACCGCTTCAAACATTTTGCAATGGTTTTACTAATTAACTTTAATACTGATACTATAAAACCCAGTAAAAATTGTTCACTATGAAAGCAGCTGACAAAAATATTTTCACCATGTTTTCTCGCTGACAGGTTGCTCTGTAAATTTTATTTGTTGCATATACGAGAAAGCTATGTCTAATACCACAAGCGACATCCTGAGATCAGCTTTAGCAGAGAAAATTTTTTCTAGATTGAAAACAAACGTTTGCAATTAAACTTTGCATTTGGAGGAATTTTCGATAGCAAAGTTTTGCTTATGCAACAAGATATTTCGATAAAAGTTGTTGCTGACTGTGAGGCGCGAGTGCAGCACTCACTGCGAAAGCAGTCGCGTGGATGGCGCCGCAGACCACTCGTAACACTCCGAACGGAGTACATAAAGCGAGTATAAACAGCACGGAACTGAACTAGGTCGTAGAATGTGCTCATTCAAAGGTTTAGAACTTCAGACAACCTTAGCTTCATAGAACAGTTTTAAGTCTCAAGTTCAAGTTCAACAAACTCAACAGCATTACAAAAGATCGCTGTCTATGGAAAGAAATCCTTTCTCAGCAAAGAATCAGACACTAAGATCTTACAGAGTTCATATTTCGCCTACGAGGTAGGCATCATCAGCTCTTATTCAAATAGAATCAATTTAGAAAAGATGGGAGAGTTGATTTCAGGTGACTCTATTCTTTTATGGTAGGGATGGTCTGTGTTCCGTAACCCTTGAAATTATTGCCCGCACGTAGCTTTTTCTACTTTTGTCTCCAAACACAGCGGCGAAAATTTTCTTCATCGTCTTTCTTTTGTATTAGAAAAATTAGATGTGATAAACGCCTCAACATAAAACACTTTTACTGTGTACAATCATTTCAGTGGTGCTATACGAAGCAGCAAGAGCTACTGACTTTGATGGGAGTTTCTTGTTGTAGCATGTATGAACATGTGCGGATTGATGTGATGCTTGTGTTAGCAAACACTAGCCTATACAATGTGCTTAGTAACTTTGCAAGTAGCTAATTTTTCTTGCGTGTGCTTTCCTTGAAACCACTACCATTTTAAATGGAAGTGGTCATGATATTTTTCAGTCTAAATTATGAGCCATACGGAACACTTTACTCAAGACTAGAAACACTAGTTTGCTACAGTCGCGTTTGGGAAAAACGGAACGATGTGTTTGGCTCTTTTTTATTGCACTAAAATGCCTGCGAATAAGCGGGACTGAGATGGTCCACAGAGTAATGCCTTCTTGGTGGCGGTTGATTGACCAGTTTGTCGAACAGGGCAGAGTTTTTCACCACCAAAATTACCGGAGAGCTGTCTCGCTTTCGTTGCGGCCAGTTCCTTCGACCTTCTCGCCTGTATTGTCTGCGTTCCCATTGGTCTTCCCAGTAATCGGGCTCCTGTCTGCCTTCATACCTGCGGGTGGTTTCAATTGACGAGCGGCGACTGCGAGATTTATTCGGAAACCAACGCGGAGGAAGATCTTCGTATGACCAATTCCTTCTGCGTGGAGGAGGACCTGGGTCTTCGTGGTACCAACCTCCTTGTGAAGATGAAGGCCATAAAGCTTGGCCGCTGTCGGAAGGCTCATTGCTGCAGTTGCCGGGCCAGCGATTCTGTCTCGAATCTCTGTACGTAGGTCGATCGCCAGGAGAAAATCGATACTTCCAGTCTTTGTCCGTGTAACTTGAACGTGAACGGCTGTCGTCTGAGGAAGAATTAACGAAGCGAGCGTCTAGCCGGGACGTCTCCCGACGCAGGTTTTCAAGCGATGGACTACGTCTACGCACGTACTTCTGCATTGATCTTGGATCCGGGTTTTCAACGAAAGATCGTATTGTGTGTCCACGGTAAGATGGATCTGGTGTTCTACTTCTAGGAGGACTGTATCTACGATTGCAATAAGAACTCTTTGGCGATATTCGCTTCTTGCCATTTTCTTCTGGAAACCACGGACGTCTCTCTAATGATCTTAAAGAATGGGTACTCTGGCGAGGTTCGTCAGCCATTTGCATCCTGTGGCTTTTAGCTGCGAAATTCGGAGTAACATTCACATCTTTTGAAACTATTATAGGCTTCTTGGATTGCTTTGTTGTGGCGCTTTTGGAGAAAAAATCTTGCACTTTTGGTCGCATATCAGCATTTTGAGCAGAGGGATATCGTTTTCGGCTGCCATCAGGCACTGAAGAGGGCTGACGTTTTTGTCTAGATTTCTTTTCTGGCGCTTGCTGTCGACTACGTGCTTCAGAAAAACTTGGTTTCTCTTTTTCATGGGATCGTGGATGATACTGAGGCGAAGGCGGTCTGTGTTTAGGTGATTCATCGCATAGAAGGTTCTGACTCCACTCCACCTTCTTTACTACTTTTGGCTTTTGACCATGGGCGTTAGGAGCCTTACACGCGCTTTTAAGAGGAGTTGCCTGTTCGTGGTTCGTGGCAACTACACACGAAGTTGTTTTTTTGATTTCGTAGGTAGAGGATTGTTCTTTAGAAATTTGATTTATGTTTCTGCATTCTTGACCCGAATTCTTCGGATCGTTTCCTGACTTCCTCTCTGCTGCACGCGTGCTAGAAGAATTTGATTGTTTGTTAACATCTTGCTCACGGTTTTCTTTGTAGTTTCTGGCTGCAAAGCCTTTCGTTGAGGGACATGGACTACTTTCAGTGGTAGATTCCTGTGTTTCATTGCTTACCTTAGCCTGTTTTTTACAAAAGGATTCCTTCGGTGAATCGCATGCAGGGTTCGCCCTCAAATTTGCATCAGCTCCCCTTTTTTGAACAGACAGTTGGTCTTCTTTTTCTCCTTCTGCAAAGCTTTCCTCTGCTTCTCTATCTTGATAAGACGACTGCTCTTCCTCACTTTCCTCTTCTTGGTGCTCAGAACCGTATTCGATTGATTCAAGTTCTTCTGAACTAGCTGACAAATTATCCCCACAATTACTTTCGTCGTCCTCTTCTTTCGACGAATAAGCACTTCGAATAGTTTCCTGGTAACTGTCTAGTGATGATTCACGGTTCCGGTATACCTCCCCCGAGGAGTTACGCCCCCGGCCAGCTACTGCTGACGTTTCACTTTCATCTTGAGATGACATTACTGCTACTCTTGAACCGAGGACCTTACATGCAAACGTATTTCTCTGTGACGTCATAGGACGTTTTAAAGTTAATTGTTGAAAATGGCGTTGACTGCTTGTAAAGTCCAAACGGTGAATTTTTTCATAAGCAAACATTTGGGTCTTGCTTCATTGCATTTTGTAATCGCAGGACAGTTTCATACCACACTTAAATTCCAAGTAACGCAGAATCGTTAGCATAGGAAATAGGGAGAGTTCCGCACAGACTATTGTGCTGAAAGCTCTTCTGAAAATATGGTGAAGGAATTGACATGGCTAGTCCAACTTTCTGTCACAACCTCCTCCGTGTCTTTTTTTATTCAGGCTACTTGGATTTTGGAAATTTCTTACACTGCAAGATGTTTTTACCGTGTATTTAACCTTTTCTGATAAATGCAATAAAAACCTTCAAACGACAATCCAGGAACATCGAATTGAAAAAAATTGGCACAAAAGTTTTTGTAAGAACAATTAGGCCTACATCTATTTTTTACGAGGACATTTATATTTTTTGTTTACTAGGACATTGTTTAATAACGTTTGCAAAATACTTCCAAGTGAAATTTACTACATACGATCAAGGCAACCCACAGGCCTGACGCAGATGGTTTAGGCTTCTTTCGGCGTCATGCTTGAAACTAGTGCAAAACCATACAGTTTGCTTGGGTGTGAAATGGTTATGTCAATTAGGGGAGAGTTTCAGTTAATCTGGGTGTCTTTTTCTCTGCTAGGCAAAGATCCTTGCGTGTCTATAAGCACACCTGCGATAGAAGCAGGTTGCCATTCATCAATTCCTCGCGCAACTGTGGGAATCACCAGCAAATTCTCATGCTCATGTTCTAGCGTGCAACAGCAGATCTAGGGTGATATAAATTTCTACAACAAATGTCATACAAAGGTTTCACCGAGCAACTAAAATCTGAAAGCAGCTTGCGATCAGATTTCTATTACATTTTATTTCACCAACTAAATATTATAATTTGAATGTGTTTTCGGTGATGCAAATTGCAGAGTTTTAAATATGTCTTGTATTGTACGGATGAGCATCTGCGATGAGCTTAAAATAATCGTCAATAGGCCTACTTGTGGCCGGCAGGCGTGGTATATTGCAACTATACATGAGCTCAGCGCATTCCAAGGCATCGACATCATTTACTTGTAGAATTTTCAGCGTTTTGTAATTTTCTGTGTTGCAGTTTGCTTTGTATGAAATCGTCTATATCTAGCATTTTTATTCCTGAAGACAGCAGCTCGTGTTGAGATTCAGCTGTTTTGAGTCCTAGTTATTCTGTACAGGAACGCATTTCTAAGAATAAGGCTTGACAACCTTAATGAAATCAACACACATTTCATCTCACGATTTCTATTTTTCAGCAGAACTGGCATGCACATTGCACAAAGCTCTTTGACAACGAAAAAGAAAAGACTAACTTTGTCTTAATGGTTCGATGAACCCAGTGATAATAATAATCAGCACCAAAGCAGTCTCATTAGTACTAAATATTTGGCAAGTTTGCAACCCGCATGTGCTGTTAAACAGCATTTGAACTGAGTGCAGTTGTAAAGATTTTTGGATGGTTTGGGGATAAAATTTGTGTTTCTCATCATCTATAAAAAAGCGTACCATTTTAGTACCTGGTGCTATTTGCTTGTGGCTGATACATGGAAGGACGCTTGTCCTAAACAATAACTTGCGCCATTCTTCTACTGTAGAACGAACTGCGTTTCAGACATTTCTGCGTTGGAAGAAATAATCTGGCCAGCCAGCATGAAGTTGTGTGTTGGCCCCTTCAAATCTAAATCAATGCTGTTTACTCTCTTATGCCAGGTTAACTACAATTAGAATCCTATAGCGCATTTAAATTGCTGCAAAAAGTTCATACAACGAGTACAATTTTCCTCGCCTCTTGCCAGCCTGCTCGTTCGAGAGTTTCCTTGCTTACATCGCGCGCTTACCACGTGACAAATGACACAAATAAGTTACCGCGACATTTGCCGTCCTACCCAGGGTTGCCAGGTGAAGTGGTTTGGCATTAGAAAATAGTGTTTGACATGTATGTCAGTCTGCATGGCACGTTTCGGCCTTTTTCAGTGGTGTTGGCGGAAACAAAAGCTGTTTGTCATTTTTTTGGCAACTTGTCTGGTTTGAGTTTAAACTTTTAGATTTTTGCAGCCTGTTTGGCATTTATTGAAGCTATATGGCATATTTTGCTTGGCGATTTGGCAAATTTGGTCCATGTGAACCTGGAAAGCCTCATATTGTTTCTGCGGGTTCTCTGCGACTGCATATTATAAGAGATTTTTAATGAGTTGTGGCATATTTAACATACCAAACGCATGTTCACCAGATTTAAATTAATTAAAAACTATGGCACGGTGCATGTTTGTAATTTTACAAACTGTATTTCACTTTTTCCCAAGGTTTATAGCTGTTTCATTAAGAATTTCCTATACGAATATATGGTAGGCCTATTAGCAATTGTTTACATGCAATAATTCTTGACTTAGCAGCATTGCAGTTTTGCCGTTACTTTCTCATCCAGGTAATTCGAAACCCACAGCCATTTGCCTGTTTCGGCTTGTTTAGCTTTTTTGAAGCTATTTGGCATTTTGATAAAAGATTGGGCACTTTTGGCTGATCAGGACCTATCCATGAGCGTCGGAAGAACTTTTTCCAGGTTGGGTCATAGTGGAATTTTTCCAGGGTATGGACGAAAGGATGTTTCCGGAGGGGCCAACAACGGTGAAAGTTCATTTTACCAATTCCGAACCTAAGAAAAAACATTTTTCTACTGAAAAGTTCATAGCAAAATATCAAATATCAAAATCCAGAGGGCTCCAAGAACCTCCCGGCACTCCCCTTGCAACGCCCATGGACACTGGCAACTCTGGTCCAACCTCGTGGCTGCACTGTTAGCCCAGCAGCCTGATGAGATATTACATTTGGAACTAGTAGACACTGTTTCTATTTTTGTCGCAGCGATGCAGCGTCGCAAAGTGAAAATAAATTATTGATTGGCTGTGACCGTCCTAGACGACTACATCTCTGCTGGAAACGTCCACAATCTGTCTTAAAAGATATGACCTAGTGGCAATGTCATGCCTTTGTCAACCATGCTGTCATATAGAAGCCACTCATGCAGCAGCCGCTGTGGTGCTGGCTGCTGCAGAAGCAAGTTTTTTCCCTTAACGTATTCACACGTTTTTTCGAAACCGCGTTGTGTTGCATGATTCCTGGCTGTGGGTAGGTGTTGCGCAAACGGTATACAATAAACTTCTGTAGCGGGGCCAATGTCGAGGCCGATTTCGCTACACAACGCTTTCACTGAACCACTAAAAATTACAACATAATGAAAGGTTAGAATTGCCTAGCATGATAGTGTTTAGTAATGAATTACAGTTTGTTGTAAATGTTTTTAAATGTTTAAATATTTGTCATATCAATCTATTACAAAGTGCTTATCAGCATGTAAGAAGAATTGAATGGAGTTGCATATTTAAATACGATTTGGGATTATATCTGAATAAGAACTGATGATGCCTACTTCATAGGCGAAATATATACTGTATTCTGTGAGCAGGGACGGATTTACGCATAGGCCAAATAGGCCATGGTCTAGGGCCCCGCGCTTTTGAGGGCCCCGCGCAACGATCTTTTCTATGACCACTCAATGTTAACTACAAATTTGCAAAACTGCGCAGAGGTATAACTTCACAATTTACCTTGAAACGGGCGGAAATGCAAATGTTTAGTCTACTCTAGACTCTTGTCAGTACAGTAACAACATGACAATATTGTGCATGTGAGCGTGAGAGAGATTCAGGCCATATGTATGAAAGCGGTTACAAAAAAAGAATGAAAAAGAAAAAAAACGGTACTTGATGTTCAATTTCCACTGACAAAAAAGCTCGCAACAACGCAAGACCGCCAGATACTGCAAAACTCCGATGAAAAGCAAGATTGTCAGTTTTGGATCCTACGTTTGGTTGTTTTTACCAGATTTCCCGAAAACAGAGATTGCTTGTTGAAAATCTATATGTTAGTTAAATCAGCTAGAACAGTTTCTCACGAGAAAACGGGAAGGCATTTTACTGAGAGGGGCGGAAAAATTGCCCTGAAAATAACAATTTGCTCTAAAAACAAACAATTTGCCCTGATGCTCTGAAACTAACTTTTTTAGAAACAATCCGAATGGGGTCTGAAACCTCTTATAAATCTGTTCTGTACAGTTTAATTCGTTTACAACGGTTTCGTCTGTAATGTCAATTAGCCTATATAATGTTACGTTTTGTGCAGTCCCGATGGCATCTTTTACATGCATTTCAATTCGCTTGAAACGTCAAGTGGGCAATAACGTTCATTATGCAATCCCCTAGAGGTGCAGTTATAGGAAAGTTCTGTAGTTACCTTGCTTGTACTCAATGGGGTGAAGTTCCTTGCGTGTTGCGTTCTTCCAGACAAGAAAATTTACGGTAATTGCCTTTACTGATGCAAGTATGTACGCGATTTCGATGGCGCAACGCAATGGTCAAAAGCGACGGTTCCGGACCGAAGGGTCTGACCCTACACCTGCCTGTGTTATCGTAACTGCTGTGCGCTTGAGCAAGGCACTTAAACACGCGCACTCAAAGGACCTTACCGAATTCTTAGATCAAGCTGTTGGCCTACCGACATCCGATTGTTCGATTTTTACATAAAACGTGGACTTCGTCTAGATCAGCTGTGCCCAGCCCGCGGGCCGCATGCGGGCCATTTTAGGTTTTCGCTGTAGCAAATGTATCCTGCGTACTGACAACCTGTCCTTATTTTGATAATCCTGAATTTGAAAATTTTGGTGCAGTTGGTTTTCAGTGCCACTTTATCACGTCTGTTACCATTTCAATGAGGATTCGAACGCTTTCAGTACATTAGCTTAAGCTAAAATAATTTGATAAGATCAAAGTAAGCCATTCAATGTGCGGCCTTCATTAATATGTCATTCAATGTGCGGCCCTGGTTCAGATAGTGACATACTGTTTGGCTCAGTAAGACATTTGGATTGGACATATCTGGTCTAGATCAAAGCCATTATGACCAGTCACGTCTTTAGTCCAGATTACAAACTAAACTAGCCCAATTTACACGGACCACCCCCAAGCGAATATACATTGAATACACTGCATTGAAAAATTTTTCACCGTTCAGCATCTTTGAACAACTTGCACTTGTCCTGAAAAACAGAGTTTTCCCTGAAAATTTTCACTGTATTGACTATATACTTCTTATCATTCAGGATTTTTGAGCAACTTGCGCTTGCCCTGAAATTTTTCACTTTATTGAATATACTTTTTCCATTCAGGATTTTTGAGCAACTTCCGCTTGCCCTGAAAAACAGAGTCTGCCTTGAATTCACTTACTGAATACATATTTTTTATCATTCAGGATTTTTGATCAACTTGCTCTTGCGCTGAAAAACAGAGTTGCCCTGAAATTTTTCACTGTTTTGAAATATTTTTTATCATTCAGGAATTTTGAGCAACTTGCGCTTGCCCTGAAAACAGAATTTGCCCTGAAAATTTTCAATCCG
>Ga0210059_1005368_pt1 | contig 20631 bp, 13 predicted proteins | sample Ectturendosymbi2_FD_188042 | JGI IMG/M metagenome (GOLD analysis project Ga0210059, IMG submission 188042) | Ecteinascidia turbinata endosymbiont from Florida, USA - Sample 2 (SPAdes) (version 2) | ecosystem: Host-associated > Tunicates > Ascidians > Unclassified | place: Key West, Florida...
TAGCCTAGTTTCCAGTAAAAACTTTAGCGAAATACCACCACCTAACGGTTGGTGCCCAGGGCCAGGCAAAGTGGGCCAAGGTGGCCCAAAAGTCCTCTACTTATGACGTCACTCACAAAAAAACCACATCCCCCAAGCAAAAAATTTTTTTCGAGTGCAATCTACTAGACTGGCCGATCCATTTGAGCCGCTGAACAGCTCTCTAGCGCAATGGGCGGAGGAGCTAGGGCATTGGTAAGGCAACCGAAAACTGCTGTTTTTTTTGCGAAAATCGCCGAAACCAGGCGGCTCTAAAAGTGTTAATGAGGGCTGCGCATTAAATGACATTAATGAGTGCCGCACATTTAATGACTTACTTTGATGTTAGCAAATAAGCTAATAACTGAAAGTGTTTGCATCCTAACTGCAATGCTAATGACTGTTTACCACAGCTATGCCCAACCCGCGGCCCGTGGGCTGCATGTGGCGGCCCAGTCGAGGGTTTTGTGCGGCCCAGTTTAGGTTTTGGCTGTAGTGAAAGTATTCCACATACTGACTCCTGTCCTTGTTTTGATAATCTTGAACTTGACATTTTTGATGCAGGTGACCCTCAGTGCCAGTTTATCACGTCTGTTACCACTGCGGTTAGGTTCGCACACTTTCAGTAATTCGTTTAAGCTGAATTTAGTTTGCTGAAATCGAAGTAAGCCATTCAATGTGCGGCCCTCAATAATATATCATTCAATGTGCAGCCCTGGTTAAGATAGTGTCATACTTTTTGGCTCAGTAAGCCATTTGGGTTGGACATAGCTGGTTTGGCACTTTTAACCATTACGTTAGTGTGATTTCATAGGTAAGATTAGCACAAATGAAGAATAGGTTGTCAGTATTTTGGCTACTTACACTATAGTGTAAACCTAAACTGGGCCGCATGCAGGCCATGGGTTGCACATACCATACTTTTCAGACCATAAGGCACATTGAAAAGCCTTTAATTATTCACAAAAATCAAACGTGCACCTTATGCGGTGCGCCTAATGTATGAATCTGGTCGTGCTTTCTCATCTAGAACCAATTGTGTGTGGTAAATGGTGCTATTTAAATTTCTAGTTATGATTTTTTGTGAACAGGCCATGATGTTATGTAATAAACCAACGACTATTGCAATAAGTAGTGCATGTGTTTCCCAGTGTAGCTAGCACATACCGCAGGTTGTATTACTCCGTGAGGCTCCTGACTACATTGGCGCACACCGAATCAAACGTGTGCACAACTTTTTATTTTACTGTGTTCATGCGGATTAGGCATGTGTGACAGTTAACTACAGTTTGGCCTATACAAGTTTTTGCGGCACCTTATGTACGAAATAAGAAGAGCTGGCATTCAATTTTTGATAATGCATCTTATAGTCCAGTGTGCCTTATGGTCCAAAAAATACGGTAGTTGGGTGAACACTTTAATTCCTGCACCATGCCAATCTACATGTGTGGTAAAAATAAGCCAAAATACCTAACCAAATGAATCAACATTTTGATTTGACAATTGCAATCTAGGTTAACTTGACTGCAGTGACTTCAGTCACCTTTGATGTGCTCACAGCGATTGGTGACCATGTTTTTTTGTGTTACCAGTGACTTTGCACAATGGCTGTGGCTGTGAGTGCAACAAAGTGGTGGCTGCATTTTATGTTTCCATGAATCTCATGACAATTTGAAGGCAACTATAGGCGACACCATCCACAGTGAATTTTTCTCTGGCTTGACCAGCTGGGAGCCAATGTGTTGCAGAGCTTTCTGATCACAGCTTTTCCAAAATCAGTGAAGAAAATACATACATCTATTGCCAAAGTTTTAAAAATTTGCAAAAGAGTATATCTGGTCTGTGGTAGAAAAAGTTGATTGAAAATGTCAGCAAATTTAGTCAAATTTTCATGCAATGAGTTTGTAGCATCATTGTTTGAAGAACTTAAAATTGTCTTTTCTAGGAATTCTGTACAGCATGCAATTATAGTCGATGCATTCCTTTTTGTCTTATCATGGTAACCTTAACTTTCTCTGCTGATTGTGACTTTACAAGTTTACCTGGCACTTTTCATATTTGGTAATGTTTGATATCACCCTGTAGCCTTATATCTTATTTTTCCCCAAGATGCACTTCCTGAGTTTCTGTTAAGTAACAATAGCTGGGTTGATAAAATCTTGTTGAACGTTTTCTTTACCTTTCAAGAATATATTTCTCAATGCTCAGAACATTCCTTTTTTGTTCTTGAAAAAACAGTGTGATACGAAATCCTCAGCCATAGATGTACTAGATCAGCAGTTCTTCATTGAAGGGAAAGACTTACGGTTGCAAAGATCTCTGAAAGGTTATAGGTGATTTAGCATTCTGACCCAATTAGAGGTTCATCTGCAAGAAGAGTAGACAACAGGATTATTGCAGCAATGAATGATAAAGATGAGCAGTGAAGTTTTTCAATTTTGTTATTAGCAGCATGCAACAATGTCCCTTTTTGTCTTGCTCTTCCCTTTGTTGCCATAACTCTACATTTAAAGATCAAGCACCCTTGTTTGTAGAAGAAAGTTATTATAACCCTAAAGGTCAGGGATGTAGATTTGGCATAATTATTGAGGAAATTTACAAAGTGAATTAAAAATTATTTGCGATGGATCAAGCCTGTGCAACTAAGGCCAAATTATCAACATACATTTGCCATGGGCCGCAAAAGTCTATTTCATTTTGATGTAGAGACTTTGATGTTTTTGATGTTTTCGATGTAGATGTAGAGATTTTGTTGTAGTGTGGAAGAAATGCTGGAACAACAATTAGTTATTCGAGGTCGAGCTTTGGCAAAATTTTTTACAATTGACGGCCGTATGTTGTGCAGACCTGCATTAGATGGTCTGCCAGAATATTTGGTTTGCAAGTAACAGAGTTTACCATATTATATGAAGTTTTTTGTGATTTTTTCATGTACCATGCAGAATTAGAAATTTTAGTTTTTGTGCATGATGCAGTGTTCATATATTTTTTCTGGTTTGTGTAATGATGACTGTTTAGTGGTTACAGAGTGTATCAATAAATTTGTGCTTTTGCTTGTTTTTGAAGGAAATGAAGTAGAACAGAAGTCCTGGTTTTTGTGTGTAAACTGTAGATCGCCATTCTTTTAGATAGCATTACAATGAAGCTTTAGTTTTGTAATAGCCCAATTGTAGCCAACCTTACAGGACTATGGAGCTGATAATACTATGAAACTGAAAACTGTTGTCATGGCCCAGGAAAAGCAGACATGCGAAACAAGTTTTGGTTCAAGGCTCAGGTTTGTTAGTGTGTGATAAAAATTATTATCTATGAAGCATTTTTTTAATGTGAGTTACTAAAGTCCACATTTGTAGACATTTCTGTACTTTTTGTATATGTTAGCAAAGTAAATGAAAACTAGAATCTACAGCGCTTACTGTGCATAGAAGTATAGTTCAGAATATATAAAACATCTTTAATGTCAAGCATATTTGCAAAATGTATATTTATTTGTTAGATATGGTTAAACACAAAACAGCTCAGTCTTGTTCAAAAAACATATTATTACTCACAGGGATAAATGTTATGAAAGTTTACTACACTAAACGCATCTATGTTGACTACCTGTGTCAGGAAATTATGTCCTCCAATTGTGGTAGATGTCGAAACAGTTTGAATAACCTGTATCAGGATTTATTTTATCGATCCTAAGACTAATTTTCTTTTGAGATGACTGAAAAAATTCAGTTCCATGACTACTGAGACCAATTCTTTTGAGACCTGTTCATTTGAGACCACATTCACATGAGACTTTCATTTGGAAACCATGTTCAGTCGAGACCACATTATTTGAGACCAAAGTCAGTTGAGACCACATTCATTTGAGATAACATTCATTTTACACCATGTTAAAGTGAAGCTGTTCTAATTTACTGTGAATCACATTTTTATGATCTACCTTCCACTTCTTTGTGGTAGACCTGAAGTTTTGCAAGATTATTGCCCTTCCATGTCCAAGGTGACTCATGCTGGGTGGTAAATGCACTCGCACTTTAGAACACTGCAGAGGCCATAAAACTCTTCATATCTCAGGTTTGGAAGGGAGTGTTGCACCTCTGACATGTCAGTTTGTTAGACCAAGTCAAATAATTATGTTTTGCATTCCTGCCCCTTTCCTTTATGAAGGCACGCAATAGTTTCAGTTTTTTACTTGCAAATGAAAGATTAGAAAAGAAACAAATGTCTTTTTGCATTGGTCGACACAATCATAGGAAAAAACAAGTCTTACATGAATGTATTCTCAAATCAACAGGTCTCAATTCAACAAGTCCCAAATGAATGCGGCTCAAATGAATGTGGTCTCAAATGAATGAGTCACAAACCAACAGGTCTTAAATTAATGCGCTCTCAAATTAATACAACCCCAAATGAATGTAGTCTCAAATGAACGAGTCATAAACCAACAGGTCTCAAATCAACGAATCTCAACTCAACAGGTCTCAAATGGATGCAGTCTCAAATGAATGTGGTCTCTAAAAAACGAGTCACAAACCAACAGGTATCTAATGGATGCAGTCTCAGATGAATGTGGTCTCTAACAAACGAGTCGCAAACCAACAGGTATCTAATGAACGTGGTCTCAAATGAAGTGGTCTCAATTGTCTGCACACCAAAAAAAAAGTCAATTCAGTCATATGTCTGAAAAGGTAGGTTAGCGAGTTTTAATACTATTATAGGACTAATGACAGAAATGTCTCAATGAAAAAAACTCAGGTCCGCATAGCGGTCCGAACTTAGGCTGCATGAGTGCAATGTAACGGTCACTATCAACTGTTACATGATTCTCATTTTCGTCCTCAAAAAGTATGGCCCGATTCCATTTCTACCTATGGTACACCACCCAAGTCACCAGGGGCGGATCCAGCCAGTATCGTTAGGGGGGTGATTCCAGCAGTATTTGGTAGTCAAATCTCATAACGGCTTTGCTTGTAAGAGAGATGAAATATACTTCACAACACTACTGCGACAAAACATTGAATGACCAAATGGCCTTACATCACCAATGTTGTTTTCTGAATTGCACAAAATCATGGTGAATAAAGTTACTTTCGTAGCTTTTAGGGGGGTAATTACACCCCCTGGATCTGCCCTGTCAATCACTTTCTCCTGGCAAAGGAGGTGATGGGTATGCTCATGAGGCTGAGCCTGAGACCAATAACATAAATTCTGCTTATTGATGTGCCCACTCAAGTGGCAGTGAGCCTCATCACTAACGAAAATCAGTCAGGGTTGTTTTCAATCCTATGGCTCACATCCTAACAAAATGCAAGTCGTTCTGCTTTGTTGTAATCAGTTTGTGTTTGTAAGATTTGAATTTTGTAAGGAAAAGGCTTAAGGTTTTCATGGAGAATTGTCAAAAGTGATGATCTGAAAATGCCAACTTTCTGTGAATGGCGACACGTTAATTTTCTGGGAGATTCCTTCCGCAATTTATTAATTTTGTTGGGTGATTTCACTGAATGATGTCGACCACTGTGACTTTAATGGAAGTTTGTGCCACTTCTGGCCCCACAAAATTTGGCCACCAAACGTTCAATTGTTCTATCAGGTGCTTTATCCCTACCAAAATCTCTCCTGCATTGTTTTTGTGGCAAAGTACATCTCTACTATTTTTGTCTATTGCTGCATAGTTTATTGTCCACTATTATTCATATTGATGTCAAAACAATTTCCTAGATCTACTGTGTACACCGCCTGAAAAATAAAGCAAAAACTTCTGAAACACAGGTTTGGGAGTAAATACAAAATATGGCACTTTTTTGGACCACCCTGTATATGCAACCTTTGTTTGCTTTTTGAAAATGTTCAACATAGCCTCATCATAATTGCCAGGTGCATAGCTACTATTCACAGCATAAAATGAAACAAATACTAAAATGAACATATTACCTTCAAAATACCATATGGTTGTTACCTAATTCTGTTCGCGTTTGTGGTTAGCAAAAAACTTCTTGTGCTTTTCAGGAAAGATGTTGCAAAAATCTTTGACTGCTTCATGATTGTCAGCCAACCATCCAGTTCAAAAGAAGGTAAATCCACATCAGTGGGTTTGTTTTTTCAAGTTTTTGTACTCCAAAAAACTTTTTTGCCATCTGCAAAATACTTCACATGTAGCATATATCAGCATAGGTGCTGAGTGTGGGTGTGCAGATGTGTGGTGCATGTCAGGAATTTTAGCTGGGAGTGCTGCACTCCGCTAATTTTTCGGGTTATTTTTTAACCTTAGCTAAGTCATTTCCAATTGACCATGGGTTTAGCTAACCAAACATCAGCTAATTTATTTCTGCAGGTCGCCTATAAAATTGACATTAGTGTGGTTGCTGCTTGGCGATATTATTTTACCAATTTAAGCAGGTTTTTGACATTACATTTCATGGTGTCATGGATTTCACACACCTGAAATTTAAATCTTGGTACCAACTTAAATCTTGGCACCTATGTGTATCAGGCATAGCTGAGGTGTGATCAGGCATGTGTCATGGGTTGCTTTGAGGCGTTTATAGCAGTGTGTTTCACTGCACAGTTTGCCCACATTTGTGAAGCTAGATTCGGTAGTATGGGAGTTGTTTACAAAATTCTGCTCTAAAACATTTGTGTGTCTTCACCTTGGTTCAAATTACATTTGATTTAAATTTTGAGACAAGTCAAAAAGTTTGAAATTCTTTAACACCAAAACAATTTGATATCCACCTCCATTTCTACTGCTTCAGAAAATATTAAATGATTTTTGGATTGTGATTTGAAAACATGATGCTGTTGGTGGCCTTGCATTTTACCAATTTGTTTTCTGAGCTAAGTTTTAACATGATTTGTTAGCAAAATATCAGCTTTAGATATAAGATTGCAAATAATGGGACAAAAGGCTTGAGACCAAGACCTGTGTTTTCCAAGACTGACACCTACCAAAGCATGTTTTGGGACTCCACGAAGAGTAAAAGCACAAGGACCACATGTCTGTAAAAATGTCAGCACAAAGTGTTGCTGGCAGGTGTAGAAAGCCTTGTGAATTTAGCACTGTGAATAATCTTGTAATCTGTTTGACTTACTCAATGTTCTGGTGTTTCTTCCATGTATTGTCTTTTTGTATTTGCAGAACCAACAATGGATTTTACATTTCCTCCTGACTTCAGCGATAAGGTAAGTCTTTAAATTATTGCTTTTTTGTGTCAACCACCTATGTGGTTGGTGCATGTTCTTTTTTCTTCAAGGTTCTGTGAAAACATGTAGTAATAGATGAAGTTTTTGATAGCCATTTCTTGGGGAAAATGGTGATGAGCAGTTAGGTTAGGTAGAATTTCCGCCTACCCAGACCCATATATCTTTTAAAATATTGCTTTATTTTCAAGTTCTTGGGGATACACTCACATATCTTGTATTTTCTTGACTGGGCAATGGCTGTTTTACTGTAAAGCAGTACATTTGTGTGTAACTGCTGTGAATGGCAATGTCAAACTTCTAACTTTTGTCAGCATCTGTATGTCTATTTGTATGAATACTTGCTGCTGATAGTTTTGTTTCCTAGTCATAGCAATCCTGTGAAGTTCCAGGTTGTATGCATCACTTGGTCCCCCTTTGTTTTTCCAACAAATTGTATATATTCATGACGTTAATGGAAAAACTACCCCATATTAAATATTTTCGTTGGAATTTACTGATTTATGGGGTACATTTGTTGCAATTTTTTTTGAAATTTTTTGCTTTTTTGCAACACCCTGGTACAGTTCACAATGGTGCTATATAATCACAGTGCATTGTGGAATTCTTTTATGAGATATGTTTGTTGCTTTGCCCATGCATCTGAGGAAGCTGCTACACCACCTAGTGTTGAACAATATTTTAATAGTAAGGCAATATGGGTGATATTTTAAAATTATTTGGCAATGGAATGTTTTGTTTTAGGTGAAAGAAAAAACAGGGCAGCAACAGTTGCAGTACTAGACCTGAAAAATTGGATGCAATGAAAGTGATACTATGAAAATCGTGTAGCACTGACCTTTTTTGGAAATACGTTTGTTGGAAAAAAACAAAATCTTTTTCTTGATCTTCACTTAAGTACAGAAATTTCATGGAATTTCAGATGATCCAGATACACTTCACACAAAAACGTTTCAGGGCAATGACTTAATTTAGGGCAAATGATATCTGCCATTCTTACCTACCTCGCTGTAGAAACTTCTCTGTATGCCTTTTATTTTTGACATAGGCGGGGGGGAGGCAGCCCCCCCAGCTTGAAAAATTTCAGGGCAAGCGTAAGTTGCTCAATAATCCTGAATGTAGAAAGTATATTCAATGCAATGAAAAATTTCAGGGCACACTCTGTTTTTCAGGGCAAGCGCAAAGTTGCTCAAAAGTCCTGAATGGCAAAAAATATATTCAATACAGTGAAAATTTTCAGGGCAAACTCTGTTTTTCAGGGCAAGCGCAAGTTGCTCAAAAACCCTAAACGGTGAAAGAATGTTCAATGCAGTGGATTCAGTTGGGGGTGATCCGTGTAATTTGGGCTAGTGTCGTGTGTAATGTGGACCAAAGTCATGACTGGTTATAATTTGCAAGAGGTTTCAGGCCCCATTTGGATTAAACTAAAAAGTTAGTTTCAGGGCAAAATATTTATTTTTAGGGCAAATTGTTATTTTCAAGGCAAATTTTTTCCGCCTCCCAGGAAAATGCCTTCCATACGCCTATGCTTGGAGTGTAAATAAAATTTTTATTTTCAGACCAGGAAATATGTCCAGTGGCATATTTTGCCATTTTGCAATGTTTGATCTTTTTCAGGAAATTCTGCAACAGTCACTGCTGTTTTGTTTTCCATTCCATCGCAATGATACAAAAATGTAAGATCTTTGTGTATATTGTTCCGTTTCACAAACACTTTTTCATGCTGATTAAAAAACATGCGCTTTGAATCAATGCTTACGTGTGATAAAGCTTGAAACAAATATCTCTTGGAAAAGCAATATCGTTGGAAAAGCAATATACCTTTTGGAAAAGCAATATCGTTCGAAAGTAACGCAAAATCGTGGTTCAAGCAGCGTTGTCCTTATTGCGATTGCTCCATGAATTAACACTGTAGTTGGACTGTTTCAAGTGGAGTTGCTTTTATAATTCCGCGCGATCACTTCCTGTTTGTTGCAATCACAGAATTCATCCATCCACGTGCCCGTAGCATGATTGTGCAGAACTGCCCTATAGCTATTTGTTACTCCCATTTATGAATACATGCGTTTCTTCGAAGCTTGCTTATAAACTAACGTTGTTTGTTTCATAGCCACGGATCAAACCACTTCACTTTCATTTTTACCGACATTGAAGGAAAGCACCGCTTTGGCTTTTGCAAACTGACCGAACGAGGAACAAAATGCTTTTGTGTGTTGAGGTGCGTTTGCGTTTCTTGCGCTAGTATCGAGCGACTGCAGTTCTGACTGCACACCTATGCGTGTAACGTGCGCACTGAGATTTGATGGAATTCTAAAAAGTCAAGTTTTTAGTTTTGTTTCTTCCGGGCAGGCTCGCAGCCAGGTTTTAGGGTGTAGGGGAGGGAAAACATGTTTAGGGGGAAATATTTTTGTTTTTATTATATGTTTAAAAGAAAATTTTCTGTGCACAATAAAATTTTGGGAGAAACAAAAGATTGTAGTGGAGCACAGCCCCCGGGGGTTTCTTCCAGGCGCTGTGTTATCGTAGCATAGAGTCAGACTAATGACGCATTTTATAAGTGACGAACAATGCGAGGGTTGTTTACTTTCAAATTTTGGCAACAACGAGCGGAGCCAATTCGAAAAACGATCAGTCCTCATCCTAGTATTATTTCTCATCTGAACTCAACTCTGTTTCTCGTATTTAAATAAAAGCCTCCGTTTCTCGCGAAAATTCGCTTCGGTTCGAGTCGGCAGCAACTGCAGAAAGCTCATATGAAACAGCTAATTGCTTTTCGGTGTTTGGAAACCAAACCAGGAAATGCCGCAGTTGACATCGCATATCCGTGCTAGCAAACTCCACAGTATCATCAACCGCCACGGTTTGTTGACAACGGCCGCCTTCTGGTAATCCATCGTCGCTTACCTGACCGCGGTGTTGTCTGTTTGCATGTGACAAGCGTTTTTTTTCTCTTTTTCTGCAGCTTTGCTCCGTGGTTTGAAATATTTTACAAGATACTCAACTATATCAACGAACTTGCTAGCAAGTCGGGCACGAACGAGGTGACCGTCGTGTTGCAGGACTTGTATGATCAGAACGTCCCAACAGCAAATGAGTCCATACCACTTGGAAAGGTATGGCCCCCGGCCAACACCATACGCGTTGCGTTTGTGTTGGTTTCACTGTTTTTTGTTTTTTAATCTAAAACGTCTGCACATCATCACATATTGTTTTTGAAGCGATTAGGAAATCAATACTTGTTTGAATTACATCAGTGGTTCCCAACCTTTCTTGCCCGTGGCCCACCTAAAACCTCTAAAATCCTGATTGCCACCATTTGATGATGCTTAAAACGCCAATACCTTGGTGTTAAAAAGCCTTGAACCCAGACCTTATCAGTCGGTCTCAATGCCCCTCTTAAAAATCAAATTTTCCCTGTGGGCCGTAATACGTCCCACCGTTGGGAAGCACTAGATTAAACAGTATGCTTAACGGATTTTCCGCATTCGTCGAAGTGCCCTTTCGCTGAAATATGTGCAGTGTTTTTATTTTTCGCTTCAGATCTGGTTTTTTTTTTTGTGCAAGATGACCGTTTTCGTTTCAGGCATTGCTGCTTTACCCCCCTGACCCGAGCGAGCTGCCGTCAATACCTGAAAACGTGAGTTCAGATCAAAGGCGAACTTGTCGGAACGTTGCTGCGCGCCTCTTACCACGGCGTTTGTTTCAAATTCTGCCAATTGCAAACAGCGAAATATATTGAGGGCGCTCGCGTTGTAGACGTCGAAAAGCTCCAATGTAGTGTTAACGATTCAAAGTTAAATGAAACTTGACTTCTACGGAATCGCTTTCAGTAACTGCGTTTTGAAATAATGGATTTTCAATGTGCCGCTATTAATCCGTGTTTAATCTGGTGCAGATAATTCATATACGTTTGACAGCCAGCAGGCTATGCATTTTTCATGTGGGCACGCCGATAGACCGGTGATGCTGCTTAAAACCTAATTTTTAGCGAATCCCAACCTTGCTTAATTGGAAATATGTTTGAGGGTTGTTGTGACGTTTCGTGTTCAGCCTCTGCAATTACCAATGCAGCTCACAACGGTCGCAGAGACGACGTAACAGTCGCGGTGCACGTGCTGATGAGATTTTCTATTCAAGATGACGTTCTCGCGCTGATTTTTGTTTCTCTACCTGGCGAGTGTAGGGAACGTTTGGCTTCCGACAGTGCTGGCCGATTGTAAAAAAAATGTAACAACAACGGATTTCATTATTTTTCGAACGCAGCGAAACATCTCGGAATATTATTTCGCACTGGACATCAGCTTCATGATCGAGATTTTCGCCAGCCTCATGTTTGAACGGAGGATCATTTTCTCCTCGTCCAATCTGAGCACCGTGAGTTGCAGGCCTTTCTCTGTTATTGCACTCACCCTGTTTTGGTTTGAAATCGTAAGTGCACAAAGATGGCTTGCGGTCAACGGTGATGTCAATTTATGATTACCGGTGGGAAAAAAAAGTAAAAAAAAAAACAAAAAGAGCGAAAACAGCGCTCGCTGAACAGCGTTGTTATTGCTGCTGTCCGGCTATATTTTGATTTTCACAAGTTGACCGTTCACAGCACGCTTCGTGTTTCAATCGGACAGCACAGCAGTAGCCCTGCTTGACAACCGGAAAAAAAAACGGGAATTCTTGAGTGAAAGTTCGTGAGACCGTGCTCTCCATACCTCTGTCAACAGTGCTGCCTTGAACTCTGCACTGCTTATGACTTCCTCACGCTCTAGGTGGCATTGTGCCGCTAAGGTCGCTTTAGCTGGCATGTTACGGTCAGGCTGTTGCTGTGCCTCTGTGTGTGGTGCGATTCCATTTATTGTGTCAAGATTGACAAAGATAAGAGAAAACTTTCGAGACCTCCTTTGGATCAAAATTGTTTGCGAAAAGATTTATATCGCGCGTGAAAATATACATGTGTTTTTGAAATGATAACGCCTCAAGATTTTATGTCATTTTTTTATCGACTTAGTTGCGTTTTGAGTGTTAGTATTTACGATGCGATTCATCCCGTTGTTGTTTGGTAGTGATGTCGGAAAGCGAGACAGGGCCGTACCAAGGCCTGATGGCGCCCGGGGCAAGAAGCAAGTTTGGCGCCCCCCGTGTTCGAACCTAAGGTCTTTCAGGAGCAAATGTACTGCATTGAAGAAAGTACTTGCGACATGGCTGGAAGTTTTCGGCGCCCGGGGCATCGTACCCCCCTTTGCTCCCTCTCGGTTCGCCCCTGAAAGCGACTCAGTCTTAAATGTACCGTTGGTATGGCAACCAGCGTAACGTTGCTGTGGGGATTAAACGCAATTGCATCCGATGAACTTCTCTGTTAACAACAATCACTCGTTAAAATGCAAGAATGGGTTTCGAGGTTGTTGCCACTGCCCTATGAGCTTTACAGTACTGTACTCTGCCGTTGTAGCTGGTGCTGCATGTTAAAGGCCTCAAACGAAAGTACGTGAAATCCCAGGCTTATCTTGTTTCGGGCGATTTTTACAAATTGAACCATTTTTTTGATTGAAGCGAGGTACGTCCGTGCAGCGAACTAGACATGACGTTGCGACGTTCAAACGATGCGTTGCGTGACGTTGGGACATTCAAACGACGCGTTACGCGTGAGGTGTTCTTGTTGCAGTTGACGTCGTGCGTTCACAGCGCGGAGGCTCTCTTGCGCCCTTTGCACTGGCAACACATCTTCATCCCTGTGATGCCCCCCCATCTGCTCGATTACTGCCTGTAAGTGAACTGTTAACGGATCTGCCTGAAGCTCGTTTGTGTTAGTGAATAATCATGTAAAAAGACGTTATTCCTGAGGAAAAGCGATGACCGGGCGAATTGCTTAACTTTCAACCGTTCCTTCAACTGCCCTTTTTTCTTATTTCCCTATTTTTCCTTTCCTTTTTCGCGTTTGTTTGGAAGCGCGCGGGGAAAAGGAAGCTCTTATTTTTTACAGTCCTGAGATCGATCAGCAAATGATCAACGTTTTCTCAGGTTCTTCTGCAGGGGTTCATAACCAGATTAGACGGCAAGCCACTTGGTATTTCTGTGGTTTGTTGCTGTTTGGACAGATTCGGAGGCGAATCTAGTAAACGTAGGGCTCCTTCGCGTGCTGCTGCGACCTTCAACCGCTGTACACCACGTGTTCTGTTGCGACACCTCACGGCACGGGAGATGCGAACACGCAACAATAGAGATTCCATGCTCGACCAGATTCGCTCTATTGTTGCTTGTGCGTCACCTCAGTCTTGAAGCACTTCCCGGTTGCGCGCTCTGGGCATGTGACGCGATGCGTCGTCGCGAGTGCTTTTTTCGTTTCGTTCTCATCATCTTTTTTTCCCCTTAGTAGACGATCAGCTTTGCTGGGGGCCTTCGAGAACATTCTTGCGCCTGAAACCAGGGTTGCGGAGTCGGAGGTGAAATTTCCGACCTTTCCAAGTTTTGGAAAACCTTTCCAAATTTCTTTCCAAAAAGAAATTTTACCTTCTTTCCAAAAAGAAATTGCACCATTTCAACAGGAATTCCCAACTTAGGAGTGTGATGCAAAAACGATCCAACTGTACATCCAGAGTCGGAGTCGGACAAAAAAATCCGACTTCACCCAAAAACCTCCGATTCCGCAACCCTGCCTGACACGGACCAGCGCAGTGGATATCACCCTTTCACGCTACCCTGGTTGTTCTTGTCTTTTTGTTTATTTATTTTATTTTACGGCAAACGACAACAGGCCAGAGCCTGGAATGCCACCTGCCGGTACCAGTTGCAATACCATAATATGATGACGAGATGTTAATGAATAAAGATGCAAAAAAAGAAGTTATCAATAAGATGATAGAACGTTAATAAAAGAAAGTTGGGCTCCCAGCGCAAAGAGATGCGAATCGATGCAACTAAGCCAAAGCTGTTGAAAGAAAGTTACAAACCGCATCATATAACTCTAATAAGAACTGTGTTTTAATTTACCGTGGCCAAATAAAAGAATGCATGCGATTCCATGCGGCTTGACTGAGTGCGTTTAGTTAAGACAGCGTGAACACCTGTTCTTCCAAATGCAGGGTGACCCAAAAAGATATAGAATTTCACATAACCTGACGCGAAGCTCTGATTAGGCCGCATTCTAGCAAAATATGAGTCTCAGTCTTGGAAAGGCCACACGAACATGAGCTTTCTGAAAAACCTTACGACGAAAGCACAGAAAGAATGCAATAATAATATCCATCTTTGGGCTGACGCATCCGCGGCACGCATTTGGATACGTTTCCTCACAGAAAACCTCGTGGTGTCTGGATGTACAATGTGAAACAGGAGAGTGCTTGCAATGAGTACGCAAGCCAATGAGAAAAAGCAGTTGCGGAAACGACTCTGCTGTTGTTTGAACTGCGTAGGCGTTTCCCGTTTATAGCACCACAACAATTCCATGTTATTCAACAACGCGAAGTCTAATCCGAAACTGTTGCGAAGCGCTAGGTGGTGTTTTAACTGTAGTTGGCGCATATCGCCGGAGCGCTGATGCGTTAATGCACTTGGATTCTCCAGGAAACTCCGAGGTACAAACGCAAGGCGTATCGCCGTGGGCGTCGGAAATATTTTTTCAGGGGGGCAATAGTGGATTTTTTCAGGGGGGGTGATTAAATTTTATTTTATTCACTCGAAACTAAGAAAACAACCATTTTTTGTTAGAAATTTAATACAAAAATGTCAAATTTCAAAATCCAGGTGGGGCAAGGTGCCCCTTGCCCCCCTTTTCCGACCCCCACGCCTGTCGCTCCAACGCAGCGAGTGGGGGTCAGCAGTGTCTTGCACCCTTCAGCGCTATCAAGCACATGTATATCTCCTCCTGTGGTGAAAAATTTCGCTCGCCCAGAAAGGCGGCAGATTGACTGATGCCTATTTTCGCAACTTGCTGACCTTGATGCTGTTTCTCCGTTGCCGTGGCGACCAAAATTTTTTGGCGGGCCAAAATGTTTGATTTTAGATGAGTAACAGCATGTTTTTGGAATACCGCCTCTCAACGCACAAAATGACTAGATATGCTTAAATTTGGGGGTTTATGCCCCCCCCCTGCCTACGCCTATGCACCGTGGCAGACGCGTTGCCGAGTGGATTCACGGATTTTCAGTAAACAACAGCATTGCTTTTGATTAATTTCTCCGCCTGGTTGGTGCCTAACAAACCGGGCTGTTTGACCTGACGATCCGTGCACGAAATCATCGACGAACTTCGATCATCGAAAGACGAAATGCCCGGTTGATGCAGCACGGAAAGATTATGTCCTCAGCAATTCAGGGTTGCGGTGGCGGAGATAAAATATCTGACTCCGACTTTCGAAAATTTCCTAGTCCGACTCCCGACTCCTTGATATATAAGGAATGAAATTAGGCTGTTAAAATCAATGGAATTCGTGGTGCGCAGCAAGAAATCTGTTTTAAAAAATTTCAAAATTTTCAAGTTTCAGCGTACCCTTTTTTAAAACTCATGGGATCGATTGTTTTCTTCCGAATTGTTTTTTTTTTCGGTCATGGACCGAAATGATTGTGAAATGACCGAAAACAATTAAGTAATTTCGGTCAGATTGTCTGAAAATATAGGCTAAAAAACACTGTTACGGCGAGTTTAAGATAACTCTGAGACAAATGACCGAAATGTTTCAGTGTCCAAAATGTCTCAGTAAAAATGACCGAAATATCTCATTGAAAAAAACAGCTTCCGAATCCGAGGATGTCTTCACTGACTTTCTAGCGCAATCCATTTGCGTGTTATGGCCGATAATAACTTTGAAAGTCACGATCGTGGCTTTTGCGGGCCATAAAAGGTCTACAGAGGTGTGCAGCCGGTGGCCCGTGGGGCAAAACTGGCCCGGTAGCTGAAGTTCTGTGGCCCGCGGAAAGGTTCAGATTTTAAGAGTGTAGCGCATGGGCCAAAAACCTAAAAATACACTAAGAGAAAAATAGTTCGCCGTTTACTTTCCGTTTAGACTGCACCAGTTCACCCGCACCTGGTATTCGCTTTATCCAGATCCCGTTGCTCCACAAGCGAGCATTTGCGGTTTTAAGGGGCATAGCCAGTCTTCCGTGGGTGGACAGCGAGTTGCCAAACCCGCAGAGATTGACACGTGCAGCTGTGGGCCCGTGGACCAGTCTGTTTATGTGCATTAGGCCCGGTAGAGTGCTGCATAAGTGCTCACCCCTGGTTTAATAGATTAACTAATAAATGTCAAGTGATTCAGACTTGCGTCGTGACCCAATCTTGTGCTCACACTTCTCCTCCCAGAGCACCGATGCCGTACCTGGTCGGAGTGCACTCGTCACTTATGCCCAAAGTGCGAGAGATGATCTCATCGGACACTGACGTGATCGTGGCTGACGTGGACGCGACGGAGATAGAAACGATGCACGATGACGTTGAGAAGATCCCTAATGATGTGGCAAGTGCCTCTTTGTGTTGAAGGCATAGTTTAGGTTCATGCATCAGGCGCTTAACGTCATCACAAACAGGTTAACGTCATCACAAACAGGTTAACGTCATCACAAACGGTTAACCTCATCACAAACGGTTAACCTCATCACAAACGGTTAACGTCATCACAAACGGTTAACGTCATCACAAACGGTTAACGTCATCACAAACGGTTAACGTCATGACAAACAGGTTAACGTCATCACAAATCGTTTGAATACTTTCTGGGTCCATGCCCCGGAGTCCGCTTGTCTCAGCGGATTGCTTAATGTTTTTATTCCATCGTTTTTTTGGGACACCACCGATAGAACTCACTCATGCTTTACCCGGAAATCTTTTTTACACCAAAGATTGACGTTATGTTATGTGTGGTTAAGATTTCCTCAAGTTTTTTTCCTTCTGTTGAAGTTACGTTAAGTTCGGTGTTTTTGAACAAAAGCATCTTTTCGCTTCAACCAGCGCGATGCTGACCATTTGTTCCATTGCACGTAAACTTAACCGAACACGTCATTGTAGAATCTGCAGTGGGAGGAGTACTTACAGGCGGTGGGGGGTACTGATTTCGCGATGTGCGCGTTCGCAGCCTGTTTTCGAAATCCGCGCTTTCGGAGAACGCCCTTGTCGCGTGGTGCGGGGCGATTTGGGCCGCGTCGTTTTCACCGATGTTTGCGCCAGTGCTTTGTCTGCTGTCCAAAGAAACCACCGGGGAAGGAACCTGCTTCTGTTCCGATTCGGGTCGTTGATTCATCGACTTGGGCCAGTGATTAACCGATTCGGGTCATTGATCGATCGATTCGGGTCGTTGATCGATCGATCGATTCGGGCCACTGATTAATCGCTTCGGGTCATTAATGAATGTGTTGCGCGTCAAACGATTTCGGGCGCTGGCGCTAAGCGCCAACGTCACAGTTTCGGGAGAATATTGTGCCAGTTTGCGTTGCTTTTAAAGAAAGTTTTTCGCACTGAATGGTAAGCGCGGTTTGGGTGAGGTATGCTTGAAAACGAGGACGTTCAGTTTAGGTGAGAATCCTTCAAGAAAAGATTTCGCTGTGCGAGTATTTTTAAAAAACTGATGCGACGGGGGGAAATTTTTGAAAAGATTTCCCGGTGCGAGTATTATTAAAAAACTGATGCGACGGGGGGAAATTTTTTTTTTGGAAATTTTTGACAGAGTAATTCGAAGCAGATTAAAGAAGCTCACACAAAGGCTTTTTTGCTTGTTCATTGTTGCGTAACTAACGTCACAGGCTCTGATAGGATCGTGCGTTATATATAAGCGCCTGGTAGCTTCAGGCTCTGCCAATTTATTTGCTGGCGACTTTTGTGATCAGTTGTTTTCCCATTGAGTTTTGGTGTTGATCCCGTACAGGGGGTTCCCAAACTGGGGTACATGTACCCCATTGCCCATCTAAGGGGTACAGTTTAGCAATAGAAGGAAAAAATATATTTGTAATATATATTATCTATTTCCATGTAATATGCATGTATCAGTGAATATTATTTTCAAAAATTGTTGTATGCTTATTGTCAAATATTACAGTAAGTTAGAGACGTAAAAACGGAGTCTACCTTTATAGTTCTGTAAATCTAACAGTTCTATTAAAAAACGCAGTGGATTTTTGTTATTTTACTCGCTGTTGAAACGCTGAAGGGGCACATGGTCAAATAAAGGTGGGGAACTACTGATCTAGTACTTCCTCTATCGCATGCTGACCTTGAATAACCCTTACTTTGGCCGCGCTGACTTGGTTTGATTTTCAATTGTCGTTACGTCGACGCTTCTCGCTTTAGATAGACAGTTTGTTTGCCCATCAAACATAATACGGGCGCGTTCTAAACCTTCCCCCACGATTCACACAATGCGCAGATTTCGTTCCTGAAGTCGCTCCTTCGCAAGTCAGACATAAAGGTCGGCTCGAACCTGGCGCTCGCTTTTCTGCGGACGCAAGCGCGTCTGATCGGTGGATTCAAAAACGGCTTGACCTTTCACCCTGGAGAATCGAAGGTGCTCTTCGACGAGGAAAGGTTTATTGAATCGCACAAGTGAGTTGGTTCGATCAAGTGAGTTGGTTCGATCAAAACTCCTGTTTAGAAACCTCGGGGCTGATTGCGAACAACCTTACTGTTCATATCTTCGGTTTGCACCTTTATCGTTAAATAGTTTTCCTGTATCCACGAATTGATTTTAATGCTTCGCTTTCTTCATGCAATAGTTGCATGCCAGAAAACAAAGCTAAACCTCTTTCAAGAAAGTTAAACCTTCTTCGAGGAAAGTTCTACCTGTTTCAAGGGAAGTTGAACCTCTTTCAAAAAAGTTAAAACTCTTTCAAGAAAGTTCAACCTCTTTCAAGATAGCTTAACCTGTTTCAATAAAAGTTAAACCTGTTGCAAGAAAGTTAAAACTTTTTTCTTTCATTGCCGCACAGCTTAGCGGCGAGTTCCTGCGTTTGAAATTTACCGACAAAAACTCAATAAAGTTCCAAGTTCGCTTTCTCATGAATAGGTTTATTTTACACACCGAACAGTCGAACACCCTCTCGGATCGCCAAACAAGCCGTTAAATTCCAGGTCTTCGACAGCGCGCGCCTTCGCCCGAACCCTGATTCAGCTGCAGGCGTTCAAGCAGTTCGTCGACGGCCGCCTGGACGTGCTCAACTCCGGTGGCGGTTTCCGCGACTCGTTTGAGGAGGAATGTTCGGTCATCCACTCGCCCGGCGACAACGAACAGGACACTGTGAAAGAGTGGCTCGCTTCAGCCAAGGTGATGCTTCGCTATATCAATGTTTGACATATCAGTAGTGGCGGGCAGCTGTCCCGTACATCTGTGCTAGTAGAGTACAACTAAGACTTAATTTCGGATCTTCACTGCTGTTATTTATTGCGCGGTATAGCAAACGCGGCAGTTGCCCCTGAAAATACCCGATTTCCTGATTTAAAACAAACTTTTTATCCTTTTCAATTTTTTCTTCTAGTTCTGACTTTGGCCCACAAAACACTGTTTGCAAAAACGTGCGTCCATCAGCCTTTCCCAGCCGGCAAGCGTAATTTTTTTTTAAAGAAGTCGTCCCAAACTATGCAAGCTACCTTGTATACTCTTATTGGCCTGGTCGTTTTGCTGATCAAGCTGCCTCTTCGTATCGGTCCCGCGGCAAGTACACGGGATTCCTAGTTGCCTACGGTATGCAAGTCGAAATAACACGCGGAAATATAACCGAACACCGGTCAGGAATAGTGTTACAGGTATAGTCGAGAAGTGTTAAGCGAAACTTGGGAATGGCTGATTGCAAGACTCCCACTTTTAGTGCTTTTGCAAAATGCACATTTTGACGAAGCGCATGTCTGGAAAGCTGCATTGCCGGTGTATTCGAGTCTGTTTTTTTTCGGTCTAGACCGGAGTGTTTTGATATTACCGAAAAAAATTAAGTCATTTCGGTCAGAATATCTGAAAATATAGGCTAATGAACACTGTTACAGCGAGTTTTAACACAACTGTGAGACAAATGACCGAAATGCCTCAGCAGAAAATGACCGAAATGTTTCAGCGAAATAAAAACCCATATTCGAATATGTTTGTTGCTGTAGTCGGACGCCATATTTCATTGACCCTGCTGATTGCGAAAAGAATTTCTCACGGTGCATGTTTTTCCGCTCTGGTCCTCACCGAACCAGCTTACGCTCTAACTTTCCAATCAGTGTCATGGCAACGCTTCCCTGGCAACTGACCTTGTGTTTTATGTTTTTTTACAGAAAGGAGGAAACGAGCTTTTTACGCAGTTCAAGCGCAAGGTGAATTTGCTGTGTGCTGTGCGATGAGTGTGTGAATTTGCCGTGTGCTGTGCGATGAGTGTGTGAATTTGCCGTGTGCTGTGCGATGAGTGTGTGAATTTGCCGTGTGCTGTGCGATGAGTGTGTGAATTTGCCGTGTGCTGTGCGATGAGTGTATGAAGG
>Ga0210059_1005369_pt1 | contig 20629 bp, 21 predicted proteins | sample Ectturendosymbi2_FD_188042 | JGI IMG/M metagenome (GOLD analysis project Ga0210059, IMG submission 188042) | Ecteinascidia turbinata endosymbiont from Florida, USA - Sample 2 (SPAdes) (version 2) | ecosystem: Host-associated > Tunicates > Ascidians > Unclassified | place: Key West, Florida...
TTGCGCAATGATGTGATCTAAAGTGTCTATTGTCCTTCCATGCTTGTATCTTGACTTTCTTTCATGCTTCAGTGCGTCGAGGTTCTCCCCTTGGATTGGTTATATTTTTGTTTTCTGAATATTAGAGGATGGTTCTGCGTGGCTTTGACATTTGTTCATTAAGTTGTAGCGCGCATTAATTTTGCGCTGCTACATATTTGCCTTAGGGTAATGGTCTCTAATAGGATCAGCCTCGAGGACCCTGTCTAGTAAAAGCATAAGATAAACGTTAATTTTCATAAAGCGTTTAACACAACTTGTTTTGCACCGAGTTTCTCGTGGACGGGGACACTGAGCTAGGATATCGAGTCCAGCGGGATTCGTCGGCCGCAAAACGTCCGATACCGGTGCAGAGGCGGTTAAGCCGGAACCACGCTGTCCTTGGTAGGGCCACTCCAGGGGGGGTGGTTGCCGGTGTCGGGAATGACAGTGTGGAGTCTCTCCAACCACAAAGCAACGTCGGAGTTGCAATCACTCCACCTGGTGTTTGTTGTTTGATCGCTGGGTCGATTCCTCATGGATATAGCCAACAAAACTCGCCTCGCCAATCTTTCATGGAACATTCTGGTTACGTGGCCTAACCAACGTAACTGGGATCTCTCTATTCGGAGAAGAGGCTCCGCGTTCAAGGTTTTACGAATTTCACAGTTGCGCACAATGTTGCGAAATATCACGCCGTGAACACTTCTCAAAAATCGCATCTTTGCCATTTGTACTTGAGACAGCACAAACCGTCGTTATCCAAAATTCGTGACGATAGTTGAGGACTCCAACAAAGACTGATTTAAAAACCGACAGTTTTGCGGTGTTTGAAAACTCCATTTTGCGACTATGGAACAATGAAGCTCACGCAGTACTTCGTTTGCTTTACCAACCTCGTATCAATCTTCTTGTTCGTTTTTCCGCCACTCGTGAATAACCATAAGTGCTTGTACTTCTTGACCTGCTGCAGTGTATTGCCGATTACTTGCATTATGCTCTGACACGAGTTTTTGGAGGGACCAGTGACGTAGCAAACGGGAGGCCTGGGGACTCCGGGCCCCGGGCGGCAAGCTCTTGATTAAAAAGTAATTTTTAAAAGGAGTTTCGACTATTGTCAGTTTCGTCTCTTATAATCCCTAACCTAAAAACTTGGGAAATGTGGTTATGGAGCGAGTAACTTGATAAAACAATTACTCAAAAGTCTGTATCAAACCAAGGTGCTAAACTATCATTGTGTTTGTCTTGAATTCAGGACCTTTTAAAATAGGCCTACTTACTTGGGGGCAATTGCCCCCCAATCTCTGTACCTATCTACCCAGCCAAGGCCAATTACCCCACCCAATACAAAAATCCTTTGAAAAAAAGACTGAGATAACATTCGACCGCAGGCTAGCATGCATCGCTGCTACCGTAGTTCGAGGTTAAAATTGTCCCCCTACTCAAAGTCAAAATATGATAGAAAGGCCTGTTTGAAATCAAGGCAAGCCGAATCTATATTTATCCTAATCCTGTTTTCAGTCAAAAGTCATTACAACACGAAAAACTTAGAAAACCTATTGATCTCAAAATATCATTTCGATTAGAGGTGATGAACCTTAGTTTGAAAACATAAAGGGCAAACAACATGTTGAGTTATGATTATGTTATGGTAAAGGCTTTTATTAAAAGGGACTGTGGCCGAAACAGTTACAAAACTTGACAATGGCTGTACTGAATAAAGCTATTCAGTGCGATTTCCGTCGAACTTAAGACATTGTAATCACGGCTTAGCAATGAAAGGCGGACGTCCCACGTGGTAAGACTTAGCAGTAGAGTTTTCGTCTAAATACACGTCCGTTGCTAACGGATGAAGGTAATACCACTACGCACGCGTAATTGGAAGAAGCCCAACCCATCAGCTAGACCAAGTTTGCAAGTGACGATGGAGGCTGCAAGCCAACATCTCTCAACCAGAGGAGGTTTTAAGCCTGTTAGGGCAAAAATGTTGCCCTAATGACAATAAAATCACGGAATGACAGACAAGGTACCTTTTGTTTACTTCCTCTTCCTGGACTTAGATACAAAGGAGCGAACAGGGATGGTATTTGGCATCGTTGGCTGCCATTTGCAGGACATGGGCAACAGATCCACTCTAAAGGAGATGTTGGATTGCAAGATGTTGAGCAGATTCACTTAGAGAGGATGCTGCAAACAGCTTTTAGGATTACTGTTGTTTAACACAGGCACACTCGTGACGTCACTGCATGACCGCACTCCGTGCCAGACAGTTACAGCCCGTGCATTCGCACGAAAAACAACACAATTTTCTTCTAATAAATTTTTTAAGTTTATCTACTGTGTTTAATATTTTCTGACCACACCGAATTTCCTCAATGAGAATAGTTCCACCCTCTTTTTGTACGTGGGCGTGCTCTTCTTATCTGCAATTTTTCCTCACCGTATTCTCTGCTTCTTTTATTTCCAACTGCTGTTTTTCAACACTTGTCAAAAAGTGAAACGGGCTTGGTTGACCTCCATGATTTTTCACCAATCCTATGTGAGTGTTTACGGTGATAAGTTCTTTTCCCATTGTGTTTTCATTTATTCTAATTTCCACTGAGAATTGCGATGGCGTTTTGCACTGTTTCTGGCTCTTTAGCTGAGTCATATGAAACCATTCATCTCTCTCGATTTTGGGGCAATATCATGGAAATACCTAAGGTTTGACAAACTGTATGTTGTAGCAAGAATTTGAAATATTCGAAACAACTGGAAAAATCACATTTCAGAACGAAATTACGTTGGAAATTTAGAAAATCGCAGACTGCCTTGTTTGAATAATTAGTAAAGCAAGATGTCAATTCACGATACACGCAGACGAGGGTATTGGCAAGTAGGGTTCGAATTTCAAGAACGCTAAAATATGTGAAACTTCCTTTTTGATTCCATCCAAAGCCTTTCTGCATTTTTTCAGGACTTTCGGGTTTTACTGAAAGGTTGTTTCATTCGTTACTGGCCGTTCTCTAATTATGCAAATTAGCTGCTGTCTGTTCAGCTTAAAATAGCAAATTTTACCTGTATCGTTTTTTACTTTCAAATTTTGACATTACAACTGCAACATTATCACTCGCACCTTGTTAGGTGGTAGATGCCGATCCAAGGTGCCTAAACAAATTGCAAAACGCGTCAACAGTCTTTCGCTGAAAACTCTCACCTGCAGTACCAGTAAAAATTCAGGACTGCCCTTGGGGAAACCACCTGAACCGATAGCTCAAAACTTGGCCTTTGCGAAAGCAGTGACGTAATTTTATGCCTATCTCTTGAAACTGAAAATAGCCTGCGATTGGCAAACATTAATACATCAGCCAAGTTGAAGGAACTGCAGTGATCAAGCGAACATCGGCGAGCAAGCCTCCCAAGCAACCCTGAAACCACCACCATCCACAGCTGCAACAGAACCAGTGACATCAGCAGTCACATTGAGACCTATCTCAAGGTCGCCGTCATGTTGCAGAGATGGAGCTTTTCAATGTAGTTACAGAAAAACTAGAGAGGACCTACACTCCTGCAAGTAGTTAATCATGCAATGTGCCAACAATCGATGTCATCTTTCGCGATACTTTGCCAGCATTCTTAGCTTCGTTGAGAAAGTTCTTTCATGGCTTGTCATGGACGAAAGTAAACGAGGTGAACCGAACAGTTGCGCAGAACGTTGGCGACGTCTTTTTCTGTTGTCCTGACAGCACCACCTGACCCCACACAGCGGCAGCCTTCCCCCCAGCAACTCCTCCTGTGATACAGGCAGTCCCGTCACCACCGGGGGACTTTGGTAGGCTACGCCCCCTCCAAACAAACATCAAGCCCCAAAATTGAAATATGAAACACTATAAATCAAGAGTTTTTGTCCAAATTCAGGACGTCAATCCCCCCCTATTGGAGACTTTCTGGCGAAGGTTCTGGATACAGATTGGAATGCTGTTTGGGCGAAGAAGCCGATGTTGTCAGTAAGCGATGCGAAGTCGATGACGTTTTCAAAACGAACCCACGAGCGCCCTCCCCCCCAATGCTTGTCCACTGCAACAAGTGAGCCAAGACCAACATCGCTCATGCGGAACCGGCTCCAGCACCGGCCTGACTTTGTTCGACGCAGCGACATCACGCGGCGAAGTAACATGAAACTTTGAAGAACTCGAAGAATTATTGAAAAAAAATTTGCAACGGATCGTCGCGAGTATGAATTGTGACGTGTCACCGAGCGACACGTCATTCCATAGCAAAGCTATATGAAAAATCGACACACGCTACGCCAGAAACATCACACGATGTATGATTTACAGAAAGAATATGGCGAACACATGCACTACAGCTCGTGTGTGTGTGTGTTGTCGGAACATACAGTAGTGGGGGGAGCAGGAACATGATCAATCCGACAACACACGCAAAGCAAAGCACCAGCACTTTCCGACATTCAATTTCAGCCAGCATCGACATTTGAGGTGAGCACCTGGCAGGCCTGGTAAAAAATACACACACATAAAGGTGTGCACACACGCACACATACATATACACACGCACACACACACAAGAGCACTAGGTAAACTTGAACATTGTACAAGTTTCATGCATCAATTGCTACATCCAGCCCAGTAACAACGTCACGAAGGATGAATCCGTCCACAAGCGCCTGCACGCTGTCCATTTTTTGCCGTGACAGTTTTTTATTTCGAATCGCTACTTCTTTTTCGCTCCTTTCAGGAAACTTCTTCTCTTCTTCGACTTGGGGCTCGAATCAGCGGCGTTCTGTTCATTTAACAAACAAAGGAGAAGTTAACTTCGCAACACAGGAAGTCTATTTTTTGATGAAAACTTTGACTTGCACCGACGAACAGGTATTTAAAATCGAACAGCTTCGCACTCAACAACAACCAGTTGTTGAACCCAAACGAAGCACCTGCACGATTTTCAATTTCAGCTAAATCTGCTACTGGGGTGTGGGGGGAAGCCGCTCGTCTTTCGTCACATCGCTTCAGTACTCGGGATACATTCAAAGCCTCAACACGCGACGCTACGAGGGCGTTAAAGAGCGTGAAGACGACAAGAAAGAATTCGCACGACGGCACTGTTGTCAAATGCAATTGTTTGTAGCGACAACTGAAAGAAGCGGTCGGGAAAAGTGTTAACAGCGCCGTGTGTCTGTCGTTGATGTTGTCCGCTGACCTGCTGGTTCCATGTGGACAAAACTGGCCACACGGACCTCAACACCAAACTTGAGCCATTTGTAAAAGCGCGGAGGCTTTATCAACGTTTCTTTCTACACGTGGTTGAATACATTGCAGTTAAGTTCGCAAGGCAGACGCTCTGTTCTGCACTAAGCTCGGGATGAATTTTATATGGCAATAAAAAAGCTGAAAAACCTGCACAAATTCTTACCTGCGAAAGCTTTGCCGGGGACTTGACGTCACTTCCGACTGATGACGTGTCGCTGTGTCTGAGCCGCTGCAACCATGTGTTCATTTCCGTCTTGAAGTGAGAAATAAGATAAAATAGGAGCAAAATATTTCCACGTTGCATAAAAAATGGGAAGGATTAAGCAACGGGCTCAATAATTAGACTGTTTGCAAAGTGGTTTTGGCGACGGATACTTTCACATACTTTTCGATACCGGTGTTACATGAACAGCTGTGAGAATATATAACTAAAAATTGCAAAACACTATTTGTTTTCTTGCATCATCGAAGAAAACTTATGATTCCAGTTTTAGTCACAACTGTGCTAGCTAGTTTTTTTCTCATTTACAAGGATGAGACCAATTAGATCAGGATGGGACCTATTCACTATCACGGCCGCATGAACCGTTAAACAACGCTGGCGGGCCGAAAAATTTCATCAATTTTATCTTAAACTTCAACCTTTCTTTCCCAAACGAAAACAAGGAGAGCAACTATTTCTAGGAGCTTCTCTTGGCTGACTGTCTAAGTACCTGCTTACCATGGAATTTCGTTTTGACGCGATAGTGTTCTAACTTGGGTAACGAAACTTCTGAAAATTCATATCACTGGCCCGCATTTGTGCCGCGGGCCCAGACCCTCCACCCCTGAATTAGATGCACTACCGTCCAGTTTACGGGCCACGTCGGGAGCTAGACATATGGCTAGAGTGAAATAACCGAGACGCGATTTTGCACTATAGGCATTATTGCATCAATAAACGCTTTTGTGACGTGTCACAGTTTTCGCAATGTCCACGGCAAAATATTACTTCTCTCAAAGCATCCATGTGCTTTGGATGACGTAGGCCACATGATGTTTTGCTGTGAACGAACAATCATCCAAGCATCAAGTTGCCATTTTCCCCCTCCCCCCCCATATTGCGCTTATTTCAGCTCGCACAGAACTGGAATGCAGGTACCCCACACTCATCGTGGGCCAGCCTAGGCCAGCCTGTCCTACGCATGTGTCCACAGTCGCCCTGCAGCAACGGTGCTGGTTTGTCAAGATTGAAAATTTAGCCTTGGGCAGGACTTCTAGCTGGTGAAGCCTGGGACCTGGCAAGCTTTCACATTATCTGCGCGAATCATAAACAGTTGCGGCCAGAATTCATGTTTCTTGCAACGTAGCAATTCTGTCAAGTTCTTCAACTTTAAATTTGCCACCCCGCAAAATTAGTTGAAAATATGCGGGAAAATGACACAAAAAAGGTTGCGGCAGAATTCAGTGCAGTGCAAAGTGAAGCAACTGAACATTTTATGTCAAAGAAAAAAAAACAATAATTCCCGGCTGGGTGTTCGGACAATTCGGACGCATCTCAGTGAAACTTAACATGCAAAACAATTAAACAAAGTTGTATGTGTGTGATTAAAACTTTGCTCAGGAACAAAACGCAGTTTTCATTCGTTCGCTTTCAACAGATGCCGACTTCCATCAGTGCTTGAAATTTCTTTCACTTGTAACAAATAAGCGGCAAGTCACGTGACCTCGCGTGTTTTAAACAACATGAAAAGGTGAAATGAATTTGAAACACGCATTTCTGCGCAAAGAAGCAAAAAATAAGGGAGTATTTACCTCATCTTTGGCCTGAAGCAGATACTCCATCCCAGTATCGAGCTTCACTCGGAACACATTTCTTCGCTTTTTATAATCGATCGCCACTTCGCACCTGAGTCCGACATCGAATCATGTAAATACTCGGGTTGTGCAACAACAACATTAATTTGGATCGCTGCTTTGCACACAACGACAACACGAAACACACCACATACAACACACAACGGTTGGAAAACAACACGCAGAGCAGAAAACAATCGAAAAACGCTTTCCAGACCTTGTCTACATGAAGATTTGCCGATTGGGCTTCTGCTTTGCTATGGCAGGCATCGACAACATGATTCTTGTATCACAGTGGCCCCCAACCTTTTTGTAACCGCGTACCGGTCAACACTTGATAATTTTACCGCGCCCCGGGAGCACTCTATGATGGTTGTTATTTTTCAACAACTGAAATGAAGTATCACTCTCACTCTATGCACGCATCAGTGCTTCCATGGAAGAATCGACCAATCACATGCCCAGAAAGCGAGTGGCGTCACCACCAGTATAGAATTTGTAATTTCGGGGTCCGGGGGTTGGTGCCCGTTGGTTTACCACAGAAATCTTGTATAAAACTTCTTGTAGCTCCCGTGCGGTCAAAGTATCATCATCATCGCGATATTTTCTTAACTCGGAAGTAAGACCATCCTGCACAGTGCAGTGTTTTCAGCAAAATTTGACCCAAACACAATTACTCGCTACCTGGCTCCCAACCACCCACCCAGAGCACAGGTCTGACACAAGCGACTAAAGACCATGGGCGATGGAAGGAGAGGTCAGGGGGTCCAAGGCTCCCCCTGGATTTTAAAATTTACATTTTCTTACTAAATTTTTGGAAAAAGCAAAAAACGGTTGTTTTCTTAGTTTCGAGTGAGTGAAATGAGATTTCACCACTTTTAGGCCCCCCTGGACAAATCTTTTAGACCATCCCTGGAAGAAATGCTTCCGACGCCCATGTTAAAGACAACACCCCAAGTCTGTCAGGAACCTCAGACTCACGGACTCGAGTCACAGTCACAACATCAAACACAATGACTGGCCGCATGCAGGAGTGAAGCAAGAAACGTTACATCGCTACTTCAGTGGCAGGTCTGGCAAGTCATTCAATCAGGGAAACAGCCCCGTCACTTGGTAAGTAACTCTACTTACGAAATAGTATCAATGTTGATTCCGGGCTCTCCATGATAGGAAAGTCTGTTCGAGGCTGACTTCGGGTCTTTGTAGAAGCTCAAGGTTTTGTCTTGCAAGACACAGAACACACTGTGCCATGACCTGCATGAACATGTAGTGTGTGCTTCACAGACCATGTGATCGACAGACAGGACGCGTGGAAGCATCGCATGGCGTTTGAGGAGAGTCGCAAATAAAAGCACACTTATATTTGGTATAATACGTTCAATCGGTTCTTTGTTGAATCATGGACCGAAATTTTTTTTAAATGACCGAAAAAAATTGAGTCAATTTGGTCACAATGTCTGAAAAGGTAGACTAGTGAATACTGTTGTGGCGAGTTTTAATACTAACATGGGGCTAATGACCGAAATGTCGCGGCGAAAAAAAGCAGCGTAGAATCACAGTAACGCTGCCAAGACAAGCCTGCACTGATTGAAGTACACAAACCATAACCACAAAACAATTGTAAAACTGCAACACCAATCATGCACTGCAATTTGCCCACGTTCTGGAAGATCTACAGTACCCACTCAGTTCAATGAACGAAGTAATACGTACTGCACTACCTCCTTAAAATAAAGGCATTTGTATTTCCTATCATCTCATGTGGCTAGCAAGCAGCCAAGAAAAAACAAGCAATTGTTAGTGTGGAGTTTGGGAGTAAATACTGGGAAAGCTCAATGGAGAACAAATTTTTGATATAAGGAACAGTACCCGCCCACTGCGCGTTGCTGTGTGGTGGACAGGAAACAAAAGCATCTTTGCGAAAAACTTGAAATTCAGCATTAAGCACAAGATCCGGCCACACGGCAGAGATGAGCATTGGACTGGACAGGATCCGGACTACGACGAATTTTGTCGATTTTGGATCGGATCTGGTCTGTGAATTCCTTCATAAGTTTAGGATCACGACCGGATTCGGACTGAGTTAATGGAAAATAATTGCGTAATTTTTGTTATCAAAAAGCGGTATTTTTTAATTTTCGGTATTTATTTGGACTTGGATTTTAAATTTCTTAAACGTTTCGAACTATGGTTGGACTTGGACTGAGTTTCAAAAAATCAGGATCGCAAATAAGACAGTCCGTTCATCTCTGCCGCACGGCAGAGCTGATAGCAATGCTTTTATGCCAACTTCACAACTTGCGCAGCCTGATAGCTGGCGAGGATAGGAATAATGGTAAAGTGATCACATGCCTTGCTGTGGAACTTACAACTAAAAAGATTTCCACTTCGAACGCAGGCGTTGCACTCTGATTGGCCAGCACACAAACCGACATTAGCATAAGCTTGTTGTCATTGCGTTAAATTTTAAGTCCAAACCATTCAAATCCCAAGCCATTCGCGGGAAGACTTAGCAGCTTAGCAGAGCGTATACTTCGTTTCGGAAAAATCTTCTTCCGTTTTATTGTCCGTGAAATAGGCGCCTCTTTAAAAAGTTGAGCGACGTCTAAAAGCTTTGGGTGCAGAAACGAAATTCCCACGTCCCACTTGTGCCTCTGCAGGACTACGGGTTACCAGGGGACACAGGAAGATTGCCTCATCGCGCACGAATAACCAACGCAACTTTGACAAAGCAGTAAGAAACGCTGTTGATTAGAATTGCAACATGCACTCCGCAACTCTACGCCGTAGTTTCGAGCGATTAAATTAGGCTGCAACACCACAGCGGCAAATCACTCTGCAGCACCACAGTGGTAAATAGCAGCAGTTGTAAGTGTGCGACACAGCGCTGTTTCAATGCATTCTCGGCGAGCGCTAGCAATCGAGGCAGGAGGAGGAGAAGAGCATCAGACAACAAAGCATTAACTAAAAATCATCTGATGTATTTTTGCCAATCAGAAATTTTATTGGATTTCACGCAAAGAGGAAAGTCGTTGCTCATGCTGCTGTTGTGAGAAGGAAAGTAGGAAAATAGAAGCCGATCATGCAAATTGTACGAAGATTATCCAACTTTTGCGCCTGCCCGCAACAAGCAGATTATGTTACTTCAATTGGACTGCCGGACGCAAGCGGCGGTAGCAAATAATGAACCTGTCAGAAGCCTTTTTCGATGGACTAAACATCGTCGACTTCCGGTACAAGAATGATTGGCATGACGTCACAGGGGCTGCTTCGGTGGCGGGGCGGGGGCGGCGCAGCACGACAGGGGGGTTCGACGCAGCGTCGGGTTTGTCCGTCGTTGCTGGCTCGGAAAAGTCCGGCTTATGAGGACGGACTTCCGTCGCACGTTTGCTTTTCTTCTCCGGCGTCTTGGACTGCTTCTCGCTTTTGCCCGGCTTGGCCTGCTTAGTCTTGCTGGGGAGGGGGTCGGGGGATACTTGGGCCACAGGTGGAGGCGCACTATTTTTGACCTCTCTAAAATGTCGGAATCAACGTTTCAGACTCTACTTACGACGCATAATCGTCACAGAAGTGGCGTTTGTGCTGTCATAGACAACGATCGGTTGCGTCACAGACAGATACAGCCATCTTTAATTTGAAAGTAAACTGTTGCGAGATTCAGGGTCAATGTCGTTTGACTGACTGTTTTGCAGCCAACATCGGGGTTGGGGGTGGGGAAGCATAACAGTGGGTCGGTTGGTCTGTTACGCGGTACTTGCGTAAACATAGAACAAGCGGTTGTCCACTGTGTTGAGGTACGATTAAGATCCGGCCAAGTTTTGGTCAAAGACAAATGAATGAGCAAACAACTTATCAGAGAAACGCGAAGTCAAAACTGTAGGAATCTGTTGCTACTGTTCTTTCCAGCACCAAAATCAACTGATTTTTTTGGATGAAAACAAGAAAAGCATAAAACAACAAGTGAATTTCAACTCTAAATAGCCTGGGTCGCGTTGACCAACCTGTTCGAGGCGCGTTTGCCATCACTGTCCCGTTCCTGCTTCCGGTGCAGCTGGCTTTCGATCTTTGCCGCCTGCTCATCGGTGTCGTCGGTCGTAGAGGGGGCTGCGCTGGTGTCCGCGACCCCCTCATCGCCGCCGTTCACAACCACCTGCGGCGCAGAAACCACTTTGAACAAACAATCACCGATGACCTTTGAACTTCTCAAACCGCACGCCGTGGTTAGACAACAGGAGGGGGAACCAGAGTGGATGACGTGGGTTATATTGGGGAGGAACCATAGGGGGGCGATATGGGGTATATTGGGCGAGGTATCAGAGTGGGTAATGTGGGCTATACCGCCCAAATAAATACGATGTTTGCTGGCGCCAAAAAATTGTGGGCAGGGATTACAGCATGACAAGTTAAACAACAACAGGTTACTGATACTTATTACGGAACGAACAGTACAAGACTTCCTGGTTGTCCACAGGCATTTGTATAAAAGCAGTTTGCCAGATGTGAGCAAATCCCTGGAGTCGATCACTTACTGACCTTTTCCCAGCATACACCGGTTTCTGACTTTCAAACCTTGACAACTCTCCCGCTCGACCTCGCTCACAAATCCAACACACATCTACTGCCAAGACATGAAAAGTGCTACCGATGGCGGGGTACAAGACTCAGTCCACAATCCCACCACACAATACACTGAACCGGTCCTTTCAAACGATGCAAAGAATAATGCTTGCAGTTTGGAGAATAATGCACGCTTCAAGTGTGAGCCTGGCCAGTTGCATTCTAACATATAAGTGCATTAAAACTTAACCCAACCCTCCGAACTGCAAGAGCTACACACCGTTGGTTGTTCGACAGGCATCTCATCCACAATCGCTTGCAGCTCCTCTTCCGCTTTCTTCCTCAGCTCCGCTGCGTCCTCTTCTTCCTTCTTCAGTCGTCGTTTCTCTTCTTCCTCAAGAGCTTTCATTTTTTCTTCTTCCTTTCTCGCTCTTTCTCTCGCCTCTTCTTCTCGAATTTCCATCTGGAACAGGAAGTGCGTTGTTTCCAGAGCCGATTAGTGAAAAAACAATGCCATCCTTTGCGCCAGCCACGACAAATAATAATAATCTACTCCTCGCTAAAGCAAACCTCAACTTTGCGAGAACAAAAGTTACAACGAAACTTAAAAACGTGTTTGAGCTTCGCGACAGTATTTTATAAGAAGCAGTTATCCCCAACATGTACCACGACCATAGTCGGATGCCTTATGTGAAGGCAAAATACCTACTTTGAAACTAACTTTAATTTAACAACTCTAACGCAATATACTTTCCCAACACAGCAGCTAGTGACGAACCTCCGTTAACTTCTCAAGCGCGGCGAACCTCTCCTCCCACGGCACGGTGCCCTTTTCAAGACGATCCAGCTGGCGCAGCAATCTCTCGGCTTCTTGAACCGACTGACCTTTGACCGGCATGTCACGCATGGCCGCCTGCTGTTGTTGCAGCCATGCGTCACAGGCGGCGGCGTCATGGGCGAACTGGTACATTTCCATCACTGCACGAGACGTTTGCGTCATTCGAACCAACCGAGCAATGACGTAAATACGCGCTTGCATTGTTCAAATGAAGCTACGTCGTGTAGTTTAAACATTAAAGCGTTTGGCGCGCAAGCATGAGGTTGAAGATTCGATCACCGACCCAGACAGCTTTCCACAAGTTTGTTGAAGATAGGAATCCTGTTCCAACCACCTCAACAACACACGATCTTACTATTTTGATTGGTTATTTTTTGCCTTTATTTTGTTGATCTTTATTCGTTGTTTGGAATACATAAGAAAAATGTTGTAGGGCAGAAAAAAATTTGGTCGTTGTTTCAGAATAGTGCACTTATGCCAACAAACCACAGGAAGGGAGCAAAGCATGGGTCCAAGCGTTTCTACAAAATTCAACAACAGCGACGCAGGAATGACCCATGATACGAGGAAGCCCGGATGATGATTCTCACATGTGAAAGCACAAAACGCAATACAGGGAACGTGAAGTGCCTGCTACTTACGGAGAGTGAGGTAGTCCCACTTGTCCTGCCAGCGGTCGGCGATCTGTGCTCGCTTTGCGGTCAGAAGGTTCAGCTTTTCCTGGATCTCTTCGCTCGCGTAATGTCCGTCGCTGACCAGCTGTCGGCCGAGACTGCAGCAAGTTTCGAAGCCCTCGTCCCTGGCGTCGATCTCCGCTTTGACCCCCTGGTGAACGCTCATCGCCGTCTCAACGCCGGAAACGTCCCTGCGAGCAAGTCATTGTTTCGACATATAAACGCATTGTTTACCTGAAGGTGCGCGCGAAAAGCTGAAATTGTCGAACAGGTGCCTCTGGTCTGGGTCACCAGCAGCTGCCCCGGGTGGGGGTGGGGCAACCTGGAAACTGTGGACAGAGTTGCTGGTTTGGTGAAAGTAGAAGGTCGGCCGCATTGTCAGAAGAATACGTAGACTTTACAGCCATTTCAGCAGGAATTTTTACGAAAAACCGACTGTCAAATATAATTACCTGGGTGTTCAGTTACTTAAATTTTTGCTAAAATTATTGAGAAAAATAGGAAAATTTGCGTGTGAAGTTGCAGCTTCTAACCACAAAACCAGTCGTTTGAAACGCCCAACCGTAAATAAATTTAGATTTCCGCTTTCTTTTGCGTTGTTTTTCGTGCTCCGGGACACGAGGACACCTTTTCAGGGGTACCTAGCGCTAGAATGGTTGCGGAAAACTCCTAAATATTACTTAGGCTTTTCCTGCGAGTCCATCTGTTTGATGGTGCTCTCCATCCACGCCAGGAGGTCTCGGGCCAGGCCGCAGAAACGGAACTTGTCCAGGGCATCCGACAGCAGGGCCGCCCTGCGCTTGATCAGAGCGAGGAGCTCGAGCCAACGGTCCAGGACCGTCTTTCCGGCCTCCTGCAGCTTGGCCAGGTCGTCACCAGCGTACGAGCACTCCAGCTTTTGCCCAGCAACGCGGAGGGCTTCGACCTGTGCAAGGAATGTTGTTCGGAACGTAAACACCACGTTGGCGAAGACGGTTCCAGCTATATATGCAGGCTGCATGTTTTTCAGTTGTGATTTATTTGTAACACTTCAGTTGAAACGAGTGGTTCTCAATCAATCTTTTTTGGTCCACGGACCAAAGAAATATCCGATGGACCAACTTGGTGTGAAATAACTACTATAATTTTCAGGAACGTTTTTATCAAGGATTTATGGAACTCTCTGTGGACCAGTAGATATTCCAGATGGACGGCTGGTGGCCAACTTGGGTCACGTTGAGAATCACTGGTTAAAATAAACGGGAGTTGGCCGTAAAGCTGGTAATCTTTGCTTGAACCTGACTCAAGATCTCATGCACAGGTACGAAAGCCAAGCACACAACATCCCCTTCGTCCAGGGGTGTTTTGCGAACGACGCCCTTATCACCCGGTCTTAACCAATTATTACGTCAGACGCTCCGCTCGCAGGGAGGGCTTGGTGACGTAAGCGCCGCCTCTACGAACCACACCCTCCAAACGCACCTGCAAACCCATTGTTTTTGCATCCTGAGCGAAGATGTCGTGCTTTCGCTGGAAATCCTCCGCTGAGCTGTAGTCCACCCCTAGCTCATCGGGGATCTGGTTCTTCTTGACCTGGATGCGGGCGCACATCTCTGCCACGTCATAGTAGAACTTGTGCAGGTCATAAGAGGCGGCGAGCAGCTGTGAAAACACGTCACAGACAGGTCTGTGAATGATTCTGTTGTTTGTTGATGCTGCGCTCCCGTCTCCAGGACCGCGCCTTGATTTGCAAACTGTTGTGCTACAAACTGCGAGTCAGTCTGGTGATTGCCACCGCAGTACGCTTTGCACATCACAAGCAAATACATCGGTTCAAATGTGTGACAGCAACACACAGGGTCGCAACCAGCTGATATTTTCTGAGGGGCAAAATGAAAGTCACTTTATGTTGCACTATTTCAGGGGGGGGGGCACAATGGTAGTACCTTCGACGTTGTACGTAATAACTAAACATGATTTTGAAAATTTCGGGGGGGGGAAATTGCCCAGTTGCCCACCCCCCTGATTGCGGGCCTGCCAACACATGACCCCCTGGTTGCGGGCCTGCCAGCACATGATCAGAAGGGCACTGCCAACTATTTGCGGATGGGTGGTGGACAGAAGAAAAATGATCACAACTTTAAGAACAGGTTTCATTTCTAACCTGGACCCTGGTCTCGATAAGCTCCAGCAAGTCCTCCCACGCCTCGTTGACGTTATCCTTCCACTGAGTTATCTCGGCGGCGTCACTGTGGCCATCGTTGACCAACTGGTCGGCCAGCTTGTTGGCGTCAGAGACCCGGTCCTGGCCCGTCTTTATCGTCCCTCTCTTGAAGTCGTTGAAGTGTTCTTGTAAGATCTTAAAAAGCACTCAGCCGATCAATCATCGCACACAACGTCATTATGACGTAAAGAAAGGATGATAAAAAACACCTTCAGCCACAGGCATTTAACGTCACCGGTCTTTATGTTGAAATAGAAACCAATGATGATCGACATTATATTTTCCTGCTTGGACAACACAGGTCCACTGTGACGTCATAATACAACCACAAGCTCACTGTGACGTGCTCGAAGTCTTGTCCTTGCTCCTGCGATGACGCGACGACCTCACGCTCTGCGATCCATTGTTCCAGGTCGTCAATCTCGCGCGACAGGCGGAACAGGTCGCAGCGTTCACGAAGCTTCAACCTCCGATCTTCGGCGAGGTCTTTCAGACCGGCGTAGGTGTCGTCCACATGCTGCTGGGTGGGCGCGAGCTTTTCGCTGAGAAAAAACGATTATGTAACTCTTTAAATGGCGAAGAACGGTTGAAGCAGTCATCCAGTAGCGCGATGCTTTGGTTTCACTCACGCCTCATCAATATTTTTGCTCATTTTGTCGTTATCATCAACTTTTACACTAACACTTTTTCACAAGCTTAAAATACGCTGATACCTCTGAGGATGGTCTTCATCAATCATAGCCCTGCTGGTCTGGGAAAGCTGCTGGACCGTGTCGGCGAAGTCGTCAATGCTTTGTTCCTGGCCCTGATGCTTCTTCAGCATCTTGTTGGCGCTGGGGCCGTCCTGCGAGAGAGCAGTTCATCAAACATCCTAACTGAACGAACTTTATTAACAGCAGTGCCTTACAAATGGGAATTTTTAAACAATATTATTGTATTCAAGAGCGCCATCCTCACGCCAACAATAAACTTGTTGTGTTCAGTTTCAAGGGCCCGCCGAGAACCTTTAGACCAGTGGCTTTCAACCTTTCTTGTACCGCGACCCATCATAGCAAGTATTAGCAACCCACCATAACCCAACGACGCACATCTAAAACTCGTACAAAGAATATCTGCTCGCGACCATCCAAAAATGCTTCACGACCCCTCCAAGGGCCGCAACCCCCAGGTTTATAACCACTGCTTCAGGAAGCAAGCCGTGCTTGAATCGAAACCACGTAAAACCAGGCAAGTAAGTCAGGAGCTCAAAACGTTGGAACGGAGTTTGCGTCACTTGACAAACCGCATGAACAATTGGTGGCTGAACTGCTTCGTTCAGTCAATGACGACAACAAATATCATTGTGACGTCAAATGATTGTTACTATACTGCCATTCACAATGCGGCGGGCAACGACAGGTAGGCTTAGCGACCAACTTGCAACAAAAGTTTAAATGACAACGGCGCAGAACAAACGACAAGGTAAGCGCCGAACACTGTTCTTAGTGGACACGAGATTACAGGATATAAATAGTAAATGTCACTGTGAATGACTTGGGTGCATTGCTGAAGTTATTGTGCCTTCACTGCATCTGAAACTCGCTTTATGTGACATTACAATCGCATTTCCGCCATAAAGCCATCGCGCTCTTCGTAATCGACACCGAAAGAAGCCGAAAGTGTTCAGCTTTCTCCTCAGTCCACAAAGATGTTGCGCCTACTTTGGCCTTCTCATCCGACATCAAGTAGAGCTCTTGCTCTTCCATCCAAGCAATGGCTTCGTTCGCATCGAAATAATATTGTTCCGCTTTTTCTGCATTCTTCAGTCGATCTCTTCGCGCGTCAGCCTCCTCACCAAGCCTGCGAATCAGCAACACTTGGTTTCAAGAACTGGCGAAGCCGAAGCTGCAAGCACGCCTTCAGGGTCCGTTATCAACAGACAGCAGCTTCTAACAACTGGTTAAGGTCAGTGACACCAACGCAACGCAGCGCTTCATTCACAACTTGCGATGCACAGTTTCTACAAAGCCTCGTACTTTTTCCACTTGTCTTGTAGTTCATCGCACCGGGCGTAGATCCTGTCAGCGCATGGACAAGCACCATCGTCAGCGATCGACTTGCCTTTGGCCTCGACCGCTTCAATGACCGGTTCATGACCTTTTATTTCCGTTTGCAGACCCTTCAACGAAATCGAGACATGTCGACAGAAACTAATGTATTTGTTTACTTATTTATGGTCTTCCACATCAACACGCAACGACGGAAGAACACAGTGATGAATGTGGCGGTGACACGGTTGCATAGTCTTGCGGTGAGGCGTAAGTAGATCATATTTGAGACGTTAAGTGGGTCAGCGGGGTGTTGCGGAGGGCCAGGGGCCATTTGGGCAGCAGTCCTCTCCAAGGCAAAGCTACTTGTTATTTAAAGGGATCACTTGGAGAATAAGTAACAGTTTGTTGCTCCGAGTATAAGGATTTATATGCGTAATGCGTTTATGCGATAAATGGAGTTGCGATATCAATCTAGAGTAATGCATGCAAATTTAAGCGGCCGGAAGAATTGTCTTAACTTTGCCACAAAAATGTTTGCAGATCTCACGTATATTGTAAATATTTAATTGCGGCATGAGATGATGTTGTTGCAACTTCTCCGGTGGCGTTGTGTTAAATGTGTGATTCACCACGAACGGGATGTGCGTGAAGAAAAACACTATATATATGTGGCGCGAACAAGCAATAATAGAGTGATCTCGTCGGGTGATTTCTATTGTTGCTTGCTGCCACGGTGCGAAGCTTTGCGCACATGCCGCTCGGGATTTCCGATCGCAACAACACAACGCCATGACAGTTGTGGATGAATGCGGTGTTTCAATGTGTGAGTCAAAAAATTAAACAAGCTGGAAAAGGTCAACTCCTTAATTAAAATCGCTTTCTTCCTCCTACAATCGCTTAGGTTCGACCTCTTAAAAATCACAAAACCATGAAACTTCGCAACTTTTTCTTGACTTTTGCGCTAATTTTTAACAATATGAGCTGGCATGCCTCGTCGCAAAAACTGCAACTGCATAAAAAAGGCGTGTAAGTCTGTACAATAAAAAGCCACAACTGCAAAATGTCAAACATCGAAAGGAATTCTGTGATAAGGCTTAGTCATACAAACAAGCTGAATTGTTTGAGAAGGCGACGGTTGTAAACACGGAGCTCCCATTCCACAGCGCGTCCCCTGCTTGTCAACCAGCACATACCTGATGTTGTTTGATCAAGGCCTGAACGCCTTGCAAGCTGCTGCCAAGCTCTGTGGACGACGCTTGGGGGAGCTTCTCATCAATCCATAGCTTTTCGTCCTCCACGTCCCTAACACAAAGATTAACGTGCTGAGGTCAAAGGTCAAAACCCATTGCGACAAATATTGGCAGGCCGGATTATATGAACAACAGCTACAAGCGCCTGAAAGCGAAGATCAATTACATTGACACACCGTACATCGCTGAAACAGGCGAAAACTGTGGACAGCCGTTCGTAGCTGCCCCCCAACCTGAAGAATTGATGCAGTCTTCTGCTGTCATCCAACGCACTGCCCCGCTTTCCCAACATTTGGTCGAGATTTTCAATTCTTTTTTCGAGATCAGACAATTTCTTCTCAAGCTCTACAACGTCCCCGTCGTCTTGAGAGTGCAGCACATCGGCTGTAAATGTATATACCGCGTTAATGTGACGCATGCCTGTAACAACAACAACCGCGCTCGAACATACTACAGAAGACACAACGCAACTCCAACAGCCTCACCTTGGTTTTTGAGCTCCTGCACTTCTTGCTTCCTCATCTCAATTTCATCCTTGTACGCGGACTGGTGCTTGAGGAGTGCAGTGACGCTGGCAAGGTCTTTGCCAACTGCATCAGAATTGAGGCGGAGCTCCATTTGCGATGCGAATTTGTCGAGCTCCTCGCACGTCTGTGACGTAATAATGATATAAAACATAGAGCAGCGGTACTAGCAAGATGACTGCAGTGGTCTGGAAGATCCACTCAGCTCGCAACAAGCTTTCCCGACCTATCTACTCCGATCTAGATAGTGATCACAAGTCTATTGCACCTGAGATCTGTCCACGCAACAGTGAGAAGGTCGGAGGCGTACTGGAGACTGAACACGTGGATATCGCAATCACGCGAAGCACACATCACTTTCAATATATCCTGGGACTAAGTGTAACGTTAGACAGACACGATACATTCCAACAAAGAAAATACAGTGGACGGGAACGTTCTCGAACTAGTTCCTGTTTCCACTCCTCACGGGCTGTTGTTCAAAGCCAAGGATCGTTTTATGTTTGTGATGGTTGCATCTGGAGCAGACGACAGAGAGGTGATCAAAACTACGGTGCAATGTCGGGTTCCGATAACAAACGAGTCAGCTCGTCACAGTCGCACATCAGTCGTTCCGAGGTGACTGACCCTGATTTTAAACTTGAAAAAACTTTACATCATCGACAAAACGCCGCGCAGGCCATTATTTCAATACGGCACAAGCCACAACAGCATCAACCTACCTGTGCGAACAGCTCCGCTTTGTGAGCTTCGAACAAGGTCTTCTCTTTCTTCTTTGTGCACGCCTCCACCTCCTCCCAGCTCTTCCGAAGATCATCGATTCTCTCTTCGATCTCGTCCTTGTGCTCGGGCTTGGCTTCAGCGAGAGACTTGCCGTCTTCTTCTAAACGCTCCAGTCTGTCTTTGTTTGCGAGCAGCTCCGCGGCAAACGCCTGTGTGACGTAACAATCATTTCACAACACCGACAATGCACCACCGCGTACAGGCGCTTAAAAACCCAGGGGTGGGGGTCAGGGAGTGTATACTGTACACCCTAATGTGCTGCAAGAGGGGTATGAAGCCGCATTTATACACTTAACGGCACCAACAAATCATACCACGAAAGCTCAAAAACGAAAAGATCCAGGTTTGTTTGAACTTATTAAAAAAAGTGAGGTCGAAATTCGGCTTCAAACAGCTTTGCACCGAGCATAATAATGTAGATTTTGTCCGCAGTTCGTAACTTCTACTTTTATCATTATAAATCTGTTGTTTTCCGGCAGTGCTTTCAACGCAAAACAAGTATTGCGTTTAAACAATGATCAAATCTTCTGCGGCTCGTGCCGTCATTACCCAGAGCGACAGGAGCGGTGCAGTAGAATAACAGGAGCGGTGCAGTAGAATAAGAGGAGCGGTGCAGTAGAATAACAGGAGCGGTGCAGTAGAATAAGAGGAGCGGTGCAGTAGAATA
>Ga0210059_1005370_pt1 | contig 20628 bp, 11 predicted proteins | sample Ectturendosymbi2_FD_188042 | JGI IMG/M metagenome (GOLD analysis project Ga0210059, IMG submission 188042) | Ecteinascidia turbinata endosymbiont from Florida, USA - Sample 2 (SPAdes) (version 2) | ecosystem: Host-associated > Tunicates > Ascidians > Unclassified | place: Key West, Florida...
TTACCCTAAATTCATTCCAACATTCCTGGCATAAAAGAAAAAATATTTTTTTGTTGGGCAGTGTAATTTACACAGTAGGCCAGAGGTCTCCAAACTTTTTTGTCCGAGGGCTACGTAAGCTATTACTCAAAGGTTCGAGGGTCGGACATTATAGTCATACGTAATGTAAGTGTTTCAGGATAAGCTACATTCTACCAAATCAACATGTTTTTCGCAAATATATTATTTTTTCATTATTGACAAATTTTCTTCGCGGCCCGGATGAAAAGGGTTTGCGGACCGGATTTGGTCCGCGGGGCGTAGTTTGGAGACCACTGCAGTTGGCTATCTGCAGATTTTCAAAGCAGGATACCTCTCTTCAATTAAGCATAAACACTGCCATTTTTAAAAAGAAAGAAGCATTTCCATGGTCTTCAACTAAACCGCAAATTATGACTTTATTTTAACCAGCAAGCAGGGCTGCACCAAGCTGATATTTTTCTGGAGGGCAAAATCATTGTAGTTTGGGGATGCTGTACCTAACAATTGAAAATGTTATTGAAAATTTCGGGAGGGGGAAATTGCCCGGTTGCCCTACCCCTGGTTGCGCGATCTGCTATCAAGACTTCTCAGCGACACTTTGAAACAAGAGCTGCAAACGTCTGGTATCTCGTCCAACACGGTCAATAAAACCATGCTTGTCTTTGCTAATTTTTTCACAGTGAACGCTCATCACACGTAAAGCGGACAATTAGTCCAGTATTTTGACATGACTACGGACAACCTACCAGAATTAGAACACCGCACACAGGCTTTACAAAATTGATCAGTTGAATTAAGCAAACTCGCCACAGCAAATAAAGCTTTGCACTCACTATTCACTCAGACGTCAGAACTAAACCTTTACGATTAAGACGTAACCATACCAGCCTGCACAGACGTCTTCTAACAAACTACGTAGTTTTATACTGCGTGAAAAGAAGCCTGCGTAAGTGTAGCTTGGTACTCAGGCACATTGGTTACAATCAGTGGCGTTGCTGACGAGGGGAAGGGGTGCAAACCGCCCCCCGCTGGCAAGCTAAATTAAAAAAGTGGGCCCCCACTCAGCTTATATGTTGGTATTAATATTCTGTTGGTTTTCAGTAGGTTACTGTTTTTTGCGTTTTTCCAAAGTTTTTAGGAGTATTTTCCAGTGATTTTACATCGGGATTCGCTATCACATTCGCTATTCTTATAATTTTTCTGAGTGTTGGTTAGTGGGCCCTCTACAGTGGCCAGTGGGCTCCCTTCAGCTAAGTTCAACCCTCTGGCCCGAATCTCAACTTACGCCACTGGTTACATTGCACTAACAATGGATTTTTCAAACCGTGGAAGCATTGCTACAGATTCACTCATGCTTCTTTTCACAAAGTATAAATGTATGTGGCTTACCGCTATCAGACGTCATTGTCTCGTTGCAATGCCTGACAAGAAGTCTGCGTTCAACAGTCACATGCAAGCAAAACGCCTGCTGCCATAACACGAAGCGAACCTTTGAAGATTTGTTGCCCTGTTATTGTTACGCAATAAAGACCAACAGTAGAACAATCTCTTCGCAACTGTCGTACCTGCCTCTGCAGGCAAAGGAGGATGCATAACTGCATGACACCAGAACAGTGAACCTGGCGCTTGTACAGTGTGAGTGTTATACCGGCATACCGGCAAATATACTGTCATGGCAAGAATTAAATCAATTTTTCAGAAAATAAGCTTCTGATTTCAGGATTTCTAGAAAGTTCTGGCCCTTATTCTCAATTTCTAGGAGGGAGGACAAATGCCCGTTTTGCCCCCCCCCCACTGCGGACGCTCATGGTTATGGCCATAATCACACTCAAAACTCTGTAATGTTCATAATCACACTTAAAACAATTTCAAGTGATAAAGTAGGCTATGAGTTTTGCCAGGTGATCCAATTGTTTTGGTTACAGCAAAAAGTGGTTTAAGATACGAAATATGAAATTCAGAAGAAATTATGAATATTTTTATCAGAAGCCTGCGTTTGCTGAATCGTGCCGATTGTTACGTGTGACTATCAAAAGAAGTTGTGGCTGTTCATGTTTGAAATGCACCTGAGCAGTGGCATAACTGACAGGTAGCAGGAGTGCGAACCACCCTCCTGCCAAAAGCTTGGCCCCTAACTAGCTTGTATTTTGGTATTTACTATTCTTTTGGTTTCAGTAGATTGTTGATTTTTGCGTTTATCGGAGTGTTTTCCGGTGATTTCGAGTTTTTGTATAGCCGTTCAGTACCGGATTTGCTATTGTTTCTCAACTATTTTCTGAGTGTCAGCCGGTGGGCTCCATCCAGCTAAGTTTCCCCATGGCTCAAACCTCTAGTTACGTCACTGCAAAGCAAGTTTGTACTGCAGGTAAGAGCTATGTGTAGAGCTAGCAGCACTATCCTACAATAAAAGCACAGTTGTTCCTCAGGTGGCAAAGCAATACTGTAGTTTTGTCAGCGTTTGTATCGCATAAAGCTCGGTTGGTATTTTATATGTGATTTTTTTCCATTTGAATTTTCTTCGGTAAAGTCATTCAGAAATTAGATTGCTATTGAGTACATGCGCAAGTTTGTACTGCTCCCACCAAGGTTGCGGAGTCGGAGCTAAAATTTCCGACTCCTGACTCCGACTCCTTAACATAAAGGGAATGAAATTTGGCTGTTGAATTCAATGGAAATCGTGGTACACAGCAAGAAATCTCTGTTTCAACAAAAGTCTCAAAAGAAATTGTACCATTTCAACAGGAATTCCCAATTTAGGAGTGTGATGTAAAAATGATCCAACTGGGCCTCCGGAGTCGGTGTCAGACAAAAAAATCCGACCCCAGTGTTGCTAGGAATCCGACTCCACCCAAAAACCTCCTACTCTTTACGACTCTGGCTCCTACTCTTTACGACTTTTTTACTGTTTACTGTGTTACATTTAGCCTTACTTGATTCGATGATTGTAGCTTTTTATTTCTTTATATGTATTTCAATATTGATAGTGTAATCGAAATTTAAATCAGTCCAGTTGCCACGGTGGGCATTGGTGAGCTCAGCCCTTCCAATTTTAAATATGATACACTATAAATCATTAAGATTTCATCAAATTTTCAGATATTCAAGTCCCCTTGTGCAAATTTAACCCTCCTGTTTGTTGGGTTAAATTTGCACAAGGGGACAAGACTTTGTTGCGACGGTTCTGGTTTTCAAAACTTCACATCTTTTCACGCGACAGTTTAGTTGCGTTCGATTCTTACCAGTCTGAAAATGTAAGAAACACGCGAACCGTGACCTAACAGTTACAACCATTTGGATGCGTTTTACGTGACGTGTTTTGCTCGTGTGTGTGAGATTTTTACAGCCTTGGTAAGCGAGTTGCCACGTGGTCCTCACGTTATGTTTTAATGTCTTTAGGCCGCCACACATACTGTGTAGGTGCAGTGTGTTTTTTTTAACACAGATAAGAAAAAACATGTGATTCTTAAGGAAAAACATGTGAGTCTTATGAAAAACGCAGGCCATGTGTCTTGTCAAATATGCCAATTGTGGCGATTTCGGTTGGTGTGCCTGTGGCAGTTAATAATCCTGTTCCCGCCAGCCAAGTAGGATTTTAACAATTCCGTGCAATTCAACGCTTTTGCGTCGAAGGCAGCAACAAACGCAGTGATAGTGGGCACTCCAGTAATGATTTATAATTTTTTACTGACCGTACTTTTAGAGCGCCATTTTCGGATTTTCGCAAATTGATTAACGCTTTCCATTTTGTTCCTCGCAACAATGGGAGAGGGGTCCTCACAAGTGGATTAGCCTGGGGTCTCGCATCAGTTAAATCCGGCCCTGCATCTAGATCTGCTTTTTTCATTCGACCTGGGTATCTAGGTTTAAATTATGAAAAACCGCGTCAAATCTGAGTTTTTTGAAGTGATAAATTCATCAGCAACTTCAATGTGTTTAATATTATAAATATAACTTTAAATAACAGCAGGCCTGCACAACATACGCCCCTCCAAACCTTTTCTTGCGGCCCGCAAGAGTTATCTCAATTGTAGAAAATGTTGCAAAATTCGACCGCGAATAAGTAATTGTCGTTCCACAGTTTCTTCCATACTACAACAAAAATCTCTACATCGAAATTAAATAGACTTTTGCAGGCCACGGCAAATTTATGTTGTTAATTTGGCCTTTCGAGTTTCTGAGTTGGGTAAGCTTGTTACAGTGTTTGCATGCGCACGTCAGGTGAGAAGTGGGAAAGTATGCATATCGGATGAAGCGGAACGTGTGCAATCAGTTTCAATATCCTTATATAACATCATTTTCGGGGACTGGGTTATATATATAATGTTATTGTCTCTAATGCGAATTGGAACAAACTGGTGAAACAAGGGTTAGAACTGATTGTTTAAATTTCGATGTTTCCCTATGGAACGCAAACAAATTAATAACATATCTCAATTAGAGGAAGAAAGCATTGGGAACATATTTTTTGTGGGATCCTAGATCACGCTGCAGTTCAAGACTGCACAAAATTTCCTAGTAACAATTGTACTCTTACAATTAGTGAGAGATATCATCAACATAGTATGTTACTAGCGTTATGAAAAACGTCTTGAGCAACCAAAACGTCGTCCGAATGTTAATGTTTGCGCTGCAGAAGAAATTGAGAAGGGCAGCAATAATTTAATCAGTATTCGATTATCATTTCAATCCAAATAAGCACACTCATATGTTTTTGTTCGTAACACAAGCTTTCTAGGTTTTTATTATACGAATACGGGTTCTTTAGGTGTGCAATCTCGATTTATTTGAAATCACTGAATGGCAGCCTGCATGTGACTGTTGAACACAGACATCTTGGCAGGTAACGCAGCGAGACAGTTACACTGCTGATAGCGGTAAGGAGGCCCATAGCCAGCTTGGGACAGCAGGGGGGCGAAGAGTTTTTCTGAGAGGGCCACTAGAAACACAATATTTTTAAACTATGTCCAACACATTTATCCAGGGGCGGCAAAATTTGTTCTAGGGAGGCAAAGCCCCCTGCTCCCCCTTAGTTACGGGCCTGGCGGGAAGAGCCAGCACGTATGTTTGTATACTGTGTGAAAAGAAATATGAGTAAATCTGTAGCAGTGCTTCCAAGTTTGAAAAATCCATTGTTAATGTGAGACTGTGATCAATGTGCCCAAGTGAATAGCTTAATCGAACGACTGTTATGCAGGCATCTCTTCCTACAGTATGAAAATATGTGGCTTGTTAGAATACGTCTATGCAGACTTGCGGGAATACGTCTTAATTGTTAAACCTATTAGGCCCACCACAAATTATCTTTACCCAAGTTTGCAACGCCATAACTCGCCAGCCGCTATAGCTAGAGAGCTCTTCAAACCCTCTTCAGATTCAGCAAGTCTTTTAGTTTCGATTAAAAAATTTTTTTGATTTGGGTTTAGGGTTCTTTTTGGGGGATGTCACAAAGTGGGGGTATTTTTGAATTTTTGACCAAATTTGACTGACCCTGGGCGCCAATCCAATGAGCTATTTTTTGGCTCAAAATTGTTTTGGAAACTAGGTGATCATCTGCGTCTATAGAGCCCTTGATTGACTTTCTAGCATGACTGGAACCAGAATTACGGCCCAAAAATTTCATAGTACCCCAAAATCAGAAAATTGCAGAAAAAGCATGTCTCCCCCACTGGCGGCTTGCGCGGATAGCAATAACTCGCCGCGAGAACATGATAGAGAGCCGTTCGAACCCTCGAAAGACTCGTGAAGTCTTGTAGATTGCACTGAAAAAAAACTTTTGATATTTGGGTTTGGGGTTTTCGGTGGGTGCCGTCAGGATGAGGGTATGTTTTGCTTTTTTTGGTTTTTCTTTTATGACGTTATCGCCCAGACAATGAGCCGAAAATGCGGCTCAAAGGTTGGTTGGATTTTAGGCTGAAATATGAATCTTTAGAGCCCTTGATGGACTTCCGAGCTTGTCTGGTGCGAAAGTTATGGCCAAAAGCCCAAATTTATTGAGGAATGTGCTGAGTGATTTGTGGGATTTTCCTATTTCTGCTTATTTTGTCATAACTTTTGAACCAGAAATGTTAGAAGTCCATCAAACCCTCCAAAGCAGGAGTCACCAACGTTTATGTAACTGAGAGCTACTTCTTGGGTACCGATTAACGCTAAGGGCTACTAGTTCGATACATACTTATGAAATAAAAACTTAATTCAATTTACCTTTAATTATGTTATCAACTTATCAATAATGATGTTAATCTATGTGACGAGACTCATCATCATAATGCTATTTCAAAACAGACCTGCGGGCGACCAACGTGGTCCTTGCAGGCGATTTGGTGCCCGCGAGCACAGTGTTGGTGACTCCTGCTCTGAAGACTCGTATTGTAGCCTAGAATCCAAAAACACTTTGATCCACAAAATCGGCTCGATTGTTCGACTCCCAAGGGATGATGACGTCATCCAAATGTAAACAAATATGTATAAACATCCTCTCTTTATGTAAATATCAACAAAAAACCCGAGATCTCAAGCTAAAAATTGTTTTTTTGCCGTCTAAACTACAAGTCTTCACGAGTGTTTGGAGGGCTTGTACAGCTCTCTAGCCTATTCTGGCGGCGAGTTATGGCCATATTCAGGGGCCGAGCCAGACATTTTCATTTGGGGGGGCCACTGGAGGGGCCAGTTTTGCAACAAGGGAAGCTGTCAATGGTCTGTGTAGGACTTTCAGAAAGAGACCTACGGAAAGAGACCTAATTTTGGGGGGGCCACTGGGGGGCCAGGCAAAATTTTGGGTCGGAAGTGGTCCCCCTGGCACCCCCTTAGCTCTGCCGCTGGCCATATTCAAACTGGGTGTTATTTACCCTAGGTGAGTGTTTGTGGGCGTATACATTATCACCAGTTCTTGGTTTGTAAGGCCATAACTTTGGCTCCAGGTATGCTAGTGAGCCAATCAAGTGCTCTAAAGACTCGGATGATAGCCTAGTTTCCAAAAAAAACTTGAGCCAAAATATTGGCCGATTGGATTGGCGCCTAGGGCCGGGTAAAGTAGGCCATAAAATTGCAAAAACACCCCCACTTGTGACGTCCTCACAAGAGAACCCAAAACTGAAAATTTTTTTCAGTCGAAACTAGAAGACTAGCTGAATCCGTAGAGGGTTTGAACACTTTACTAGCGGCTGGCGAGTTATGGATTGTTATGGAATTGAAACGTTTGGTCAAATAAGTGGCCGCTATGGGCCTAAAAGGGTAGTTTATTTCTGACTTCTTAGTGAGCACTACGTGCAAAACTATGTTTGCTGTGGGGCGTTTTCGTAATTCATCTACTGTTGCACGAGAAACTTTTCTGCATGTAAGTGACCAATGGCATACGCAGAAGATTTTCATGGGGGAGTTTCATTCAGTGGCATGTGGTAGTCATTTGTATTTGGTGTGCGCTGTTTGTGACGTCACAATTTGACGTCATATTCATGTTTTCAAACTAACATATTGGCGAAGTTTGTTTACATAATATGCATATTCTTTTACATGTACTCCCCTTACTTTATGTGTCATTGCGCTAAATATAAACTGTCAGCGCTGCAAGTTATAGGATATCGGAGGAAAATAAACTCAACGCTACGACATAGCAGTTCATGACTGCAAAAATATCAGTTGCGCGTTAAAACAAGGGAGTAAAACACACTCATCATTGCGTCAGCAGAGCAATTTACAACTGCAAAATGAGGCTGCGCTAATGTCTTGTCGAATACGAGCGGTCGACCATACAAAGTGCTCGACTGGACTGGCTGGCGCACATCCCCATTAGCAAGATCGAATCTTGCTAAACTACACAACAATTGAGAATGCGCACGAGGTACGCAAGAAAACTTTGTATTTTTTGTTATGTATAGAAGTCCAGCAAACTTTTAGTTTTCCTTTTTCGTAATGCTGGAGCATTATGAAATGCCAACAGTTCATATCATGCTACAGAAATTGGTAATGTAACCAATGCGATCAGTCCTTGGACTGATCAGCCATAGCAAACAAAATAAAGACAATTATTTCGGACAAAGTGAACACTCGCGGAACACAATCTTAAACTTGCGTAGTGGACTAAAGGTCTGCAAAACGTGGTGAGATGGTATCGGGATGCAGACGATAACCCAGATTCCCACCAAAACCTAATCATTATTTTTTAGCTCATTTACAATGTTCCTTGAACTTTGCATGCAAATCTATTCCGTGGTATTTGCATTAAGATGGCAAATTGACAAGCAAAAAGTATGCGAAAACGTTTAATTTCCTTTGCGCAGGTAATAACGTTTTTGTAAAATATCAAGCTCAAGGCGGTTTGTTAACCCCAAACCCCTCGCCCTTGCGTACGCCCTTGTAAGTGACTTATTACCCTTGTTGAATGAGGCTCTGCTAGTTTGCGAGAGGCATATAATTTTCCAGAACTTTTGCGGGAGAGCATCAACAGTGTTTTGTTTGTTTTTGCTGTTTTCTAGTCTCAGTGTGGGTACAGCGTTATTTCTTCTAAAGGTAGGCCTTCTTCGAAAAATAGTTGTATCGATATCCAGCAGTCAACTGGTTGGGCTGCACTTGTTTGTATCTCTCCACAACGGAATCGTCTCTGTTGTTTGTGGCTGTCCTTAAACGGAGCTGTTTCAGGTGATCTATTTTCAACACTGAAAAAGCTACAAAAGTTGCTTGTCAAGCATGCTGAAGAAAGAACAATGGCCATATATCACTTTTATAGGCAATAAACTTCTAACGAATATGTCAGCTTTTTCTCCTGCGTCCTGGAAGTAACATGTAGTGTTTCTCTTCGCAGCAAGTCTACAGTCACGGTGCCGCCCTTGTTGACAAAGCGTCGATCGACATTACTTCCATTCGAGCAAACTTTACATATTTGTTTTTCAGGATGGGCAAACTGGCGGTGAATAGTTGCTTTTCAATAGGCCGTAGTTCTGAAAACAGTGGACGGATTTACTGATTGTATTTTACTCTGTATTACTTGAACTTTATTCACAGGTTTAGAGCGAGGTTTGATACAGTCTGAGGTGGTCTTATTCCAAAGTTTTCGAAAATTTACGCAAGTAAAAAGGAGTATAAAAAGATTTTCTTGACTTTTTGCTTTAATGTGACAAATGTTTACAAATGTTAAATTAGTTTTGCTTTGGCTTCTGGGGGAATTGTAGGGAACAATGCAACCCGGAAAGGGATATTGAACTTTAAGCTTTGCTTTAAAATTCCGAAGTTTGGAAGGCTACACCTAGTTTACAAAACTAATTTTGATGAAAACCAATTGATTTGTGAGCAGATTAAGCTTTAAGTGATACAAACTTTGCTTACGAGTTTCATTTTAGCCGGTATTAAAGTATTCTTTTAATAGAACTTATGGTTTTCGATGGTCAAAGTTTTAAGAAATATTAATAGCAACATTGTAGTAGAGAACTAATGCCCACATTGCAGTTGAGAGCTTTTGCAAATTTATTACGGCTACATACATTTACAAACATGATAAGGAAAAAAGCCAAATTCCTGAAAAATGACAAATTTATACAAAATTAACTAATTTCTGTATTTGATTGCTGCCCCCTTTCGTTCTTTTTCTGATATGTAATATGCAGAGTGTGTGCTTGAACTGTACAATGTACTATATTGGAAAGCGCTTTGGGCAGAGAGTAAGAACCTGTCTTTAAAGGGGTTTGATGTGACATTTGGGAATTTTAGGCATAATTTTTTGAAAAAATTTATAAAATCTTGCGCAATAGCAGGTTCCCCGGAAAGTGCTTATGTGGTACCAACTGAATCACTTCAGCAAGTCATAAAACTGTTTGTTAATTTCCATTTTTACAGTAGCGCATTGCAAAAGAATAGCTTATACACGCATACAGGCACATTGTCAAAAAAAGCATCTGCTTTCTAGTCACATGTATAGTTGTCTTCACTAGATAGTAAAATCGAATCGAGGTTTAGGGCTCATTCGATTAGAATGCCAAGCTATCAATGGAAGTACTAAGCTACACGTAACAAAAGGCAGTATAAAAAGTTAAAAACATAACCATAGAAAGTTCTACAGTATAGCAATAAAAACTTACATAAAAGCTTTTCATTGCAAATAGTGTGAGGTAAAGACACAGATGGTGCTTAATTCTTTTGCTGTTTTTCGCGTTTTTTAATTCTTTGTTTTTTCAACATCCATGGAGTATACATGGATCTTTAGTGGGAGGTTATATGAAGAAAATATCCCAAGCCAGACTGGAGCCAAAGCTACCTTCTTTAATTAACTGCTTTGAAAATTTCGTAAATGTTAAAACAAATCAGCTTCGTGGAAGCCTTGTGATTTTCGATAGGTTTGGGTAGGAGTGACGCAAGCCATACTAAACATTTTTATTTGCTTTTCACTACTGATAACTTCATTGTTTAGGAAGAAGCGGCAACCTTGCCATGACATCGCTTCGCAATGCAACGGATCTCGAAAAAACACTTTACAGGTGGGATTGTGTTACATATTAGATTTTGCAGAATGTAATGATGGCAAACATTTTGTGATGCCACACACTGTCTATAGCAAATTGTCTTCCCGAAATGAATGAACCGGCAAATTCGTGCACTTTCCAAATGTCGGGGCTTTTTTCTGTTTTTGTTGTTTTAAATTCAAGCTACGACTGAATGATATCATCACTGCACTAAATGATACGTAAAAAGCTGAATTGGGTTTATTTGGACAAATTCACCTGTCCAGATAAAGAGCTTAGCAGACAGTTGTTTGTCCATGCCTGGCCTAACCTACTGTGCGTTGGTGTGCATAGTAATTACAGTAATTTATTATGTGTAAATGAAGCAATAGAGGCTGGTTGCTTTGGGCCTAGATCACGTACCATTTTCAATCAGATTTTTAGAGACTTCGTGAAAAGGATTCAGTTGAATTCATAAGTCGAAAATGCCACTCGAGTCGACTCCTATAGCAAAAATGAGATTGGACGAAGTCACCCCATCATCGCCTCAGAGCACGAGTTGAGTTGAATCAAGTCACAAAAAATTGTGACTTAAGTCGAGCTGAGTTATTGAATCGAGTCACGCAACCACTGCTAATTGAAGTAGCGTTCTCTGTTGAAGAGATACCTGATGGCACAACATGAGTTATGTGTTACGGCCGTGGCTGACTGAATACGAATGTCATGTGAAAATCAGCGGTACAGGAGTCCCCATCAAGAATGTGTCGAAAGCTACTAAGCATAAATTCCAGAACTAAGCTGGTGAATCAATCCTTTGGGAAAGTAAGCTGGAGAGCTGGAGAGTTCAAAGGTTTTCTCGTCACAGCGGACAAGGTTGATGGTTTGAATCCTGACTTCGATGTACACCTTTAGAACTGCAGCAGCGTGACTGCTGAAATAGCGTCCAATGTGTGGCCAGTCGAACGTCTCAAAATCACTTCCAAACATCCCACAGCCACCACTGAAGATCGACTTAAAAGACAGCGCTTCAAATCCTATTAGCTCCCTGGTTTCACCAATAAAGTCAAGTGAAATTTAAATTGCAGGAATCACCATCGGAAATGAATCTAACAGTACTGAGGATAAATACCAGAACTGAGCTGCAGTTGACTGAGCGTCCCTTTCGGTGAGTGAGTTGGCAGCTGAGACCACATCAGCAGAAGCAGAGAAGGTTGATGGTCCGATTCGCAACTTAGATCTGAATTTTCAAGACGCCAGCAGCTTGCCACATATTTTTCAGTCATTTTGAATCTGGTGAACAGGTTTCGGGGTTGTGATTCGAAATGGTAGCCTAATAGGTGTTTCCACTGTTGTTACAGCTTTGTCATTAATCTCACTTAGTCTTCTATGTTTCAAGGGTTCGCTTCCTGATTTCAGATGCTGTCCTCAAAAGTTTTTTCTTGCGCTTAATTCTTGCTTGAATATTATGTCGTATTCAACTTGTTTGCCTCTCTATGCACGTGTGTGAAGTTTTCTTCTTTAACCCAACATCCTACAAAAGTCAGAATAAAAATCTATTTGCAGATTTCTCTTGAGTATTATGCTTGGTTTTTTTATTGGATGCCGAATGTTTCCTACACTCCCGCCTATTGCATACCACGTTTTACCTCCTTCGTGGTGCCCCTCCGGTTTATCTTCGCTTTCATCCATGCATGAACAAAGGAAAAACTTTCAAGTACAAATGTCAGATATCCCGCTCGGAAGCATCTATATAGGTAAGACGTATATCTAACACAGTATGTCGCACATTGAAGCAAAACATAACTTCATTTGTTGTAGCGGCGTTAGAAACAATGCTTATATGTCACACTTTCTGTTTTGCGAAACGATATTGTGCAACTACTTTCTTAATAAATAACGTTTGCATATAGGTTACGCATGCCATAATCCCAGCTGAGTAACAATATAATTCAACTTTTCTTTCTTACACTAGGGAGTGTAGTAATAAAGATATTTTGTTTACACATAAGTGTGCTTCACGTAGCACAGATATATAGCAAAATTTTAAAAATTACTTAAACGGTAACACAACAATAAGTACACAACTCAGAAGAAGTGTACAGTTTTAACGAATTAGGAATGTGATGCACTTCTCTAAATGATATTATCTATTATGGCTTTTTTCCGTGAATGAAATCCTTGTTTGTAATAGCGTAAAGTCTGTTGAAATATATCTTAGGTATGATGTCAATGGAGAACAAGATCGACACCAGGACCAAAGCTGCTTTTGAAACATGGGCGAAACGTCATCCAAAAATTTTGGTTGAGGTTTTTGCTAACAACAATGGAACCACAGAAAAAAAGAAACGTTATGCAAGTACCACACTCAAAAATGGAGCAAGGATCATTCAGTTACCAGGAGTTAAAGATGGAGATTATCCGCCGCAGAAGAAAAGTTTTTCTATGATGAAGTTTATGCATGACGCATATTTGCATAAGTATGTGTGAAATGTGAAACAGCTTATTTCAAACGTTGCAACAAGTGTAGTAAAGACACAGAAATACATTATTTGTATTTTATAAGAAATCTTTGAAACTTCCAAAAACCATTTTTGTCTAAATTTGTTTTAAAGAAAGATTGCGAATTTAAGAAACATACAGAAGCTTTTTTGAGATAAAGGCTTACGTGCCACGAGCAAGACTCTGATTATATAACAGATAATAAAATGCAGCTTTTAACCAGGGGTGTCAAACTCATTTCCACTGAGGGCCATATCAGCATTATGGCTTCCCTTAAAGGGCCAGTTGCAACAGAATTAATCACAATCATCTACGCTATGCTAATACTTAACCAGCGTCTCTGTGACGTAATAATGGTTTTGGTACAGTGAATGAAGCCTTAAAACTGAATAACTTTTTAAAAAGAGACGTTAGGTCAGCAAGATGACTAAAATAACAAAGTTTTAACATGGCAAAGAACGTCGTTCGCCTTTGTAAACAGGTATAAACCACTACTGTTCCAAAAAATAAGCAGGCTGAGGCTTAAAATTTAAGCTTCGTGGGCCACATGAAAAGACGCGACGGGCCATATCTGGCTCGCGGGCCACCAGTTTGACACATGTGCTTTAAAGCATCGTGGGATCATTATGCTATATATTTGTTGGTGCATATTTTCTGATATTGGCAAAGTTTCAGATTTTCCCTACAACGTCGCACTAGGGCAAAAATATAATGCAAATGAAATAGCAATGGATACAGATGAAGCTAGCAAAAAGTTTAAAGAGCGTTTTTTTGTCGTTTGAGTCACTGTTTTTGTTGAGATGATGCTGAAAAATAGCTAAATGCACATTTCACGAAATAACTACATCAGAAAATACATATGTGAAGTTTTGACTGGTTCGTGCGTCTGGATGATGACGCTTATGTTGATCAAGAGCGCTTGCTTAAGCTTTTGAGTCGAATCAACTCGTCTCTTACTTTGTACATTGGAAGTCCGGGTTTCGGAAAAGATGAGGACGACCGAATATCTACTGGAGAAAATTACTGTATGGTAAGTATGGCTTTTCCATAAGTTTCAAAAGTTATCTTGTTTACATTTGACAAATTTTGCCGTTACTGCTGAAAGAAAGCGGTGTGTTCTCTTTCCAAAACAAACTTCAGTAAACTATAATTTAGGACAAGTATTCCCTTGACTTAAACTGAACTGCTGCTATTACGTGATGCATGAACTAATATAACTGGTGTTGCTTCAGCGGTTTTAACTGCTGCATGTGTTCAGAAAAAGGTGTTTATTCTGACTTATCGATGTGCACTTTTGTGTTGTCACTAACATAACCATCGCAAGGTGAAGATGCAACATTAATTTTTACTACGTGGAGACTTATCCCACACGTCCTTACATTAAAAAAGGTGGAAACATTTTAGCTGACCGTGGATTTGCATGGATATATTGATATTACTATAGAGATTTAAAATTTTGAATTTTACATTGCTTGTCATCCAATGTTACAATCTTAAGCTACTTAATATTTAAAGGTACCTTTAAGGTAATGTCTATTTTGCCTCATGATGCAAAAACTGTCCTGGGGCTATTTTCCATTTAGTCGAACACGATTGGTTGAATTGGTCATGTGACAAGTACGATACGCAAAGAGACAATGCGGTAGGGTTTAGGGTTACGGGTTAGCCTACACAAAGAGACAATGGGTTAGGGTTTAGGGTTACTTACGGGTTAGCCTACACGCAATGGAGACAAGTAACTGCTAACAGCTTGCTAGCACTGAAACCATGGGCGTCGGAAGGGGGGCAGGGGAGGGGCGTGGCCCCCTGGATTTTGAAACTTTTAGCAAAAAAGATTGTTTTCTTAGTTTTGAATGGGAAAAAACAAATTTCACCATTTTTAACCCTCCCCGGAAATATTTTTGAAAAATCCCCTAGTGCCCCCTCTGGAAAAAATCCTTCCGAAGACCATGACTGAATCTATGACAACAGTTATCCATTGGACTGAGCCGTCACAGACGTTACGGTCAACACAGCAGGTCCGGCGTTCCGAACTTGTCAGGTGAACACTTCAACCGATCCAGTCCTGATCCGCCAATTTTAACAGAAACTGTAGTCCGATCCAGCCCTGATCTGGCCAAAATTGTCTCCAGTCCTGTCGTGCTCATCTCTGCTATTTGGTCCGTCCTTAATGTCACACTTTTAGGAAAGGGAGTTGTGGTTGTTGTGACAAGTAGAAGGGACTAAAAGATAATGTAACGTTACAAAGTTATCCAAAGTTTATCAACCGCAATGAAAGAAATGTCTGACTCAAGCTACAAATATTGTTGAAATCTAACTTATAAAATGATCGGTATGACATAGTCAAGTAAGTACTCTCCACAATGGGTGTAAGCAAGGAATCGATCAGCATATTTTTACGAGGAAGTCGATTTCACATGAAATTACGCATCCTCAGTCCCTAGTTGTTACCAGAACGAGTCACAAAATGAAGGCTTCTACATAAGCTTAGTAGTTGCATAACGTGTGGATTGATGTAGCATTCTGAATCCGCGCAACAGCACTTAAAGAGTTTCTGGCCTTTTGTAGCCTACATGTATTTTGCAAGTGTTACTTCGAATTTAGATCGCATCTACAGCGAATACTATGAATCTACCGAAAAAAAGTAACAACCTCGGACTTGAAAAACTTTTTTCACATGTAGGGTGATCATACTACGAGTGACCAGAGAAACTAAAAAATAGCGAAATAAGAAAAAAATAAAATTATGACATTTTGTTGTGAAGGCCAATGGCCATTAGGCCTCGGTATGTGCCATAACGTCGAAACCTTTTTTAGAAATCACCATAAGATGGGCCCCTGTAGACATTTGCGGGGGAGCAGAGTTAGGCTGCTACGGCGCTGGCAGTAAGGTATGGAACTTCAATATGCGAGTAGCACAGTGCTTTAGCGCCAAAGAATTTTGAACGAGCACATTATTTATTAAGTGTTGAGCTGTTCTCGCAAAATGGTGGAAAACGAGAAAAAATCTTACATCATACAAAATTAACATGTCTGTAAGACAGGGCTATTTGATAAAAAATTGTAAAGTACTCCTTCCAATGCAAAGTGCTACTTCATCAAAATTGGATACATCTTTTTGGAACACCCTGTACATCCATATCAAACAGGATAGCAAAGTTCATTTTCACTCCTGTATGATACCAATGAAACTTTTCATGTTCCATGCTTTAACAAAATGCATTACTTGTAAAACTAAGTAAAAGACTTACTGTTTACGCAGGGTGGACCAGGAGTTATTCTTTCTCGAACTTTACTGCAGAAGCTGGGACCAAAACTGGGCGAATGCCTGCAGTCCCTTTACACTACGCATGAGGATATAGAGCTTGGAAGGTGCATTAACCGCATGACCGGCGCAAAGTGTGCTATGGCATGGGAGACCCGAAAGTTGTTTTACCAAAACTATCAGCATGGGTCTTATGCACGCAACATCGAGAAAATTGATTCTGCTCAACTAGGTTCGTGTGTTGATGCTTAGCTATATGTGTCTGTGATTATGATGACGTAAACATTCGTAATTTGTTGTTCAGACTTAAAGTTGTGATTTAGAGTTTGGCTCTACCTCTAGTAGACTGTTCACATTGAAATCTTCTGCCATGGCTCCACTGCTGTTTTCTATTTACATGATTTTTTCAATTGTAAATCTTTATCTGTTAAACAAACTTTGAGCCCAATGTTCCTGAACTTCAACCGCCTTTGTGTTTAACCCCTGGAAATGTTTTCAAACAATTCTAACGTAGAAAACTGCCCTGATACCGAGAGATGAACTGAATCTATTTGACAGTAAAATAATCGTTTACTTTTGACTCGAGCACTGTGCCCTGGAAAGCTTTAACCCAAGAGTACATCCCTCAGTTTGCAGTACATCACTCAATTTTCAATCAATCAATCAATCAATCAATCAATCAATCAATCAATCAATCAATCAATCAATTAAACAATCAATCCTTTTCTAGAACAAAAAGTAATGAAAAGAGTAAAACTCACAATATCCACATCGCACTGTTTTCGTTCGTGGCAGCTTCAATTCCACGTAAACTTCAGCTCCGTTTTACCGAAAAGAAAGACAAACTATGCTTTTGGGTTAACTTCGATCAGTTCTTTGAATCTTATAAACGGCAGTATGCTCATTCACACAGTCTTCAAAATCAGACACAAATTTTAATATCTAATCAGAATGAATGCCTTGATTTGCCTTGAGTCAATTAATTTGCAAGTGGTAGAAGATGAGATCTTATTTCTACAATGCACTTGCGCATGAGCAAATATTTGTAAACCAGCACAAAAGTGTTGTAAAACATTGTTTATAAATCATGGTTTGTTTTACTAACATGATTTGCAAAATAATGATGAGATTTTTACATAATTACGGCTTACCATACCTGTTTAGAATTAGATCTTTGAAAAGAACGCCTAAAGTGTTTAAACGTCATGCAGGAAGCCTTGCAATTAACATTGAAATGCAAAAAAAGTTTCAAAATTTTAGCGGTAATTGTGCAACTGCATGGTCTTTTCTTCTGTTTTCAGACAACGGAATAATCTTTCATGCTAACAAGCAACCAGAATACCAGCGGCTTTTTCATGTACAGATGCTGAAACGCAAAATAACTTCTCTCATGAAAAGAGTTGCAAACCTAGAGAATGACATTCGGATGCTTCAGGACGTAAGAAGGGACAAAAGAGTAAGCACATCAAATTTTTATGATATCACTCATTCAGTTTTTGCACTAAAATATATGATAAACATTCGTTTCACACCGTAATTAAAAATTGCTTAGTCGATCTGGAGCTGCCATACTTAAAAACAGCACCCATATGTGCTGAGATGGAATGGTCATAAAGATGGAATGGTCAGGTCATATACCTTCTCTTGAATACTTTTCCTACCTTTTATGCAATGGTAGTTTGTTTGCAAAGTATGCAAAGTAATAACTTACAACTAAAATCTGTAGCTTTGCTGTAAGATTGCGATGAATCAGCCGACGGGCTCTGGTTTCATAACTTTGCGATGATTCGGACTTGCGCATATTTATATTCAAGTAATTAGTGGGGCCATTTTTATGACGTAAAAATTGATAATATTACTTTATTTTTCAGAAAATATGACTATATATGACCAAACAAAAAGGATTAATCTCTGTTTTTTTCGGTCATTTTTCGATAATAGACCGAAATGTTTTTGAAATGACCGAAAAAATTAAGTCATTTCGGTAAGAATGTCTGATAATATAGGCTGAATGAACACTGCTACGGCGAGTTTTAATACAACTGTGAGACAAATGACTGAAATGTTTCAGTGACCAAAATGTCTCAGCGAAAAAAACAGACTGAGCTAGATCATACAACTATTGTACAAAAACGCATTATCAGCGAAAATTGGCATAAGAGATGGTAGCCCATGATATGTTGAAACCCCACTAAAATAAACCGCTCAAAACATGAGCAGAACATATAGTTTGGTTTGAAGCAAATTAAAAATATGCGCGGACATTGGTTAATCTCTTTGGGACAGCAAGAACATGTATTTAAGGCAGTGCCTGAGTGCCTTACATTTCATCTATATAACTTGGTTCATCTATGTCTTTACCAATATTTGCAGGGTGTCCAACTGGGTTGTTTGCACGTTGCAGCTTAGACCCAGCGATATCATAGTTTCACTTGATATTTTGAGATTGTTTTAATGGTTTCCTTATTGAAGTAGGTTGAAAATATGCAAAATATGTCTTTTTATGACTTAATAATGTTTGTTATGGACATCCTAGGGTTGCGATTTTTGTTTTAAAATTCGTTTCATAGCCTCTTGAAGTACAGAAAAAAATATGCCTTTATGATTTTAAATGGCCCTAGTAATTAGTTTCAGCAAAGAGATGCGGTCCAATCAATCAGCAAATTTTGGGAAATCAATTTCACGTAAATGTACGTATCCTATTCTCAGTCCTTAAATCTTCAAGCAAAAGCTTAAGAGTAAAATTCTGAAGAACCAAATCAAGTAAAAACGTAAATAATAATTTCCAAGTTCGTTGCTCAAACGGAAGTAGTATCACTGAAACGCAAAACTGCTTTTGACATGAGAGTTGCTAAGCATATGAATGCTTGATTTTGATATTACTTTCAACTGCTCATTTGCAGGGAATGAATCTTCAAGGAGAGCATCGGTGGAATGCAATGGTTGGGAGAAGTCTGTTCAAGGCAGACGAAAAAGATTTAGTTCACCTCATACCAGATGGTTTGAAAAAAACCCTTGTCGACGGCACCAACGCTGGAATTAAACTGATTTATTCCTCAAGGAAGATGGTTCACAAAAAAATGACAGCGGCCTCATTAAGTCAAAGTTATCATGTAGTCAATCCTCTACATTCCGTTGACATTTTATCCCACGTCCAGTGCACGTACATCCAAAAGCCCTCAAATGATCAAGGAAATCCTGCAGTTGAATACGAAGCACCGGAGACCGTTTATGCTCGGCAGTATTTCATGCAAGGATTTGCGTTTATGGAGGAACCGACTAGGTTCAACTTGGAGAAAGCAGTCGGTCACAAGCTTGAAGGTCGACAGAGAAGCTCTCCTAACAACGATCAAACAACACCTGTTAATTTCCTCATTGCTTTAAGCGGAAGGTCAGAAAACTTCTTTCGCTTCCTGCGAAACTTTGAAAGTTCATTTTTGGCAAGAGGCGAGCGTGTCAACTTGTTTATCAGTTACTTTACCAAATCAAATGCACAAAAATCGAATTCGGATGATCAGCAGGATTGGATCGAAGACGCTGATTCAGACTTAAATGTAGAAAATATTAACAACAAAATTGGTGGCTACGCTAACTGGGCCTCAGACCAGCGATCCATTGTAAAAAACCTAAACGCTCTCGAGCAAGCCTATCCGAAATCCAAATTCAAACTCATGAGGCTTGATGTTGAATTTTCTCGAGGTCTTGGACTGCAACAGGCAGCCGACGCAGTGACACATAAAGACGAAATCTTATTTTTTTGCGACATTGATCTCGTTCTGGCGCCAGAGATTCTTCTACACATTCGGCGAAACTCTGTTCAGGGAACTCAAGTTTATTACCCGGTGTTCTTCAGTCAGTACGATCCAGACGTTGTGTTCGTTGAAAGAACAAAACCATCCAATCACTTTCGATTCAGTGAACTTGATGGTTTTTGGAGACACTTTAGTTACGGCATGGTTTCTCTATTCAAGAGCGACTTTGACAGAACCGAAGGATTTGACTTGTCAATAAGAGGTTGGGGTCTGGAAGATGTTTACTTGGTAAGTGCGCAACTAAGTTCGTTGGTGCAACTTCTTCGGTTGTTTTAGATCAGTACGTGCCTTAATCGTCCCATATCACGTTGTACCAGCATGAGGGTCTAGGACAGTTCGGCGATGCCGTTTCGGCGACGGGACGTTTCGGCCGTGGTGGTCGGAAATGTTTCATACGAAAAGTGTGTTTTTGAAATACGGTAGGATTTCCCTATGACAGCACTTCAAGGGACCGGAGAAAAAGCGTCACTAATGGCGAATTCACCTTACAGCCGAACTACAACAAATCTCTCGGCCTGTGCCCCAAAGTCTCGGCCTGTGCCCCACCAAGTCTCGATCAAATTGACTACAGTCGCAACAATCCCTAAAAAGCCTAATACAATAA
>Ga0210059_1005371_pt1 | contig 20627 bp, 13 predicted proteins | sample Ectturendosymbi2_FD_188042 | JGI IMG/M metagenome (GOLD analysis project Ga0210059, IMG submission 188042) | Ecteinascidia turbinata endosymbiont from Florida, USA - Sample 2 (SPAdes) (version 2) | ecosystem: Host-associated > Tunicates > Ascidians > Unclassified | place: Key West, Florida...
GGAAACGTTTCGATGAAGTTCGAAAAGCAGATCACGTCTGCCGTGAAGCGCTGCTTCTTTTCCGTTGAACCACGTGTTGTTTTTACGACCCGACAGCTCTTACCAGCAACAAAGAAAGACGTGCTACGTTCCCATCTTCAAAACAACGTAATCTACCAATTTGTGTGCCACTGTGACAGTCGGTACGTTGGTCGCACGTCTCAGCGCTTAGAAGAGCGAATCAAACAACACATCCCAAAATCGATTACCAATCCTCCCACTCCACACATTCGTCAAAACCTTCCCCGCCCTGGTAAGGACACCAGTCCCCGACAATTTCACGAATCCACCATCGGTCAACATCTTCTTGACAACGCCCAATGTGCCTTACATTACAATAAGGACAAATTCTCTGTCCTTGCTCGAGCTCGCACTCCATTTCATCTCTCTGCCCTGGAAGCGACTTTCATCAAATCTCTGAATTCTCTTCTCTGCAAACAAAAAGAATTCGTTTACTCCTTGAAGATCTCCGAAACCTCTTAAACTTTCCATTGGTTGACTGTTCCAACGTTTCGACGAAGTCCAAATTACATCTTCAGCCAATGACAACTCGCCTTTTCTTATCTCCTAAACCCTTTCTTATTGGCCACTGCTTTAACCAATGAGATCTCTTCTTTTCTGTATATAAACCAGTTCGGTAGTATCTCCACTTCACTCTGACGATATCCCTTGAAAAGTGTCAGACGAAAAGCGTTGGGATGAATCTCTTACTTCACGCCATCTTAAAGATCATTCACGTTGAATCGCAAAGATTAGCAGCTCCTCGACGCTTGCAAAGTTTAAATATCGTTGTTGTTGTGTCCTGTAGACTGGAATAAATTTTTTATTCACGGCCTTTTTCGTAAACGCAAGAAGATTGACTTGCGGTAGGGTTCGGTGAAACTGTTCTAACTTCTTGTCACACATTTCCAAATGAAGGAAACAAAGCACGATTAGACGTTAGAGTTGAGTATTAATCTCATAATTTATGAACATCTGATACGGGCTCATAGAGAATTACTTGAAGTGTAAATTAAAATCCACAAATTCATTTCTGAAACCAATGGCTTCGTATAGATCAGGATATTGCTATTCAGCTGGAAGAGCCACACAAAACACGTCGGCGAGCCGCACTTTGCCACCATTGGTATAGAATAGATAATGATGCAGTTTGTTTATTGTTTTAGTTTCCTGTGGAGCAGTGTGGCAATTTTGTTTTAATCTTTAGTGAGAAGTGACCACGTAATTTTCTGCCTTGTGGTGAGTTTTGTGTAATTTGAAACATCAGTTGTGGCAGTGCCGTAGCAGCCCAACACTGGCCCCTCCAAACATGCTAACTCCCTAATGGTGATTTCTAAAAAAAATATTTCGACGTTATGGCACATCCTTGAGGCCAAATGTCCTTCACAACAAAATATCCTAATTTTATTTTTTCTTATTTCAATATTTTTCTAGTTCCACTTGCAAACACAATTTCGACAGAACCGTCGCCAGAAAGTTTTCCATTGTGGGGCTTGATGTTTGTGCAGGGGGGGGAAGACATCCTGAAAATTTATATTTAATTCACAACACAGCATTTGCAAATTGTGCTACTTAATTATGAAATAATTAAATATTTTCTCGCAAGTACCCATAATACGCTCGTAGTTTAAAATTTTTGAACGAACTTAAGAGAAGGAATTGGGTCTTAATCATTGTCATTGTTTAGAGATGTTGTAATGAAATGCAAATGTTAAAAAAATTTGCAGGAATTCAGCATCAATCCTTTATCGTTTAGTTATGAAAACACTGTTATTGAAGAAACAAACATGAGGCAGTGGCGTAGCCAGCCCGAAAATTGGGTGGGGGGATTTTTTATTTTAGGCTAGCAACAGTATTTTCTTTGAAATGTCGCCTCTCAAAGCACAAAATGACCAAATATTTTAAACTTTTTTGGGTGACATGACCCCCTAGGCCCCCTGGCTTCGTCTATGACCGGTCTAAGCAGTGCGCCGCGATGAGTTTTCTTTCATTAGCGCAAATGTTTAAAGTTTACCATGAGTTTGAGTGAATTTTGTTTGAAAAGCATGAGCATCGTGTTTCTAACTGGCCGGAATAAACATTCATAAACCTTTCTGATGTCTGGACTTGTTAATCTCTTGGTGTATGGCACGTGTTTAGATTAGTAACATCTGAACATTTGTATCTGAAATAGGCTATAAATGTTAACAAATATGAACTAAGGCCTACTTTAACGCAACATAGTTAGTATCCATGATCAATTAGTTGCACTTCTGTTTTGGGACAAGCTTAGCTGTGATTGCTAAATAAACTCTTCTGCAAGCCCATAGCCACGGGAAGACATTAGGGGCAAGGCCCCTCAAATTTTTTGTGCTCAGAAAAATTCGTTTCAAACATATAATAACCACAAAACCCTTTCCCCCTTAAAAATGTAGCTTTCACCCCCAAACTTTAAAACCCGGCTAAGAGCCTACTCTTCTTACTACACTATAAACCATCTGGTTGTCTGAACAGCAGGCTGTGCAAATGCGTAACTTTGGTCGTAAGCACTAAAAGTACCTTACTTCTATGCAGTACAAAATAAGAGAAGATAGCCTACATTTTTTTACAACAATCACTACACAAAATACGTTGATCAAGTGGAATTCTGACTTCTGGACGTATACAACTAGGAATACAGGCTTCAAGTTCAACACTCCAAGTAATGAATGCTATAACCAGGTGGACTTGGGTTAGGGGGGCCAAAACAAAGCTGAAGAATGGGCTTCTGATGATGTCATAATACTTAGCCAAGCGTGGTAAGACCTTTTGATCAAGCCAAGGAAGGGGATATGCAGTGCAGGCCACGCAAGGATATGTTCCCATGAGATTATGCTATGACTGACGCAACAGAAAATGCAAAAAGGGTATTCATGATACACAACTTTAAAAACACTGAAGGTTGGGAAGACAAAGCTAGCGACACATAAAAGTTAAGCAATAGCAAACTGGCATCGCCCCAATTCTCTAGTTTTATAGTTGCTGTTGGGGAGGCATTTTGAAAGCAGAGTACTTGCACATTACAATTGCTATTGGGGGACCTATTGAAAGAAGAGTATTTGCACATTGCTGTTGGTGTTCGGGGTCCTTTCAAAAGCAGAGTATACTTACATATTGCAGTTGCTGTTGAGAGCCCTTTGAAAGCAGAATGCTTGCACATTACAGTTGCAGTTGTGGGCCCTTCCAAAAGCAGAGTACTTACGCGTTACCATTACTACTAGGGGCCCTATTAAAAGCAAAGTACTTGCACATTGCAGTTGATGTTCGGGGCATTTTCGAAAGTAGAGCACTTACACATTACAGTTGCTGTTGGGGGCCCTTTTGAAAGCATATTGTCATCTACTTCGGAGTACATTATATGAGTAGATAGTAACTTTTTCACCAAAACTGACGAAAATTTACGCGCGAAACACCTCGAAGAGGATCCCTGAAAAGGGGTCGCCCGAGGCAATGCCTCGCTCGCCTCCCCTTCAACACACCACTAATGCTGACGGTTTACGCTCAAGCCTCAAATACGATTATTACCTCACAAACGTAACAAAAATGATCACGCGCTGTTATTCTCGGTAACAACGGCAAGTACTGGTCCGTCTATAAATCACAGAACAGAAAAGAATACGGATTGATGAAAACTTCACTGATTTCTAGTGTTTCGTATTTTAATTTTGGGGTAAAAGCCTTGTTTGGGAGGCAGGGGTTAATGCTTTGTTTGGGAGGCTGAGTGGTGACGGGACTGAAATTTGGGCCCCGTGTGACAGCGTGTCCTCCCAATTGGGGGGCATGGAGGGTAGCTGATACAACTTTGAGTTGTTGTTTCAGTTAATGCGTTCGGCTCGCCAATGTTTGGCAAGAGCGATTACAGACACATTACTGCCTGCAGTCAATCGTAGTAAAATGCATGATGCTTGTTTAAATTTCAACATAGCTAAGTAGGATTGAGACGAACTTACAGGTCGTCGCCAGGCCCAGGGCCCTTAGTGCCGGACCCCATTTACAAGTTGATGCCTTTCCCTGCTGGAAATGGTTGAAGACCTTATGCAGTCTTTTGCTGATAGTGGCTGCCCTATTTTTTGTTCGACCCATCGAACAAACTCTGGCGACAGCTTTTGCGCACGCAGTAATTATTAAAAAGGACAGGGCCTCAGCTGTTGCTATTTTACTATCAGGGTGAAATGCGAACCTCTAGCTGGAATCTCATGTTAACATCTACGCAACGCAACTTTGTAAATCTTATCAGTTTTTACAAAATAACGCGGGCTGCATCCTAATTGTTTACGTAACTTTGATTTCACCTTTTTTTCCTGGTTTTACTGATTAGACATTCGCCTTGCTAACATCTGGATATTGTTTTATAGCAGAAAAAATAAAACACAACTATGAAATTTTGTTTAATGCCACCACGTCACGGAATGTTCTAACGCCATATAAATTAAATGTCACTCATTAAGTATTACATCACTCAAAAACTTCGTTAGTAAATTACATGAATAAAATATTTGCCCTCTAAAACAGTTTCCAGTGGTTTATTTAAACTGTTTGCTGTGCGTTGAAAGTGACGATTATACTAAGCATATGAAACATTTATTTTTATTGCTACTGAATGTGTATTTTTGGAGGTGTGAGCTGAAGATTGTTCTTTGGTAGAATGCGACAGGATGTTCCAGTCATTTACTGTGTTTTATAAAACTACAAGCTGTTGCCAAATGCATCTGCGTTCTCATCACATAAATGTTTCAGTTAATATCGCTTAAATACCAAACGCAAACGGTGATTCAAGTTTTTGCTTTTTGATGGGTATTCAAATGGCCTGCTTAAGGTTTTTGTTAAAAGCACCTGCTTTTTCGTCCATACATTTGCTGCTCTGTAATATTTTTTTCCTGGTACGGTACGTGTCACACTTTAAAACTTTTCCCAAAAGTTTTGTTTATGAAATAAAATTTGGCCAAATGTCAATCAATAAGCAAGTGAAACTAACACATATCTTGCTCTGCGCAACAAACTCGTTGCCTCAGATGTGTTGTTAGTGTGCGACGAAACGTGACAAGCTGAAAGCAAAGTGCGTGAAGAGTATTTGAGCGAATGGCTGACTGCAGTTAAGTGCGGATGACTGTGTCTGTAAATTTTTCTCCCAATTTTATTTTTTTAGAGCATGGAGGTCGAAGCGCCAACGGGCGATGCTGAAGATTGCTTGCTCTTGGATCATTCCTTTCGTTCTCACCTTAATCGTGATCTTGAAATGGAATTGCACAGACGATTGTAATTTATGCGTGGGAACCAGGTCTGGAATATTTGGTTACTGCTCGCGCGGAAAAGGTTGTTCACAGATATGGGCTCCAATGACACGTGGTTTTATGGGATTAGCGGTAGCTGTTTGGCTTATAGAGGTGAGGTCTGTTTGATGGAAGCCGTTTCAGTTTTGTAGCTCCTTGACAAAGATCACAGATGAAAGTGACGGAAAGGATTTAAATCCAGGGTTTCATGCATACAACCTACAATGCGAAAGCACTCCGGCAAACATCAAACCTTTCTAAATATCTATTGAAAGAAGTCCTGTCACAACCAAGAGTCAAGAGGCAGACACTAGGCTCTTATCAGAGTACACATTTCGACCACTGCGCAGGCAACATCAGCTCTGCGAAGTGCATGAAGTATAAAATATAATTAAATAAAACCAACAAACAGTAAAGCTATTGAAAAAGGCCATCGTAGGAACAACTAAGCAAAACAAACTACCAAGTGTACAGTAACATAACAAACAAAAATGACAGTGCAGTGGGCTACAGGATTCCCTGAGTGATATAACGTGCTTGCAAGAATATAGTCCTGCTGGTTACACTCAAGGGAGAGCGGCCCGTGAGGTCGTCCAAGGACTAGATGGAGTGACTATATGAATCTTGGTAATGACCAAAAATGCTATCTATACAGTAGTACACAGGAGCAAAATAGGATTTTTACGAAGAGTACACGGAGTGACACTTCGCAACAAAGTGCGCAGCTGTGAAATTCGTGAAGTCCTAACTGTCCATCAAGCAATTCTCCGAATAAAGAGATCTCAGCTATACGTTATTTCGACCATGTGACCAGAATGTCCAGGAAAAATTGACGAGGCAAGTCCTAGTGGCTTCACCTTCGGGAAAGCGGCCCACCAGGTCGTTCAAGCACCGGGTGGAGTGATTATATCTCCGATCTGGGCTTGGTCGCGCGTTGATGCAGAGCCAGCAGATCCATTGCTAATATGTTTCGAGATCCTAGTTCTAGTTTCCCCGCGAGGTGCGGAAGATGAAAAGTGAGTTTGACATTGAATGAAAATCGTTAACCGGCTTCAGCCGCTTATCAGAAGATTCATACTTGAGGGAGCAATATAACGTTTTATTATGATTTTCAATAAAATTTGCATGTTTATTGGCATCATCCAGCCATACTAATTTACGCAATAATGGTGCACGTCTTTCACTAATATTATTTCATGGGTCATAAATACAATGACAATTGCACACGTATTTTTTAAACTAATGCTGAACACAGTAGCCATGGTTTATCGCTGACATCATGCAGAACTGTAGAACTTTGGAAACTCGGTTTGAGTGAGAACCTTGCTTTCTTGGTTTGCCGCTTTGCAAAATTCCCTTTAGGGTCTCATTTACATTTCTTGTAGATGTTTTCATCTACATTTCATTATATAGCTTTTCATGACACTTCTTTATAATCTGGTTGGTTTAAACTAACAAATTCTCAAATGTGCACTTCGTTTCTGTCACTCTGCAAATAATACAACGTTGGAAAAGAAAGATGGCCGAGTTTTTAGAGGTATGACCTGTGTCTTACATACGTATTTTTTTTAACACAGCGTAGTTGTACGGAGATTTCCCAAAATAAAAAAATTAATGAGTGTTTTTTTTGCAGATTCTTGAATTACTTGCGATTATAGGAGTAGGAATTCGTGAGTTTTATGCCGTTATGGCCCCACCGAGTGTTCGGAGAACGACCTCATCCATAGAGTCGACAACACGAAATGGTCAAAACAGGTGATTGTGAGATGCTGGAGTAGCCAAACACTAAATTTACCTTCTCTCCTCTTTCATACGTAGCAGATTTTACTCTGTTCTTTCAATTTGCTACGAAAATTAAACCTTTTCTGAATGAAAGCTGTGTTCGTGTGCAGAACACGCGATGGCGCAACATCTGATTCAAGTCGGAGACAAAGAAATAAAGAGAAAGCCGAAAGTCAAAGCAACATCCTCAACGACTCATCCAGGAATAACGTAGAGTCCAATGAAGATGTAAATATTAATGTTTCCCGTCCTGAGTCTCATGGAATACTAACGAGACGTCACTTCCGCTTCCACTCTCGCATCAACTTCATGATAGTCATTTCAAGCAGCTTCTTTGTTTGTACCTTGCCAGCAACCACTGCGGCTTTGTTGGACATTTTTGGAAGTGAGATAGATTTCTCTGCTGCACTTATATCGTCAAAGGTGTTCCTTATATTATACACCTTCGTTTCCCCAATCATTCTCATGAATTATCTTCCTCACATGAAGTCAATGGTCATTGTGTTATTTCAAAAATGCAATCCTTCTCGAATTCAAAGAGGAAGCAAGCGAGACAGAGAGAAGCCTTCCTCTGTTTCTTGATGTCTTTAGTGAGAAAATTTTTTTGCTTCAATGTGAACAAAGGCAATGATTTCTCAGCCCATTAATATTGACGCAAAAAATTAAATCACCAAAAAACATTTTAAAACCGCAAAACTGGCCTAAATAAGCTGAACACAATCCAGGTGTTTACTATTATACATTTATTCTTGATGAGCATTCTTTGCAAACAAGATATTAAAGGCGCTTCAAATTTGAAAATTTCGAACGAACTTACAATAAAGCTGATGAAGTTGTTGAGTTCTTGCAAATATAATATGGATAATTTTTGACGATATTTCGATCATCTCGGAGTTGGTTTAAAGAGAAAATTTGTTTGATATTTCAAAACAAGAACTCGACGGAACGCTGCTGTTCTTTTTGTTCTCTGTTGACTTATTATACTGTATTCCTTGCGTGCAGGCTCGTAGCCACAGGGGGGCATTCGGGGGCAGTGCCCCCCAAATTTCTTTTGTGCCCCCCAAAATTTTCTTGTTCCCAAAAAATTTGTTTTAAAATTATGATAAAAACAAAAATCGTTCCCCCCTAAAAATGTATTTTTCCCCTCCAAACTTCAAAACCTGGCTATGGGTGTGCTTGCGTGTGTCTTCCCTTGCTGTCAATCAAAGAGTTGCTTTATTTCAGGGGTCTCCAAACGTTTTTGCCAGATGGCGACATGAGCTACTGCACAGCAGTTCGAGGGCCGGACATCTTAAGTGATGTGATTGTTTCGAAATAGTTACATTCTACCAAATCAACAAATGTTTTGTAAATATATTGTTTTTTCATTATTGACAAAATGTCTATTCGGCCAGATGAACTGGCTTCAAGGGCCGTAGTTTGGAAACCCTGCATGGTGTCCATACTCAACGGGGCCTTCTTCATTTTTTCTTTATATTTGTGGGGTTGTGTGGTACGATGTTTCGTTTTGTGCACAAGGCCTGTTAGACTACAAGTACAAATTAAATTAAAGATTTAGATTGTTTGGGAATTTTTCTTGGTTAGAGTTCGGCTCGAGATGAGTACAAGCAATCGGAGATGATTTTTGTTGATTGTGGGACTGTTGGATATAGCCTATGTTATTTCTGTGCATACCGATCGTGGTGATTTAGCAACACAATAAAATCTGCAGTTCTTCATGTATTTTTGCAAGTCAAGCATAAAAAGTTTTTCACCAGCTTGGTTTCTTCATCTACCTAAGTAGTTTCCAACTGCAGGAAAAACATAGCGTGCCAAGAGTTGGGAGCAGGGAATGCTTGGTTAATTATTTCATGCTGGGCACGCGCATTTAAGTTGGCCTGCAGCCCAGTGATTACCTGGAGAAAATCAGTGCAACAAACAAATCTGTCTGACTTAATTTCTAGCAGGTCCTGCTGCCAATATGCATGGAGGTCATAAAGTCTTTTCAATCAGGAAATCAGGAAAAACCACGACAAGTCTATTCACAGCACTCTCAAGCAAACGCATTGTCTAAGACAGACGCTGAGGGACCGCACGACCGCATAACATGTTACGCAAAATGACGCATGCGACGAACCGGAACGTGAAACGTCTGCCAACAAGTAAATACTCTCCACGATGGGTGTTAGCAAGGAATCCGTCAGAAATTTTTAATAGAAAATCGATTTCACGTAAAATTACGCATCCTCAGTCCTGACATTTGCAAGCAAAGCTTACGGGTGAAAAGTTGAAAGGCTGAAATAACAGCAGAGAAAAAAAAACAAAATATCGTAACACTAGCTCAAAAATCATAACAGCTTAACAAACTGACTGACGTCAAGAATACCAGTTGCGACAAAAAGAAACTGGACTTATAACATAAGAAAAGCGGTTACTCAAAGTGACTATGAGAGGCGTTTCCTCAAACAAATAAAATTAGAAAGACGTTTTCTCAAATAAATATAAATAAAAGACTGAAACATCCTGACTAGTAAACGCTAACGGTATGATAAAAAAATGATAAAATCATATGTTGTTCTTACCTCAACCAACTTTCATTGAACTCTCTCCCCAGAGTGCTTTCGGCACAATCACAATAAAACAGCTTCCAACAACAGTAAGCCTACTGCTATAAATTTCTGGACAACTAAGACACCATAAGCAATGAATTTACCTCTCTTTCTTGTAAAATTGCAAGAATATGATGGCAGGTTTAGGAATGGCCTGAAGTAAACTGCGTTTCTGCTGGCTTGGCTGAAACCACACTGCTGTTGTTCAAGGGTGTACGCAAGAGGGTGGTTGGGGTTAACCCCCTTGAGTTTGATATTTTACAAAACTTTATTTCCTGCGCAAAGGAGGTTAATTGTTTGCTTTTGTACGACTAACGTCAGATCATATATTTGCATATTTGTCACCAGGAACAGCCTGCTTCAGCGATGTCTATTATTAGATACAACCAGTAATGTAGTGCTACCGGATCTCCACTTCGTCACTTCTACCAGTGAATGAGGGGACGCTGCCTACAAATATAAGCGAGAATGTCCAGCAGAGCTCCGACACCTTTAAAATTGCAACTACACCCCTGGAAACAAACTTGTGCATCTCGAATTCCTTCTTGTACTCGTCACGGAAAACGTTTTTTCGCTTGTTAATTTCTTTACACAAATAAATGTTAAGCCTTCAATAACTTCACTATAAAATAAACCTTCCTAAGAATCCTAACCAGCCTAGACAGTTTGAATAAGATTTGATGATGCTTACTTGCTAGGGGAAATATATACTCTGTAAAAACAAATCAGTACTGGCTTTGTGATAAAGGAACCAGTAAATGTTCACTGTTTGTGAGAAATTTGCTTTCAATTATGCTATAGCTTCTGCATTAGCCTATAATTATATGCTATGCTGCATGATCTATTGACTGTGTGAACCATTATTTTGTCGCAAAAAAAGCAATACACTCCCACTCTACTAAGATTTTAGTGTTTGATTCTTTGCTGGGAAAAGATTCCTTTCGGTAGCCAGCCTAAGGCCTGTCTAGGCCCTAGACAGCTTGCAGTGTTTCCCAACCTTTTTAGGCTTGCGGCACCCTGCAGAAGAGAAATATAATTTGCGGCACCAAGTGCCGAACCGACAGTAATTTGCTTATAAGGTTTGATGACATTTTGAAAATGTATTTTATAGTGATGTATTGAAAAACATATTAGCTTAAGGCACTCCTGAATATTGTAAATGGCACTCTAACTAAGGTGCCGCGTCACCCCGGTTGGGAAAGACTGGGTTAGAGTACTGACAATGTCTGATCACAAGTTACGTCTTTGTGCGGTAAGATTGCACTAATTGTATGACGTCACAAAATCTTGATTGCAAAATGTTTATGATGAGATGGAAATGGTCTGTATGTCTATCAGATACAACCTATTTAAAATTGTTATGCTACAGAAAATAAGAAAAAATGAGGACTCAAGTCACAAATAACATTTCTTAGAAACAAGGACTTCTTAGAAATATAGTACTTTCCAAGACTTGATACTTCAAAATAATGAAAAATCTTAGAAATAAGGACGGTATGGCAGCACTGGATAGTCGTTAAGTTAGGGGAAGGACCTTGCAACATCGCAATAATTTGGAAAGCAGTGTTGCAGTGCTAGGAAATCTCAAAACCTAGAGCAGAAATTGATTTGTGAAAGCACTGTTGCTGTCTGTGACCTACGCATTATGTGAAATCCAAGAAACTCTACTACGCCCATAAAGTACTGGTATATGAACGGGAAGACAGTAATACGGTTACTGTATACATCGTAATAGGAAAAACACGCATTACAGTGACAAACTTTTGAAAATGTAAAACTGCCTGAAAACGGCATTCGCCATTTTTGGAAAAAACGTTCTCAGCGCTACATAAAGCACAAATATGTGTGGAGATACCTATTTTCAGTGATGGAATAAAGTAAGAAAATAAACATAACGGTTTTGAAAAAAGTCAGCATCAGCTACTGTATTGTGAAACGACAGACATAAATAAATTTGGGAAAATTTTTATTTGTTACTTTACGAGCTAGAGCTCGCGGGGTTTTCCTTCTGTCACTTTGGTAGTATGTCGCTTTCAGCTTCGAATCACACGTAAAATACAATACGCACCTATTGCGAACAGTGGTCAAAGGTGATGTTTATAATGTCTGCAATTATAAAAACTGATGAGCGTTGTTTCAGGAATCCTCAACGACTAAATGCGTGTTTGTTGCGTCATAATTAGTTGTCAAAATTTCTTGTTCGGCAACAACTAAACATGAGTTCAAAAATTAGGAATCTACCGCAAAACTTCTTGGGATGAGATTCAGCAATCTACCTTGTTGTGTTTGTTTTTTCAACATTGTTCGTGGCCTGTACGTTTTAAAAAATTAAGAGTTAATGCCGTTAGAAAATGTTTTTCCTGAGGTCTTTGCGGAAGTCAGTGCGTCAGAGATTACTTTCGAGCCACGCAGACATCAACGATTTGCATGATGATGACGAAGGAGACTCTGACCAAGCAGACAGTGAGGACGGGGATGACTCAGCATCAAGTGAAGCTTCGAATAATCCTGTGACAGCATCTACCTTAGATCGCAGAGAGATTTATGTACGGGCAAAGCTTTTATGGGAAAATGTAACCGTTGCCCAAGTAACGAGGCTGCTTGGAGTCTACATTGGTGATGCGGACGAAGAACACACCAAGGAACTACTGAGAAACCTAAAGGTTAGTTTTTGAGTTGTTAGCCTCAAGTGACACCAGATGGCTCGTGGTCAGTGCAGAACATCTTTGCCAACCTGTTAATGGCTTGATTTTTTAGAGGTTGTATGTCAAATATGAGGATCCGATCAGCCTAAACCCATATCGATCATTCTGTTAACAAATGTTTAAAGATATTTTGCTAGCAGAACAAGAAAATACACAGGCAAGCTATAAGCTATAAGCCTGGTGTAAAGTAGATTTGCAAAAACCAAATCATGATCAAAAACAAGCTCAAACGTTTTTTACTCTGTTGTATAACGGTCTTGTAACGACGAAAAGAAGTAGAAATTTTGACGATCAGTTCTTTGACCAATATGTGGTATGACTTGGTTAAAGCAGAGCCAAACAGGGTATCAGCGAGAAACCACTTGATCCGCTTAATATCTTGATAATAACAAATTAAATTAACAAAGAAGGTTGCAAAACGTAAGTAATTCACAATCACTGAGACATTAATGCAACTACTGTAACATGTTGACGAATTTCTGAAATGTTGTGGTAGATTCCAGTAAAGCAGTGTATTCGTTTTGCGTATTATTTATGTTTTTTTGACGGGAATTTACTCGTGCTATATTTTGAAAGCTCGACGTGACACGACAAAATTGCACAAGTCAGGCTCCCGCCTGTAGCAAGATTGTCGTAAAATAAATAAATAAATAAATACTGTAACATCAGCACTATTTACTAATTCAGTCACACGCAGTACATTTTTAGACACAATCTTTTAATTTGTGGTTGGGTTAAACGGCAATCCGTGCAAAGAAATGCTGCATGTTAAGCTTTCCAAGCTCGAGGATAGTTTGCGAAAAATCTTCTCTTCACCGCAGAAAGATTTAAGCGTGGTTGTAAAAGACTTACCGTATCTATGCTAGTCACACAAACGAATGAAAAATAACCTGCTTTTAGACAAGGTCATAGTCATGCTTGTTTTAATGCCATGCAGCTCAAATATTTAATTTTTGACATGGATTCTTTGATCAAACTTCACTTGCGCAACTACGTTCTTTTCCCAATTTACGGGTTGCAGCATAAACTGAGTGAATCTGAGGAAAAGCTTTTCTTTGGGACGTAAAACTGTTGTCATCACCACAACATGGCCTAGGACAAAGCAAATGTATCGTATCAAAGTGGGGCCAGGGCCGGTTCTAAGCCGATTTGACAGATTTCTTCTAATCGGGCCCCGCGCCAAAGGGGGCCCCGCGCTCCATCCACTTACCAAAGCAAACTTACAATTTGTTTATCGAAGCTGCTTGTGTATAGCGCCAGCGCGGGGCCCAGTGTTTTTTTAGTTGCTTTGAGAGACCAAAACGGTTCTCACATTATTCCAACGGTGTTTCAAAATACAGTATAAACTCCCTTTACTACCACCATGAAAATACACCAAAACTTTGCTTTACAATCATCTCGGTATTCAGATGAAACAGTTGCGGTCTCTCAAAATATCTTTGCAGTGAGCAAGGTCAAAACCGAAAACTCTGGAGGGGCCCACAGTATTTTGTAAGCGTGGGATCCGTTGCCAAAGAAAATCCAAGTGTACTGCGCAGTTTTCAACGCCCTTATCAAAATTCAGTAGAAAGAATGGTGATTGTCTTCAGTATTATGCAGCCAAGTTTTTCACTAGCACCTCGTTAAGGCAAAAAGGGCTTAAATTTTGAAGCTGTTGTCTGTTTCATTTGTAAAAGCGTTTCGTATTTGGCAGGTCAGGTTTCAATAGTTGCTATAAAATGCGATTCGATAGTTGTCGAATGTAGATATTTTAACCGTTACTACTACTTGTCTTCTGAGGGTAATGTTTAGTTCGTAATAGCAAATGCGCGCTGGTTAGTGTTTTAATAGCGTTATTCATTTTCCCTCTCGTAAAAATTTGATGAGGCAACCAACCATCAGAGGCAACCATTTGAGATTATTGGGGAAAACGTTTGAAATATACCTAGTATTAATCATGAATGACTATTTCAGATGCGCAAAAATAACGGTTCTTTAAAATGTAACAGAAAATCACTAACAGTTAAGCCATTTGCAAAGTGACAGAAATGACAATTTGGTTCAAGAGAAATAAGCCTTATGATGTTCTTGTGGTGAAAATTGCATCATGAAATAATGTTTTCGCCCCATGGTCTATATTTGTTAACATTTGTAGGCGATTTGAGATACAAAATGTTATTAATCTAAAGATGTACCATGCACTAGATTCTAGTTTTCTAGTGACTAGAAGATTAACAGCTCAAACATCAGCAAGGTTTATGCATGCGTTTTTCGGCCAGTAAAAAAGGTTTATGCATGGTTCTGCCAAAACTGTGTCTGCAATTAGGATATTTTGTTTTGAAGGCCATTCGGCCTCGAGATGTAGCATAACATAGCTTTTTTATAAATCACCATTAGGGGCCCCAGAGTTGGGCTGATATGGCACTGGTCCCCAGCTTTCCACTTTGGATGAGTCAGAAATCGAAGCATATCGTACTCCATTTCAGAAGTTGGCTAAGATCAATGCTTGATTTGGTTGTCATGATTATATAGCCTTTGCGTGATAGGACTGTGATTATTTTGGTGTTACGAATTCAAAGCAAAATAATTTGCCGGGCTTCAAATCCAGCGTAACTGAAGTTTTTATCAAAAAAGGCGAAGACATAATTTCAAAACAAATGGAAAACCATCTCTGGATTTGAAATCTGGGGAATCTGCAACAAGAGGCCGCGAAATCTGGGGAGTCTGCTCTGCAGGAACATGCAAGCCACAAAATGACCTATAGAGAGATAAGATTGGCCGGATGTGGGAGCGAGGCGGCAGTGATGCAAAAACCTAACATCACGGTTGTAGTCGAGACCTATACATCGAGACCGAGACCTGATCAAAATTCCGAGACCTCTTCAAAATATCCGAGAGATTTGTGGATTATGCCGATATTCTTCTAAAAATTTTCAAAAAAGTTTGTCACGACTACAAAGTTCCAATTTTTTCGAATTTCTGGCATTCTTCCCACCTGCTTTGGTTGTTTCTTATCTGCAAATACAGCAGATAAAAAACACTTTGATTTACATAAGGTTTACTAAGCCATATCGTTGCAGTACTCAAAGCCTCAAGTGAATGTGCTTGAGACCGAGACGAGACCTCAAACCTTCGAGACTGAGACTCGGAAATGAGAAGTCTCGAGACTCCATCTCTGCCTAACATGCAGTGGAGAAACCAATATTCTCTGTAGTAAATGCAATATACATCTACGTCTAAACAAACAGAAATTGTTTCAAGTTCTGTTACCAGTAATGTATTTCAACGGTGATTCTAGTGGATTTTTAAATGCTTTAAAAAACTTGCAAAAAACGTTGATCTGGTATATGAAATCCTTCCTTGGATAAAGTGCGAACCATTCACAAGATAAAGATTCTTGGAAGTTTTAGAATGCTTTGTTATAGTCACAGAAAAAAATTGCCTTTTCAACAAAAAACCATAACGACTTTGAAATTCCTAAGGCGTAAAATGGTTACGAGGTTTCAACAATTAGTGTAAATAATTACTAAAGCATTGACGTTCGTCTTTGCATTGCTGTCATCTATAGAAATACTATATTTATAGGATAAAAGGCAGTCATTTCAATGCAAATTGATAGCAATTCATAAAAATCCGATTTTGTAACGACTCAGCTCTTCAAAGTTGTTTCTTTTCAGCAGTGCTGCTTCATGTAACCTATTTGTTTCAGATTCGCGTTTCTCATGAAATATACTGATCAAAAACAAAAATATGCCTGTATTTTTTAAAAACTCAAAATTCCATGCACACAGGCCCAAGCGACCAGCTTCTATGCAGTACAAAATACGAGACAATTGCCTGAGGCAGCCATAATAGATTTTTTCACCACAACCACTACACAAAATACGTTGATCAGATGTAATAAGTGTGACTTCTGGACGTATACAACTAGGCACATAGGCTAGCTTCATGCTCAACACTCCAAGTAATGCATGGGGCCGCTTTACGATCAAGTCTCAAATACATTTATTATCTCACAAATGTACCAAAATGATCAGGCACTGTTATTCTAGGTAACATCAACAGGTACTGCTCTGCCTATAAATTACAGGGCAAAACAGAACACGGATTGACAAAACTACACTGATTTCTCGTTTTTCACATTTCAATTTGGGGGTTGAAGCTTTGTTTGGGGGGCTAAGCCCACAAATCCTCCCCGTGGTCACGGGACTGAATTTTGGGCCCCCTGTGTCGCTAGGCGGTAAACTTTGCGGATAGTCTGATACGGATAAGCGCATATTCCGATTAAACATATGCAAAAAATATTGACAAATATGCGATTAACCGGACTCGCCTGTACTAACAACCGAAATCACCGGAAAACACTCCCAGAAATTATTTAAAAACGTTAAAAGCAATGACCTACAAAAAATCAAAATAATACTACTTACCGAAATGCAAGCTAACAGGGGGGCCCATTTCTTACATTTGGCCTGCCAGGGGGGGCGTCACGCACCCCTGCCCCCCGTCAGTTGCGCCACTGGCGGTAGCCCCCCCCCGGCTTGAAAATTTTCAGGGCAAACTCTGTTTTTCAGGCCAAGCGCGAGTTGCTCAAAAATCCTGAATGATAAGAAATATATATTCAATGCAGTGAATTCAGGGCACAATATGTTTTTCAGGTCAAGCGCAAGTGGCTCAAAAATCCTGAATAATAAAAAATAGATTTTCAATATAGTGAATTCAGGGTACACTCTGTTTTTCAGGCCAAGCGCAAGTGGCTCAAAAATCCTGAACGGTGAAATCATTTTGAATACAGTGTATTCAGTGTATATTCACTTGGGGATAATCCGTGTAATTTGGGCTAGTGTAGTGTGTAATCTGGACCAAAGTTGTAACTGGTTATAATGACTTTGATCTGGACCAAGCCCTCGTTTCCTGTAAAAATCGAACAATGTCGGTAGGTCAACAGCTTGTTATAAGAATTTGGTAACTCTTTCTTTGTTCGTTTTCCAGTTTACGCTGGGTAGAGGTGCAGGGTGTTTGGATGATAGATTTTTTTGGTTAACAGGAGTTTTAATGCCAGGTTTCTCGTGTTTTTTTTAGAACGCACATGCAGATTGCTTGGCTCCGTTGAGTGCGCGTCTTTAAGTGCCATGCTCAAGTGCACAGCAACGATAACACAGGCAGGTGTAGGGTTCCGTCGCATTTAACCAATGCGTTACGCCATTGATGTCGCGTATATATTTGCATCAGTAAAGGCAATTACCGTAAAGTTTCTTGTCTGGGAGAACACAACACGCAAGGAACTTCACCCCCTTGAGTTAACAAAGAAGGTAACTAGAACCGTCGCCAGAAAGTTTTCAATAGGGGGGCTTGACATTCTAAAAATTGACAAAAACTCAACTGATTTATATTGTTTCATGTTCCAATTTGGGGGGTTTGGCGCTTTGTTTGGAGGGCTAAGACCCCGTGGCGACGGGACTGAAGGTAACTACAGAATTTGCCTATAACGACACCCTAGGCAAGGGGTGAGCAGCCCCTGGCACGCGTGCCGAACTTGGCACGCGAGCACTTCTATCCGGCACGTGAGCGAGGCCTCGGAAACGAGATCCTCCCCCCTTCAAATGAAAAAGTTAATAACTTACAAGTCGCAGTATTATCTGATCAAACTCGGTGTCCGTTTCTTCATTTTCGTTTGTTAACAATCAGTTATTTAATTTAACCCTTATGTGCTTTTGATGCCATATGGCTACAAACAGCGCCGTTTCAGCCGCACTCCACACCGCCCAATTGGGGAGGCCAAGCTGCCACAGGGGTCCAAAATTCAGACCCCTCACCACTTAGCCACCCAAACAAAGCTTCGACCCCCCAAACTCCCAAATTGAAATATGAAGCACTGGAAATCAATGAAGTTGGGGGACCCTTTGAAAGAAAAGTGCTTATACATTACAGTTAATTTGGGACCATTGGAAAGCAAGGTATTTACACAATGTAACTGCTGTTGGGAGCCCTTCGAAAGCAAAATAGCCTACTTATACGTTACATTATGATGTGGTCGGAAATACCTTGAGGGGGCTCTAAAAAGGGAGACCGAGGCAAGTGCCTCGCTTGCCTTCCCTTAAATACACCCCTGTGTATAACCCTGACAATGATCGTATATGAGAATATGAAACCGATTGAACACGTTCTGCTTCATCCGATATGCGTACCTTCTGACCTGATGTGTAATATGAATGTTATCTTTATATTATTGAACACATTGAAGTTGCTGATGAATTTATAACTTCAAAAAAAACAGATTTAAAGCGATTTTTTTGAAGTTATCCATGGACACCCAGGTCGACTAAAAATAACAGATCAAAAATCTGGATGGAAAAAACCTCAGTGGGAGCCCTGGTCACATGCACAAAACGCCTACCGCCGTAAGTTGAAGTGAACATTTGAAGATTTATTGCCGTGTTATTGTTACGCAATTAAAACCAAGAGTACAACCATCCGCTAGCAAGTTTCGCAATCTGCCTCTGCAGGCAAAGGATCGGACACGAGCGAACTGCGCAGTTGTGCTAAGCGTTTCGGGGGCCTCGCGTTCATTTATCAGGCCCAGTCTACATGCCTAGTTGTATACATCCAGAAGTCAGACTTCCTCTTGATCACCGTATTTTGTGCAGTGATTGTTGTAAAAAAATGTACTATGTCTAGCCCAGGTAGTCTTCTCTTATTTTGTACTGCATAACAGCAAGATACCTTTAGTGCTTACGACCAAAGTTACACATTTGCGCAACCTGCTGTTCAGACAGCCAGATGGAGTTAATTGTGCAGTTGGAAGAATCTATTTAGCAATCATTGCTAAGTTGTCCCAAAACAGAGTAGTGCTGTTAGTGGATTATGGATGTTAACCTTTGCGTAAATTTGGTTATATTGTTTTCACTGTTTGAGTGAATTTGTATCATTTCTTCAAGGCTCTTCACATACACCTTCAAGGATGTCATGTAGTATGTTCTCACAAATTTTGGTTGGCACGCGGAAGAATTTGTCATTGATTTAGCCGATTTCGGCACGCAAACCGAAAAAGGTTGCCAGACCCTGTTCTAGGAGATTGCATAAAGAACGTTATTGCCGAATTGACGTTATAAGCGAATTGAAATGCATGTAAAAGATGCCATCGGGACCGAAAAAAGGTAACGTTATAGGCGAACTGACGTTACAGACGAAGCCGTTATAAACGAAGTCCTCTGTATAGAACAGATTTGTAAGAGGTTTCAGACCCCATTCGGATTAAACTTTATATTTAGGGCAAATTGTTTATTTTTAGAGCAAATTGTTATTTTCAGGGCAAACTTTTTCCGCCTCCCCAGTAAAAAGGCTTCCCGTCAGTGGCGGATATTCAGGGTGTTCAAGGTGTTCAGTGAACACCTGGAAGTGAAGAAAAAAATTAAAAATCGGTTTTAGGGCATTTGTTAGCGATTAATGCGAAGAACTGCCTTCATTTGTATTGTTTTCTCATGCAGCGGATATATCTCTTAACACGGCCGAACGATTTTTGCTTGTCTGCTCAAGCATGACTGCAGGTTGTTCAAGAACACCAGACGTTAAATAAATAAACAGAGAAAAGAAAAAAGCCAGTCGAGCCAAACTGTAGCAGCCAGGTTGTTCACCTTGCCTGGTGAACAACTTGCTTACGTCATGCGTTGCTTTGCTAGCATTTCCGCTGGACAGTAGAAGCAAGCTGTGCAGTATGCTGGATTCCTTGTAGTGGACCAGTACAGATGGGTTTTGCTTCATGTTGAAATAACCGACTTTGGCTAGGTAGGTGGTGTGGTTTGTCTGTGTGATGATTGCTGTAACAGTTTGGACGATTTTTAAAATGAGAAAGACCGAAGCTGTACAGGGTGTCCATAAAGTCCTGCACACATTTCAAAATGTAATTGCGAAGTAACTAAAGTAAATAAAATCATACAGTTTTTTGCAAAGTGAAGTTTGTTTATTGAAGTTTAAAATTATTGACTTTCCCGGATACATGAAAAGTCGCTTCGTCGGAAAAAAACTACACTGTTAAGGTAATCATTGTCATCTTCAATGCGCTGAAGCATTTCTTCAGCAAAAGCTGCTCGGCGAGGGCGATCATCCGGCTTAAGAGCTTGAACAATTTGTAACTTGTAAGCATGGAGCCGAAGTCGTTTATGTAAAACTTTATGAACTGTGCTTCGAGGAATAGCAAGTTCATTTGATGCAATACGAATTGATTTCCTTGGGCTGCGATGAAATGC
>Ga0210059_1005372_pt1 | contig 20626 bp, 10 predicted proteins | sample Ectturendosymbi2_FD_188042 | JGI IMG/M metagenome (GOLD analysis project Ga0210059, IMG submission 188042) | Ecteinascidia turbinata endosymbiont from Florida, USA - Sample 2 (SPAdes) (version 2) | ecosystem: Host-associated > Tunicates > Ascidians > Unclassified | place: Key West, Florida...
TTGGTTGTTGTTTGCCCCCCCCCCCCATCAAAATTTCTGGCTACGCGCCTGGACCTGAATGAAAAGAAATGCAAAAACGTTTTTAATTAGCGGAGGTAAGGCGGGCGCCAACAGTACAGCCAGGAATTTTGTTCGGGAGAGGCCAGTCAGTGACATCGTCAGTCACTGATGTTTTTCTAACAGTTGAAAATTGTTACAGAGCACCAGTAAAAATCTTAGCAAATTTGTTTTGGACAGGGCCATACCCTCTTCGGCCTCATTCTGGCTGCTCCTCTGGCAGCTGTGGCTGTATTATCAGGTCAATGTGGAAGGCTCTGTCGCCATTACATGAGCTTTTGTAAGGAAGCTCGTTATCACTGCAGGGACATCATAGGTCCATTGCTTATCAGTGCTCTTCAACCTTTTACCTTTAAGAAAATCAAAAATATATAGTTAAAGGAAGTAGGCCAGCTTGTCCAACAACATTTCACACAGGTATAGGAAAGGAGACAAAATTTGAGGCAGGGTTGTCAGGTGTGCTGAGGGCGATATGTGGCCCTCGGAGTCCTTCCGAGCGGCCCGCGAGGTCATTTTATTCAAGTATAACGAGTATAACATATTAATTAGAATCGAAACCAAATAAGTCCATCCCTGAAATTCCTCACTGCTACTTAATTCATTCAGTTTCATTCCCGCTTTTTACATGGGGAGTGTTGCGGGGGCAGCAGCCCTAGGAGGACTCGAAACACATCAGTTTTCAGCAATCTCTGGTAGTCCTGTGGCTCCACACCAATACGGGACTACACCAAGTCGGAGATGTAATCATGTTACATGGTCCGTGGTTGAACTCTGAACCGCTTTCCCGTGGGTGTAACCAGGGAAGGATTTAGGGAGCGCGGGGCCCTCTAGGATTGCCATACGTCAGGTTTTACCCGGACATGTCCGGGATTTTAGTGGCCAAATACGCATCAGCGAGAAATGTTAAAAAGTGCTTAAATGTCCGGAATTTTTGAATAATGCGTTTTATGAAATCCAAGCGCAAATGTTTTCACAGTAAGAATTATATAGTGTTAAAGATTAAACTTTGCAATTTTTACTGTTAAAATGACTAAACGAAAATGCAAATTTACTGACGAGATGAAGGCAAAACATCCATGTGTCCGGAAAGGTAGAAATGAATGGGAAGCAGAATGCTTAGTTTATAAACTAGGAACAAAGGTTTATTTCTTGTCTTTGCCTTGCAGCTTATTATGTAATAATTCTGTGCTTTTTTTCGTTTTCATAAATTTTTCTGTTTTCAGAAACGACTGGCATTGCGCTTAGCAAAATGCAACGAATATTGCGGTTTTCATTTTGTTCTGTATTTATCCTACTCTCACGGGAAATCGACGGTGGAAATGTGCTTTGGATGCATCCGGTATTTAAACCATAATAAAAGTTTTTCGTCGCAAAAATTGGTCAAAGTGACTAAACACAAATCTGTCAGGAATTGTGCCTCATCAGATATGGTAACCCTACCCTTGGCCATCTTAGTTTTTGGGGTCCCACGCAGGTGTGACCTATTTCGTCGCTTGCCTTAAAAGCAGGAAAGTATGCCCCACTAACGTGTAATGCCCCATCGAAATTTTATTTTTTGTGGTGCCGACTTTGGTTCTGTGACTGCCTTTTAGATCTTCAACAGAAATTAAACCCTTTCCTACATTCTTCTCAAGAACAAATTGCAATGCGATCTCTTCTTGGAATTTATAGCTCTTTCGTGTAGTTCAGAAGTTTTCTTCGTTAAATTTCCGTGAGTTCTAGCTTTTTTTGTAGGTTTATTTTTCGGATATATATATTTTTTCATGCGGGACTGTACTGCCGCCCTCAAAAAAATCGGCTAGTTGTCGATCTGATTAGCTGTGCATAACTTCTTTTGTTATAGCAACCACATATTTTATGAACCAAACAAACACAATGCATTCAGTGGACACAGGGTTCATTTACGCCGTTTTCAAGTTGCTATCTTCCAATTAATACAAAATACAGTGTTTTAATCATCTACAACAGGGGTGCAAAAATGCGGTCGTACACTCGCGCCGCGCGACTAAAAACTTGGAGTGCGCGAAGTTTTTTTTTAGTTTTTTTTATATTTTATATTTCATACACATGAATGTTGTATGGCAAACTTATGTTTGCGCTACTAAAAATTTCTGTGCGTTTCTAAAATTCTCAGAAAATTTTGCATTTCTGCTCTGTGCTACAGGCTGATGGTATACAGCACGAAGGCAAGTTTTTCACAACAAAGTATTTTCGCAACACCCTCAGCTAAGCGTATGAAATAAGCGCAATAGACACGTATTTCCAAGTAAAGCTCACGGTAAACTGTTCTAGCTAATTTAACTAACATCTATATCTTCAGCTTCAACAAGCAAGCTCGGTATACTAGCAGTCTAGTTGGAAACAACTAAACGTAGGATCCGCACCAAACACACGCTAAAAATTTGCCTACTAAGGCCCACATATTTCAGAAGCAGTGTAACTGACCCTATTAGAGATCACTGTGCTGCCGGGAGTATAGGCTTTAGCATTTCAGAAGTGAGGAAATGATTTACTGCTACAACAACTTTTACAACTGAAACGCAACGGTGACAAATTAAATAACGAAATTTTATTAAACTTCAAAACTCTACCTTTACTATAAAACACTATATAGAACAAGGTGCACTGTAAGAAAGGGGTGTAGCCAAGTGGGACACCCGGGCCATTGTATCAAAATGACGTCACTTTATGAATATTTCTTTAAATGCATGAGCAAAGCTAGGCATCCGTGCTTTTGACCACCCCAATCAAAATGTCTGGCTACACCACTGCTCCAAGCCTTTCTTCAAAGCGCATTGGAAACCACAGGTAGCCCTCACGAGCACATGCAATTATATCCATGAGGAAGAGGGCACAAACATACAATTATCTGCATCAACTGATACAAAATGTTTGCCACCAAAGTATCCAACAGCTCACAATCTGTCACAGTGTTTGTCAAATGTTTTTGTTCCATCGCCCCCCTTTTACTCTCGACACATAGTTGTCGCCCTCAGGCCTGATAAAGCCAACACAAGGTAGTATTTTTGAAAAACTTTGTTTAAAGAATTCGATACATACCATGGTCCCCAGTTCAGTGTGATGAATGTGCTTGGCGGCCTTCACGAAGCTTGGAAAAATTGGGAGACATTTTAGTGAGGTACAGTCGTAGATCACCTCGCTTATGAATAAATCAGCGGTTTCTTTGCTGCTTTGAGACCATTAATGTCACAGCCGAAGTTAACTCAGCGATCGATTAGCGGTAGTGGGTGAGTGTTTTGGCTCCCTTGGTGTTGTTTTCCCCCCTATCGCCCCCTTTTTTTGTTCTCCCCTTCCCAACAAAATCGATGCCAAGGGGGAGATTTTGCCCACTTTGAGAAACGCTGGTCTACCACAAAGTTTTTTTCGTGTCTTCAGGCAAGCGAACATATCAATAAGTTGTTCTCGATTTAGTGTGACCTAACATCAAATTATATTGCAAGACTGCCAGACACAGACACTGCAGAACTCCAACGAAAAGCAGTATTGTCATTCTTATATTGCGTAAAAAACAAGATTATCGTGTTGTTACTGTACTGGTAAGAGTCTTGACATTTGCATTTTCGCTCGTTTCAAAGTAAATTTTGAAGTTATGCCTCTGCGCAGTTTCCCGAATTTCAGTAATGAGTCGTTATAGCAAGGAGTTGTGCGGGGCCCCCGAAAGCGCGGGGCCTTAAGCCATGGCCTATTTGGCCTGTGCATAAATCCGTCACTGGATGTAGCCAGTAGGGCTTGCCTCGCCAATCTTTCTTGAGGCTTTTTTTCAATAGACCGAACCGTCGTAGCTGAAATTCTCTATTCGGAGAAGTGCTCGACATTCAGGGTTTTACGAATTTCACAGCTGCACACTTTGTCGCGAAGTGTCACACCGTGAACTCTTTGCAACATTCCCATCACTGCCGCTTGTACCCGAGACACAACTCTTTGAGCCATTACCCAAGATTTATGACCGTAAATGAGGATATTCGTCACACCGAGTCATTTCCGTCCGGATACCCGAGCAGCGGATGAAGACACAGCTACTTTGTTTAAGCGTGTACTTTCTCGGCATCATTAAATTGACAACAATTTTAGCAAGTTTAAATGCATTTGTGAGCGTCACACAAGGCAGAGCGATTCAACAATAGAAAATCCAGCATTTCCAAGTAGCTGGTAATTCATTCGTGCACAAAATGTAACAAATTATCAAGCACACCGAAAAGTACAGAATCAAGCTAAAGTGACGTTACTTACATTTGAAGTTCTGTTTATAAATAGGTGCACCCGGTTGGAGGCGCGCAGCCAGAAATTTTCATAGGGGTGGCAAACGACATCTAAGTCTCAACATTGAAAAATGTAATGCCCCTTGTTTTTAAAAGCATTATCCATGAAACGTGCGTTTTTCTGGCGTTTTTTTCTGATAAATATGTTCAGATTTAAGACAAATACAAAGTCTATTTTCATGTAATTGACAAGTTTTAAAATTTTTTTTAGCACAGTTCCAAGCTTCAATTTGGATGAAAGCCACCATTTGCTCGTCATACTTTTTTGCAAAAACGCTTGTGAAAATCTCGATGCTATAAGTGCAAGGTCGGCAGTATGCTTTTCGCAGCCAATGCAGTTGAGCAAGAAGTCATCGTGGCCACTATCACGATTGCGCTTTTTACAGTATATTTACACGCTTCTGAAATATGTAGGGTTGCCAGATGACCGGTATTTCACCGGCTTGGCCGGTATTTTACTGCTGATTTAGAAGAGGCCGGTAAAAAGCCAGCATTTTGAAAATATATAATTTGCCGTAAATTTAAAAAAAAATAACGCCGAATTTTCCAAATTATAATAACTCTAGTAGTGACACTTGTCAGGACAGTTTCTTCAGCAAAGTTTATTTGCTGCTGTTGACGCAATCCTTGGTGCGATTGTCACGTCACACACACACCGACATGCAATGATCCAACCAAAATGCGGGCAAATTACTTAAAAAAGGAGGAAGGTGGGGTACAGCCGACATTCATTTTGTTTGCATTTTCAACCACTGCTACTTTATTTCAAGTCCAAACAAGCTCAAAATTTGTCACACAATAAAGCAACTCTATATACGCAATATCAAGCCAAAACATGAAAACAACGCCATTCAGAAAAAAATTTACAATCAATTTATAAAGGGTACTTTTTCTATCCTTCTCTGAATTTTATTAGTGCTGATTTAACTTGGCTTGATATGTATACCTGATTGACTCACTTGAATCCTTGGCCTACACAGTGGTGAAACACGATACAACCTCAATAAATGATGCTTTTGACTTCTCAGTATTCAGAACTTGCTCATTAAAAACAACCACAATCAATTGCAAGTGTCTTAATGTGTTAAACAGAGTTCGCTCAGAGAATTTCCAAAAAAACGTTTCAGAACAACAGTTGGCTTGTCGATGGACATTATGTTTGAATGTGAAACTAGGTACATTTGAAGCATCCTTGGCAACCTAGGATAAAGTGATAGCCATCTGGTTACGCTGTGAGGAATAAGTTTTTGGTGCTCAGTGTCCACAAAGTCACAATGACCTTTTAACTCTTTTTTGCAAACTGTGCAAATTCAACCACATGCAATTCACTCAGCTTCAAAATCATTCAGTCCTTTTCTGAAATAGGAATGCTTCTGACGTATTTCTTCACTTTTTAGCATTACTGATTAGCTATAATTACAAGAAACTACTACAACAAGCTATGTGCAATACACTGATCACGGTTCATCAGCAAAGTTAGTACAGCATAATGGAGTCAGCAGTCCGCACTCCACTGCCAAAGTCATTGAGATACTGAAAAAAGATTTGCCACTGTTATGTAACGATTAGTGTGAAAGCATCCCCCCCTTTACAGCCCAGAATTTACTCAACAAAAACATAGATTAATTAGACAACTTGCAGACCCTTCCATAAACTAAGCTACGTCACCAGCTGGTATCGTGATGCAGTTGAGTTGGGACAGCTGTCTATTGAGTTGGGAGTTGAGTTGGGACAGCAAATGTTTATTCAATCACGGGCCCCTCCGCAACTGTCGGGCCCCGGAACGATGTACCTGTTCGAAACCCCTCTCATAGGGCCTGGGTATCCACGTCATTTGAACATCGGTCCCGCAAACAGCCCCAAAAGAAGTTGTGAACTTGTTAAGTGGTGTCAAGTCTCTCAAAAATAGTGAAAGTAATTAGATTTTAGCTTAGGATAATAAATCATGGTGTAAGAAGGCAGGACTGCGACTGCCAGAGTTGGTATATACGCCCCGTGTATATCCTCGTGTACTTGCATGTATTTGTGTGTTCTTTCTTACTGCAGTGCATGTTTGAAGTCGAGCGCGTTGCGTGTGAGAGGGAAGACCTTACACATGTCAACTGGTAGTTTTATGCCGAATCTGGGACTAACGACTTCCAAGATGCAAGTATGGACATTTTGATACATACGACATTGATGTGAATCGCCACTATTTGGTACAATTCTTGACAACTGACTTAAAACAGAATAAACGCAATAATAAAAATGTAAGTCGGCAGATATCGAGTTACTTAACACCGTTAACTTATAACAAGAATTAAACCGTATCAAGCACGTCTTTGTTCTGTTTACATTTCGTTCAAGTAACTCTAAGCTTGCTCACGCTAAACTCAATGACTCATTCGATTTACGACTTAATAAGTCGTAAGATGTGCTTTCAGTTAAGAATTTTTTTGAGTGCCATTTTATATTCTAAGTGTAGTACAAAAATAAATACAATTCACTACTCAGTAGTGTTATGTCTTATGAATGAACGTAAAACCATACGTAATAAGTGAATGTGAGTTTCACAACAGGTATTGATAAGTGATTGCATGCTCTTGTTCGTTTAATAGTCTTACTGATTTGTCCTTGATTGTGAACAGAAAAATGAAACATTGAATTGCAATGAGTACAATTGTTATTTTTACCATATCAATTTAGGACATATCAAACTGGACTATTTTGATAGGTAAGGTTACGTTGAATTTTGGTTAGGTTAGTTTTAAGGTTAGGTTAGTGTTATTTTGGTCGTGAATCTGGTATGAAAAGCTGATATTTCTGAAAATAATTTTTAAAGGAAATTTTATCTACCTCAAAAATGTCATTTGGATATATATAGATATATATATATTTACAGTGGAGCTACGCTAGCACGACCACCCACTGGACGCCACTCAGTTGATCGTGTGGCGGGACTGGGATGGTCGCGTCACACTTGCATTCCTAAAGGTTTCATGTATTATCGCGATTCCGTGACTGAAAGTTATTTAGCTTTGTCTTACGTGCTGCCATAGCCTATCGTTACTGTACTATAAAATCACACAACCGAAAAAATCGATGTCGGCAGTACAAATTCCAGAAGAGTTTACAGTATGAGTTTGTTACGTCACATTGGCACTTATCAGTGTTCCTACTTCTTATGTTTTAACATCAGATCTGATGTTAAGAGAAGTTTCTAATGTCTGATGTTTTGGCGACAAATCTGACGTTGATAGAACTGTTACTTTTGTTTTTCACATTTCCTGTCATTTTAGGTGAAAAGTAGTTAGATTCATAATAATTTTTAAGTTTCGTTTTTCAGGCCTTCATCCTCATTTGTGTTTGGTTATCATTCCAAAAAGAAACTGCGTTCGCTGTGTTGAGAATAATATTTATGTTACGCATGACCGAGTTCTCCATTTAATAACGACACTTCGCAGTTTTCGCACTATTTCGGATACAATATTACAATGAGGTACATCGCGCTTTGTTAGGTATTGAATGGACGCATTTAGCTTATATGAAACTGCAACATAAATATCTGACGTTAACTGATTTTGAAGAAGGCAACAATCTGATGTTAACCAGACAGACCGCAGTGGCAACACTGCTGACTATCCACGATGCTTCAGAACAACGTCATGCAGTTGCAAATTGCTGCTGACAGGTTACCAGTTTTCCAGTGTAAGGATGCCGATAGAATATGTGTGGTGTTACGCGGTGCTCGAGTAGCAATTTTGTAACAGCTCGACTGTGGTCGCGGTCTGGATACCGGGGGGGTTGCGTTAGCAGTGGCGTATCCAGCCCGAAAATTTTGGGGGGGTCAAAATGTTTGGTTTTAGGCGAATAACACTATTTTGTTTGGAAAAACGCCTCTCAAAGCACAAAATGACAATATGTTCTAAAAATTTTTGGGGGGCATGGCCCCCTCTGGCTACGCTTATGTGCGTTAGTGAAACAAAAGGTAATAAATTAGCATAGGGAAGACTGCGTTAAAGTGGTCGTGATAGCGCGGTGGTCCTCGACGGGGTGCCACTGTATATTCAAAACATTCCACCGGTGTTTTGTGAACATTTATCGATATGGTTTGAAGTCTCCAGCAAGAAATGGAGACTTGAAATCAATGAGTTTCGGTCATACTGTGACGTCCATATTAGTTAACGGTTCCTTTTTTGCTGAAGCTTTTCTTGTTTCAATAATACAAATGCTTCAGTTCGTTCATTTATTTTTTCCCTATTAACGACAGTTTTATATATATACAAAGAGCCCCTTTCTAAGTTTCAGCCAGGGGCCCCACACAACCTGATTCCACCCCTGGCGACTGCGGTAGCATTACTGTACGCCACTTGCACTAAACTTGCTTCCCCAAAACGATTGGGTTATTAGCTAGCAATTTGGCCTTAAATATATATCACAAATAGACAATAATGTAAATTGGGGAACGTTACAATGTCCGAAAGTCCTCTAATCAAACTGGCAAATGTTTGACCTACTCGGGCTGCACAAAGTGTGTATTTGCGAAAACGAAAATACAATTGCTTGTATCACCACGGCCCTCGACTAAAATTAAGAAATACTTGTCGCTGCAGCTAAACACAACGGTTTGTTCGTTGATCTAGCCCAGTAATTCCTAAATTGTGGGTCGAAACCCAAAAAAGGTTGGCGAGGGGTCAAAAAATGGGTCGCGCCGAGTCGATGCAAACCGGAGTTGTGCATTTTCAACGTCACCACTCCTTGTCTGTGTCTGTCTGTAGCGTAGGCGGTAACAAAAGTTTAAGAAGCAACGCAGTTTCAAAACCTTTTTCATTACGCTATAAGGCCATAGACACCTTTCAGCAACAAAAGCATTAATACTAGTTATTTGCTTGTGATGACATGTAGCCTACTGCGACGGTTCAATCAGAATTATGTGGAGTCGGTTCATCAGTGATTTCACATGACTTTTACTCGCTACCTTGCCTGCGAGTAAAAGTTTTGTCAAGTAATCAGAGTCCGACTTGCACATAGTCTGAAAGTGTTATAAACAACTTTTATCTGATGTTAATTGCCAGTTGCCTATCGTACACTAAATTTGAAATCATTCAGCTACCACGGGAAGAGGCAGCAGCAAAATTTAACGTTAGTGGGAAGATGCTTTTGTAAGTGCTAAGGGCGTTGACACTGCCATTACTTACAAATAGCTTGCAATCTGTTTTCTCGATAAAGCGCATGTGACTGAAATGAAACCGATTTGAATTTTTTTCCTTGGCTTTGTTGTTTCAACAGTAATGGATTTAATAAAAGACTTCAACCGCTTACGTTAGAATGACTAGATTAGTGGTTCCCAACCTTTTTGGAGCCCGACCGAAATCTGAATTTGGTGAACACCTCGCGATTTAAGCCTCAAACAACGTATGAAAAATAATGATTGCATGGATGGTTTTTGGCAGTAAGTTAAGTCGTTTGACAGCAATCTACTCTTTTCTGAACTATGTAGCCATAGTCACGCATTTAGTTTTAAAAGTGCACAAAAGCAAATCTCCGATATTTATTTGAGATAGTGGTCCGCAAACTATGGGCCTCGGCCTAATTGTGAGCCGTTTAGCACTTTTTATTGGGCCGCGCAGCACTTTCTATGTTGTGGTTGCGTGGGCTAAAACGTAGGCTACTTTGTCATTATACAGTTCATGACATCATCATAACATTGTCATGCAACAGGTATCTGAATACAGCATAAGTTTGAAATCGGGCCTTCAACAGTAAGCATGTGCCTTTACTTGCGACTGAAACGGCTTTTTGGGCCACCATAACGAAAGTTTGCCGATCACTGCTTTAAGGCTATGGCTCATGGTGCAGACAAGGGTAAGTTATGCAGTGTTTGCAACATATCAGCGTTTTCAGAGGGGCATTTTGCGATGGTCTTGAAATGAAGTTTACGTCACCATTAGGTGGGATACACCAAACGGTGCGTCAGAAACAGCTGCGAAAAGCGTTGCTCCTTGTTTTGCTTTCGGTTAGTGACTGCAGGCGCTTAGATACACGTCTTTATTTCATTATCAGTTATCACTAGGGCTATTTTTACGACTTAAAAAATTGATTATATGACTTTATTTTTCAGAAAAAATGACTTTATATGACCAAACAAAAATGACTGAGCTAGAATGTATACAACTACTGTACAAAGAAGCATTACCAACGAAAATAGGTATAAGAGATGGTGGTCCCATGATTTGTTGAAGCCCCACTGAAATAAACAGCTCAAAACATGAGCAAAACATATAGTAGCCTATGGTTTGTACTTTGAAGGAAATTGAAAGCATGCATGGACATTGGTTTGTTTCTTTGGGGCAGCAAGAACATACATGTTTAGGCAGTGCATTACATTTCATCCAAATAACTTGGTTCACCTACGTCTTTGCCAACATTTGCAGGGTGCCCAAGTGGGTTCAATTTGCAGGATGTAGCTTACGACCTATCGATGTAGTAGTTTCACTGATATTTTGAGATTGATTCAATGGTATCCTTATTGAATTAGGTTGAACATATGCAAATATGACTTTATGATCTAACATGGAAAATGTGACTTTTTATGACTTTATAACTTTTGATGTAGACTTCGTAGGGGTGCGATTTTTGTTTTAAAATTCGTTTCATAGCTTCCTGAACAACAAAAAAATATAACTTTTATGACTTTAAATGGCCCTAGTTATCACCAACTTCCACAGTGAGCTGAGACCTCCGCGTAAAGGTCAGTCATGATAATAGTTCGCCAGCATTTACAGTGTACACAACGTTTGAATAATCATGAACAGTTGGTAAGCCATGCTGCTTTGATCTGGTACGACTAAAAAGCTGAAGTAGGATAGGTTCCTTATGCAGTTGCGTTGATTTGCACTGAAGTATTTCTTTGGCTTACACATCAAAAGCTTTATTAACCTGAATTTTTGGTGCAAATCTTGGATTGGGAGGACAATTGCCCCTCTTGGCTACGCGTCTGCCCGGTTGAACTATTAATTCGCATGTCTGGCAGCCAGATTTTTAACTGCCAACAAAAAAACGGAAAACGAAAGAAATCGACAAACGAGTATGAAACAGTCGAAATGGTGCTTATTATGTAGCAGTGTGGAGATGATACAGTAAATAGTGTGAGTTGATTTCGTAAGTTAAAATATTCTAAAGCGAACTTATTCGCAATGATATGTCTGCACCCAACTTTTTGCATTTCGATTCAATGCCTGATGCTCTTTGAAAGTTATAATTTTTTGCCGTTATGTAACGCTTGCGTGTGACGACAGTGAAATACTGCAGTTGCTGATGCGTTCTTTCAGTGCTTGTTCCTCTTCAAGCATTGTCTGTGCGTATAAGCAAACACCGGCTGTCAGTGTTCTGCTGTGTGTTATGACTAAGCATTTTTGGTTTCTTGACTTCTTTAGTCAACCCTTGCGACGTGAGCCACGAGTCTGAGCCAAACATGTATACAGTATTTATAAATAAAATTTCCTATGTTGCATATATTTTGTTCCGATCGAGTTTAATGAAAAACTGTTTAGTAACTGTTGTCGTAATGAAGCTTTAAGCGTGACTGAGTCGAGTCAAAACCGACTCTGAGAGTTTTCCAAACGGGAAATGTTGGTGTTGCTCGAAACCTGTAATTTGATGCGCTCATTCGCGCCATTGCTGCTCACGTGATTTGCCAACACGTCATGTGGATGAGGGATGATAGTTGCGTTTATGATTTGCTGATTCATGGTGTAAAGTCGCACATCCTTTGACCTGAAACTTCGTCACGTGTATGTTTGTGAAAGCGTCACTGCTCAGTGCTTATATAAATATCTAACGCAGGCTTGTGAAACAAAGACAAACGTTTGTGCTGGCAGAGTGACATTGACTACTGCTTTCGTCGCTGGTACCAAAGTGGAAAGAAACAGTAAGCCAGAACTTTGGCTTTGTGTGACGGTGAAACAGTTCGCTACCAAAGCACCGCTTTATGTCAGTTAATTTTGTGTATGTTTTTAGCGCATTTAGCGCATATATACATATCACACGGTTTATTCAGAGAGCGCAAGAGTAGCAGAGAAATGCTGAGCCGCAGCACATCACCAGGTACAGTACCGGTACTAGGTGTTACTATTAAAAATGGTATACGCGTGCAATACGTAAACGTAAGAGAAACAAGCAGAAGCTTTGGTGCAATGATAGTGCATACGTTTTAAGGTGTGTGAACCAATTCATCATACAGTAGCCTGGTAACGTGTGCATTGCAGAGAGTGTTCACCCGTCAAGAGGTAGCCTAGCGTGCAGCAATCTAGTAATCAATCATCGCGTCTGATATAAACAAGTTTGTCTTATGTCGGAAGTAGGCTACAGAACTGCCAAAATAGGCGGAACCACGTCTTATAAAACCTGTGAGAGGTGTGGCATAGTGTTGACATTTACCTTAGCAACTTCCTTGGCAAGTTTTTAGGTTTTTAATTTACATACTGTATAGAGGTATTTACTTGTATTTCTGATCAATAAACCAATGATGCTTTTATTAGTTTTGCGTAAGATATTTTTACGCATGTCATAAAGTACTTGTCCATACTAGACAATCTTGGCTCATTGCAAAGTTGTTGCATGTGTCAGTCTCAGGTCTGCATGCTACGCTCCTTGGTAGGCTTATTTAAGACTGCAGTAGCATAGATATCACCTTTTGAAGCTGGAAGCCAGTGTCCATCTTTTGAAACTTGAATAACAGAAAGTTTTAAGTTTCATCTAGTAAAGCAACAACATTTAATATGCTGGACTGGAATCAGGTATTCCACTTCACTTGGAGTTTTATATGTCACTGCAATAGTTACAGGTACATGAGGTAGTAATGAGAAGTTGAACAGGCTGCAGTTTAACATATTCGGAAGGCTTACATCATTGCATTTATTGAGAGAATAAATTGGGATAAAAATTAAAATAAACTTAATTACTGGAAACCAGTAGTTCTCAAACTTTTTTAGTCAATGGATCGTCTTTATATCCAATGGACCACTTTGCGGTGCTGACACCTCATGATAAAAAACTAGTCAAAAGTGTATTGCACATAGGTCAGTCAACAATTTTCAGAAACATTTTATCAAAGATTTATGGAACCTTATGGAACTCTCTGTAGATCTAGAAATTCCAGGTGGACCATCAATGGCCCACATGGACCATGTTGAGAATCGCTGGCTCACTGCTGTAGTTGATTTGACGTATAGAACAAGTAAAAAGCTGAATGCAGTTTGCAAAGAGTTGGTCAATTGAAATTACATTTCTAGCAAGGTCGGCAAGATCCCGCAAGTCAGGAAATTAGCATTCAGAAAGCATTATCTACCTGCTATTTTTTCTTGAAGCCTAACTTTTAGCTTCACATCTAGTTTTAACCTATTATACAGCCTTATTCTAAGCTGCATCATAAGCAAGAAAAAATCTGAAGCAGGAGAATGTATATGTGCCAATACTACACATATCTTTATTTCTTTGTTTTGATGGAACCCCATGATAAGCATGAAACATGGATAAAGTATGATGAAATTAGTCTATACAGCAGTCGTTCCCAAACTTGTTCAAACGGTTACCCAAATGAAGGTAGCGATTATATCTTGTTATCCACCAATAAAAAATTTTCGCATTTCTTGTCAAACTACTTCTGCAGTGATCACTCATAATACAGAGCATCAATGTGGTTTGGTTCTGCGTTACCCTCGAAGAATTGCATATTAGCCCGAGTTTGAACCACTGCTATACAGCAATTGCCTATGAGCAGATGTGTTTTACTCCTCCGTAAAAAGTGGGATTAACTAAGATCCACAGACAAAGCTGCTATTGTAGTCAGTGGTGTAACTAGAGGTTTGAGCCAGGGTGGTAAACTTAGCTGAAAGGGGCCCACTAGACAACACTTGGAAAAGTTGAGAACTAATACTTAGTGAATCTGGATGTGGATATCTGTACTAAAACCCGAAATCACTGGAAGACTTGAAGACGCTCTGAAAAATGCAAAAAACAACAACCGACTGCAAACCAAAACCATACTGAAATGTAAGCTAAGTGGAGGCCCGTTTTTTACATTTAACATGTCAGGGGGAAGTTAACACCCCTGCCCCTGTCAGTTATGCCACTGACTGTAGTCTTAAAAATAATCAAATTTATTCCTTAAGTTTATGAGCAAAATTATGCAATGTTCATTTTAAAAGCCTGATGTAGCCAAATGCTTAATAAAAAATGAAGCAAAGCACACTATACTGATCTACCCTTTAAACCAATGGTACTTAACTGGGGGATGGGCACTCCCCAGGGGAGCGTGAGCCTTCTGTACCCTACAACATGGAAAGTTTGATCATTTAATTTACCAATAAATGCATTTGTTTTTACAGCTTGTTTAAAGTGAGGGTGGCTTGAAACAAAGGACAATTAAGGGAGGTGTGGTGAAAAAAGGTGAAGAACCACTGCTTTAAACTGAAGGTTAACAATTGTACCAACAATGATTTTTTGTTTTCATATTAGGTTTTATAATTTCTGTAATTTTTTGTCAGTCTAGCCCAGTGGTTCTTAACCTTTTTTTTACATATCTTACCCTTTTATCAAAGAAGATTACCAGCTTTACCCCCAGTACAATCAATGGTGCTTATTTCCTATAAGTACAAAATTAACAAACTACAGTGTTTAGAATGATTTATAAAAATTAACATTTGCTGCAATTTATGGTTTAGTAAATTTACCCCCTTGTAAGATGAAATTTTCCCCAGGTTAAGAACCACTGGTCTAGCCTTTTTTGCTTGTAATATTAAAAGTTCCCATAATGTAGATTTATTATACCAGTGCTGCAAACAAAACATTAACATTCTAGGTTCCACTGAAGAAGCTTTAGTTAGTACCAACATCCAAACAATATTGGTGTGGAACAAACACTGCAAAAGTGTGCCAGTGACTTTAGCAATCTTTCATCCTCCGGAATTATATGTCGTACAAAAATCAACTTGTGAATAACAGCACCCATTCAAGTGTGCAGCAAAAATTTCTTGACGAAGATACATAGTTGAACCAAACGAAATTAAGTTGTTTTAATTAGAAGCATGAAACATCTTGACAGATAAGAAAACCTGATAAACACTTTAATAGGCATTGTCATCAGTAAGCTATTTGCAGTGCTTTAAATTAAGACAGTACGCACCTGTTCCAAAGTTGATGCACATGCAATATGAATGAAAACCTGGTCACAAGTGAGGTTGTTTGCAGCAGAGAAGTGATTTCACATGTCTTGTAGGAACACGGTCATTCTTAAATGTAGAACTATATTGAGGGGCTCGACTTTCTTTGGAATTTCTATATGTGCAACATTAGGTTAACATTTTAAAATATTGTGCCATGGTTTTCTTATAATTCATGAAATAAAAAACTATGGCTGTTATTTTTGTTGCAGTTGATGACTGTATCATGTTCAACATTTATTCAGATCACATGTTCAGAGAAGATGGCAGATGTCTTTTGCTAAAGCTAAAAACACATCATTATCAGCAAACAGTCAGTGGTACACAAATATTTCAAACAAAACATGATGTTTTGAATGTCGAAATCTTGGACATTGGATCAACTTATTTTTCAGGTTTTCTCCTCTTTCATCTCTTATGACAGCATTCAGAAAATGCACAAAGATCATGTAGGCAGTGTAATATAAAAAAAACCTGTGACCCTGATATGTGAATTTACTAGGTCATAGAGTGCCTTGGCATTCTGTAACAATATTATCAGTGCAGAAGAAGTTTTGTTGCTATTGCAAAAGTCTGTCACTGATGACGTTATGTTCATGCTAAGCAATATCCAGTACTGCATAGATGTCAAGGTGTTGCAAAACTCCTGAGATTTAGCATTCTGTGTCTGGAACCTGCTAAGGTACTTAGCTTGTTGATACTACTTGTATGTAGAAATATTGAAAATTTTTGCTGAGACAGAACAATTGTCTCAAATTATTTATAATAGCACATTTCTGTATTTTTCGCATCCGGGGGTATTAGATCCTTTTTGCACCATTATTTGTACTGTGTCTCCTGGATATATTGCTGCCCTAATATGATCTTCTAGTTTAGTAAATTCTCCATTTTAATAAGCGCCATAATTGGCAATTAAAAAAGTGATTGACTGAGACAACTGCTGATTGATAGTTTTACTTACTTTCAATACACAAACTTTTTGTTTTGGTATGTTAGTATGTCCATATACTTTCTAGAAATCAATTTTTATTGTTTTATACTTGTTTGCCCCTGTTACAAAATTCAGTCATTAACTAAAGGCTGTTAGTCAACTTGGATAAGCTTTTATTGACTGAGTGACTCTACTGCCTTTAGGTGTGATCATATAGCAGAGATTTTAAGCTTCAGTATTTTGCTCGAATTGCGTAAGCTCATCAGCAAAGTGTCTTGCAAAATAGTTTTTTGGATTAATTTACATTGCATATTTATAAAAAAAGAGTTGTATAAATATTAGTATGCTGCATGTAACAAAACTGTACAGCTTTGCAAATATAAGACCAATCAAAAATACATGGTGTATCTTTTGAGGTTGTAGTACACCTAGGGTTTTTAAGTCATAGATCAATTTTTTTTTAAATGATGTGGGACTGGAATCTTACTGAAAAAAGTAAGTCAGTTCAGTCATGATGACTGAAAATATTACTGTTATGGTAAGCTTTAATTTTATTATGGGACAAATGACCGGAATGTTTCCACGAAAAAAGAAACAACAGTACACTGATGTCTTCCCTTCGTGCTTGTGTGATTTATAGTGCTGCTTTTATCACCAACAGTCACTTGCAACATGGTATCTTACTCAATATGCAGCAGTATCATGTTTTAATTAATAAAATAAGCACATGGTTTGAAACATTGATTTTAAAACAGCAATCAAAATTCGTAAGTTTAGTCAACATTTTACATTTAGTAGGGTGTCAGATTGGAGTGCAAATCACAAAACACTGGAGGCTAGCAAAACCTAATTCAATGTATATTTTTTGAAAAATGTGTGCAATTTTCTTTGTTTTGTAAGTAAAGTATTACAAACTTGCTGCCATGCTGCTGTATTTATAGGCACAGTAAAAGAAAACACAATGTCCAGGAAATTTTTTATACACTTTTGTGACATAATTGTTTACATCTTGCTCTGGACTGGATGTGAATGTGCCTAATAAAAGTTGGAAGATTTAAAAGTATGGCTAGAATCAGTGGATCTGGATCAATTCCTTCTGTAAATTCAACCTTCAAGTTTTATAAGTTTTGAATTAGTGTATACCCTGGTATGGTAATTGCATATCTGTTTTTCTCTACAGTTCAAAACAAACATAATTGTTTGCAAACAATTGTTAAAATGAGGTGCATCCTGCTTAGACTCCATGGCAGGAGGTACCAACCTGTTTACTCCTGCACCCCTGAAAACACATTTTTCTGATTTGTGCCACCCCTACAACTGACAATCAAGAACTTGCCTTCAAACATTTAGAAGAGAATTTATACTTTTTATATAAAGAAGATCAAACATTTTGACAAGAAAGTATGACACAGATGAACATTTGAATCTACTCTACACAAAATAATCGTTTGCTTGAAATATGTTCAAAATAATAAAATAAATTGTCTGACTTCCAAAAGTTTGCTAATGTATTTCAGTTCAGTGACTCTTGTGACTGTTTCATGCTTACAAGTTTTTGAAAACATGGAAATATGCTGCTGATAGCACCACGTATGTCTGCCCATGCATTCAAGTGATTTTCAGATTTCATCTTAATTGACAAAAGAATGCTAAATCATTACACGCATAGGTATGTTGTTGCAAATGGATAGAGCACAGATAGTGCAGTTTCACAAAGTCTTGGAAACATAACCATAGCCAAGCACCAATACTCACCCAAATTTTACTCTCAAGTTGAATTTCAAGAGCACGATTGAATGCAGATATGTAAGATCATCTTTCGGCTCTACATCATCTGACATTTTATCCAGTTTGAAGGTGTATGGATTCATAATTTATTCTTCAGAAGTTTTCATAGGTTTAAATGAACCTAACGATTTGTGCATAATCCATTGCAAAGGATAACAAAACATGCAGGAGAGTAATAAGTAGATCAGTATCCTGTTATAAGACCGATGCTTTTCACGCCCACTGGAATGATGTCTCGCACCACTGGTTGGGAACCACTGCTTACTGGGCTCCATTTTGGCCCCTAAATGAAAGCATTGTTAACTGCTGCCTTGTGGTACCTAGACTTAAAGCACTTTTTTATTTCCAATGTATATAGAAGCAATGTATTTCTTGTGCTGATATACAAGCAGTATATTAAGAGCTAAGATTTTTATTTCAGAAAAAGTAATTGAGTGACACTAATGTTGTAAATGTGCACATTAAGTTGAACTTCTAGACCACTGTTTCCAGAACTTTAAATCATATATTTAACTCTTGTAGGCCAGGGCTGGTAAAGTCTCCTGCAATTTAAGAAAAATGCAATATCTTCTCTGGAGTTGTGGTTCCTAACATTTTTTCGTCCGCGGCACACTTTGCAACTCGGTTTTCTTCACGCAGCACAGCAAACCTAATTAATGACTGAAATGTAACTGATAGAAACGACCGCTTTGGAAGACTTAGCCTGAAATTCTCGCTTGTTCTTATTTACGGTACAGGTTCAGCAAAGTTCCCAATATTTGAAAATTTCGCGGCACACCGATGTGCTTCGGTACAGCAGTTGGCAAGCTCTGCTGTAGAAAGTGGCATTTCAACCCTGTCAGCCACTACTGGATCCTAGCAAGCTTTGCTGATCAAGCAGAAAAGACAGTGGAGTGAATTATGACAGAAACAGTTACAAGTAGGACACAAGCGTAGGATTCTTCGTATTTGTGCAGTGAAATTAGAGGTGGGGACTTACTGAGTCGATTATAACTGCTGTAAGTTAGGAATATAGTTAAATGTTATTTCGTATGCCTATGGGAATTGTCTCCTGTGTACGGCGTTTGCAGATGTTGCTCTTCGAAGATAATTTAAGCTAACAACCGACTTTTCTCTATTGCGTAGATATGCTGTGCAATAGGAATAGGTAGATATCAGCAACGCCATTTGTGGTTATTTCCCTGCCAAAAATGCCTCCTACTGATGAAGTTAAACTTTTGGTGGAAAAATATATCAAAGACAATGCTGTTATGGTGTTTAGCAAAACAACGTGTCCTTTTTGTAAAAAAGTGAAGGATCTATTTACGTCGCTCGGCGTACAGTTCACCGCAGTGGAGCTTGACCAGTTTGACAATATGGCAACAATCCAATCCGTTCTGAAAAGCATGTCCGGTCAGAGCACGGTACCGAATGTGTACATCAACGGAAACCACGTCGGTGGGTGTGACGCAACCCTCGCGGCTCATTCGCAGGGGACCTTGCTCCCGATGATCAATTCGCCCCCAACGAAAGAGTACGATTACGATTTTGTTGTCATTGGCGGCGGTTCCGGTGGCTTGTCGGCTTCGAAACGTGCGGCAGACTTTGGCAAGAAAGTAGCGGTGCTCGACTTCGTGAAGCCGACGCCCAAAGGTACCACGTGGGGCCTTGGCGGCACGTGCGTCAACGTGGGCTGCATTCCGAAAAAGTTGATGCACCAAACTGCGCTGCTCGGGCATAGCATCAAAGAGGCCCAGGCTTACGGCTGGCAGGTTGATTCTGAAAAAGTCCAGCATGAATGGGCGAAAATGGTTGAAGCTGTGCAGAACTACATCGGGTCGCTGAACTGGGGCTATCGCGTGCAGCTACGCAATAAGAAAGTCACCTACATTAACGCCTATGGCGAGTTCGAAGATGCGCACACGATCAAGACCACTAATCGACGAGGAAAAGTACAAAATATTACTGCAGATAAGTTTCTAGTTGCTGTCGGTGAACGACCGAAGTACCCGGACATTCCCGGTGCCAAAGAGTTCTGCATTACCAGTGACGACCTTTTTTCGTTGACCCACTGCCCGGGTAAAACACTGGTGATAGGTGCGTCCTACGTCGCTTTGGAGTGCGCCGGCTTTTTGCACGGCGTCGGCTTAGACGTCACGGTAATGGTGCGGTCAATTCTTCTGCGAGGCTTTGACCAGCAGATGGCGGAAAAAGTCGGAGAGTACATGGAACAGGAAGGCGTGAAGTTCATCAAGAAGCATGTTCCGGTGAAAGTTGAACAGGTCAGCGCGGGCGAGCCTGGCCTGCTGAAAGTGACCGGAAAAAGCACGGAAACCGGGGCTGAGGTCGTCGGCGAATACAACACCGTCATCCTGGCCATAGGTCGCGAG
>Ga0210059_1005373_pt1 | contig 20625 bp, 14 predicted proteins | sample Ectturendosymbi2_FD_188042 | JGI IMG/M metagenome (GOLD analysis project Ga0210059, IMG submission 188042) | Ecteinascidia turbinata endosymbiont from Florida, USA - Sample 2 (SPAdes) (version 2) | ecosystem: Host-associated > Tunicates > Ascidians > Unclassified | place: Key West, Florida...
AAAAAACAACAGAATGATGAACCAAGTGGTTGATAGAACGAAGGAAATTTAGAATATTATAATGTAGATTATTGTAACATAAACCGGTAGATGTCGGGAAATAAGTCCGATCGTTTTTCATTCATTGTGTCTTTGTCATTATTTATGTGAAAGGATTCGATAAATCGGCGTCTATAATAATTGGATTCAAATTCCAAGACTTTTGAGTTAGCCCAATCCATTCTGTGCTTTAGATCAAATGTATGTTGCGTTAAGGCACTTTTGTCGAATCGTTTGTTTTTTATGTCCGCTTTATGTTCTTTCTGACGGGTTTCCAGCCTTCTTTTGGTTTCTCCAATGTATCGTTTATTGCAGTCACGGCATGGAATGGAATAAACAACGCCTTGTCGAGACTTTATATCAACGGGGTCTTTGATGGAAGTTAGAAGGTTGCCCAGCTTTCTTACCGGTTTTGATGTGACTTGTATTTTGTGGGTTGTCAAGCATCGTTGGATTTTGTCGGTAAGTCCCGGGAGATAAGGTAATAGGGCCAACCCTCTTGTTTCATGTTCTTGGCTCTTTGTTGCGTTTGCAGATTTCTTTCTATAGAGTAGTCTGTTAGCAAGTTTTTAACGTTGGCAAGTTTTTAACGTGACGAAACGTTGGCAAGTTTTTAACGTGTTTTTATGTTTTTAGCGCCAGTAGAGCCTGATTAAAGTTTGTTTATCGAAGTCCTGGCGTCTCCGAAGTAGAAAGAATTCCTAGATGGTTTCGAAATGAAGAAGACCAGGACAAAGCCTTTCTAATTGTTCACTGTGCTCCGTTCAGCTTTACTTGATTCACTGATTGTAGCTTTTTGTACGTATTTCAATAATGGTATCATGAGGGATGTTTAAACCAGTCCCGTCGCCACCGGGGAGCATTGGTGGGTTCAGCCCCTCCAAATTTAAATATGAAACACTACAAATCAGCAGAAATTGTATCAAATTTTCAGAATGTCAAGTCTCCATACGTAAATGTAAAGACCTCTATTGAAAACTTTCTGGCGACGGCTCTGGTTGAAACCTCACATCCTGTCGCGCGACGGTTACGTTGCGTTCGATTCTTAGCAGTCTGAACAAGTAGAAAACACGTGAATCGTGGACCGTGAAAAACAATTGCATCGTGAAAAACAGTTGCAACCAGTTGGGTACGTTTTACTTGACGTGTTATGCACGCGTGTGATATTTTTACAGCCGTGGTAAGCGAGTTGCAACGTGGTCCTCACGTTGTGCTTTCATATCTTTTTCTGCTGCCACACATATGTGCAGTTCTTGTTTTTTTATGAGCACATATAAAAAAGATGTGAAACTTAAAAAAACGTAGGCCATGTGTTTTGTCAAATACGGTTTCAGTTGACTTGTCTGCAAAAATTAGTAATCCTGCTCCCGCCAGCCCAGGGGCGTAACGAGGTTAGATGGTGCCAGGGGCGAGAAGCAAATTTGGCGCCCCCATGTTTGAACCTGAGCTCTTTCGGAAGCAAATATACTGTACTGAAGAGAAAGTACTTGTGACATCGTTGGGACCTGTCGGTGCCTCGCGCAGTGATTTGGCGTCCCCATAGTGACTCAGCGGCGGCGCCCGGGGAATTGCGCCCCCTTGCTCCTCCTCGTTACGCCCCTGCGCCAGCCAAGCATGATTTCATCAGTTCTGTGTCATTGAACGCTTGTTTTGCGTCGAAGGCAGCAACAAGCGCAGTGATCGTGGGGCACTTTGTAATGATTCAGAATTTTTTATTGACCGTACTTTTAGAGAGTCAATATTGTCATTTTCGTCTCTGCGCAAATTCAGTTTCCATTTCTTCCTCGTAACAGCGGGAGAGGGGGGCCTCACAAGTGGATTAGCCTAGGGCCTCTCATCAGCTAAATCTGGCCTTGGTTATATTACAGGCCACGGGCCAGAAAATAATTTGTGGTTTACCAGAAACGGGCCAAGCCGTTTCTTGTTACCTCCGGGCTGCACAAATGCTGACCCGTGGCCGTGTCACCTCTAATAGGAAGGGTTGTGGCCTGTCAGTCAAGTACAGCTAACCTGGAACTACGAGTTGTATTGGCAAGTGCAGAAGCAGTGTTGTTTACGTCGCCTAGCATTAGAATCAGTGTGTTCATCCTAGCGCTGATAAAACAGCAGAGCAGGCTACTTAAATTGTAGACTTAAAAACTTTACAAAGCACAGTGATATGACACATTGTATTAAATTAGTTATGAGTCTTGCAGTGTATTTATATGGTATACATTGGTATGTATTTATACGGTATGTGTTTATATTCTGGACAGCGGAAAGTGAATGTGAGTGAACTAGATAGTTTGCGTGCCCGCTTGCGCAAGATTTTTTGTAGACCTATTCAATTACGTCACTTTGTTTCTCATTGGTGGGTGGTGATTTTACTGCGTGTGCTTGCATTACTACAAGTTGAAAACTCTGCGGGGATGTTGTATGTGGAATTAGCTTGGATTTGCAAATCAAGGTGATTTTGGGTTTGATCGCTATAAAGTGTGGGCTGTGTTAAAGAACACGCCTTGAACACACGCTTGACTTGACGCTTTCTTAGCTTCAAATCAGGAATACCGCAGAACAGCGTTTCCCAACCGGGGTTTCCCGGATCCCTGGGCATGGGCGTCGGAAGGGGGAGCAAGGAGGGTTTCCCCCTGGATTTTAACATTTTTAGCAAAAATGGTTGTTTTCTTAGTTTCGAGTGGCAAAATGAAATTCCACCATTGTGAAGAACTAAATATAAATTTTTCTAAAATTGGCAAAAATGTATCCTCCAAAACTGACCCTCCCCGTGCAACTTTTAATGACTTTCTCATTGAGCCTTTCCCCAATTTGTGTACATTCCCACCAACCAGTGCTGATGAAATCAGACAAATAATTGCATCACTAAAATGCAAGACAACATCTAACTCCTATGACATCCTAGCAAAGTTTTTAAAAACTTCTGCCAGTGGATTATCCTCATGGTTATCTGACTTCTTTAATAAAGGTATGGCAAAAGGTGAATTTCCCAATCTTCTAAAAATTCCACAAATTTCACCCATTCCTAAAACAATATCTCCTAAATCCCCAAACGATTATAGGTCAATATCCATACTTCCAACTCTCTCAAAAGTTTTTGAAAAAGTTATTTACAGCAGATTGTACTCTTTTGTCACCAGTAGTTGTATATTGAGCCCACAACAATATGGCTTCCGTACCAATCATTCTACTGAACTAGCAATTTCTGCCATCTATGATGACATGATTTGTAATAAAGATAACAAATTAATAACTTGTACTCTGTCTCTAGACCTAAGCAAAGCCTTTGACTGTGTTGATCACAAAATATTACTTGAAAAATTGTTTAACTATGGAGTAAAAGGAACACCCCTGAAACTGTACTTGCTTCTTACTTGGACAACAGGTTTCAGTGTACCAAAATAGGAGATACTACATTCTCTTTTTTTAATGTAACATGTGGCGTGCCCCAGGGATCTGTTGTTGGGCCTTTGCTGTTCCTTATATATATTAATGACGTTGTGAAAGCTTCCAACTTTAATATTGTTTTATATGCTGTTGATATCAATCTGCATATTTCGGGGAATAACCACGAAACCTTAGAAAAAACAGTTAACCATGAGCTCAAAAAAATTGATCACTGGGTTTGTGCTAACAAATTATGCACCAATTATTCCAAAAGCAATTTAATCCTCATGAACAACCGTAAAAATATCAATTTTTCAGTTTCATTTAATCATCACCCAATATCAAAGCAAAGCAGCTTAAAATACCTTAGCGTTATACTTGATGATAAACTTTATTGGAAGCCTCAAATTGAAAAGTTCGTGACACAGCTCTGCAAATCATGTGGAATGTTGTTCAAATTAAAATACTATACCAACATTTCAGTGCTCTAACGCTTATTTCGTACTTTTCCATTCATATTCAACTTATTCAGTACTTAACTGGGGAAGGGCCAACAATGCGACTTTACTCCGTTTAATTAGATTGCAAAATAAAGCTATGAGAACACTTGAATATAGCAAAACTAAAACAACTGTACTCTATTCCAAGCACAAAATTTTAGAAATACTTGATTTATTTTAATTGTCAGTTGCCAAGTTTATGTAGTCCTTTATGATGGTGGATTACCTAATCACTTTGATAACTACTTTGCTGAGATTGCATCAGTCCACAAATATCAAAGAAAACTTGCTTCTCTGCAAAGTTATTATTTACCCAGAATGAAAACATCTCTGGGTCAGCTTTCTTTAAAGAATATTGGTCCGAAAATTTAGTCTAACATTCCGGAAAATTTGAAATCGTCTTCGCCTTATTCATTTGGCAAATAACATAAAAACGTCTTGCTATCTTCCCAGGCTTCCTGTTGATCTTCGTTTTATATGCTTGTCACATTCTGTAATATTGCGCTGATGCCACTATTTTCCCTCCTATCTACCTCTATAGTTACTCATCCCGCCCCCTGTACATAAGCATGCTTTTCCCCACTGTTTTTTGTTGTTTTCATGCTTATTTTACCTGACGTTGGTTTGATGTTTTTTATTGCTTTTATCACTTCTTGTCAAACGTCTTCGATCACAATCTGGTTTGTGCTAGCAGCAGGGCTGGCTGAGAACTTGACCCAGGTGGTCTTTTGCCAACCCTTTGTGATTCAACTTTTATTTTACTTCGCCTCAACCCATTAGGCCAAAGGAAGCTTCCGATAGTGGTTTCACTATCGAGGATGTTATTCTTTGGCCGGGTATGCGCTTCTCCTTGCGCTCTCAACGTAAGCGCTGCTCTGCAGGGCGCTTACACAACATGTTAGAACACGATTTCTAAGCTGCGAAACATAAAATTTTTTAATTTTTATATTTTTTCATCACCGTATAATCAACTAGTGATCTTTGATGTTATTGTATTTCTTCTTGCTGCATTCGTGTTATTTCGTGATTTGAGTCGCAAAAATGCATGATTAAACCATACCATACCACTTTCGCGGACCCCTGGAAAAATTTTGGAAAGATTCTCTAGTGCCTAGGGTTGCCAAATCACTTGAAATTTTTTCAAGGACATTTTTTTCAATGAGGTACGATCAGTGGCATGAAGAGGTCTGGTGATGCCCGGGACGACTGCTTGATGTACGCCCCCCTAACAAATTCTAGTATTGAGCAGCGGAGTGGCGTGTGGTGGTCAATGTAACTGGATATACGCTGTTTGTGACGTCACAATATGACGTCATTTTAACGTTTGTCGTTGGTTTGACGAACTTTGTTGACACAGCGTGCATATTATTCTATCCGCACTCTCCTTACTCGTCATTGTACCCTGCAATGTGTCACACTGTAATACACATGAATTAATCAGCGCTCCAAGCGACCGGAGCAAAACGCAGCACTCAACGCCATGACAGAGAAGCCCATAACTGCAAAAATATCCGGCGACGCGTTAAAACAAGGGAGTAGAACACACTCAGTGCTACGTCAGAGCAGTTCACAATGTGCAAAAATAAAAGGCTGCCCATTCAAGGAGTGCATTAAAACACACTCAAAACTACGATGGGGCAGTACACAAATTTTTTAAAAATGGCTGCGCTAACGTCTCGTCGAACAGTAGACGAGCAGAGAAGGTATGCGGCTGGGATGGCGGACACCCAGGGCTGACAGCTTGAAACTTGTTGAATTAGCCTGCACAAGAATTGAAAATGCACATAAAGTACGCAAGAAAACTCGTCTTTACTTATGTGGCTGTTATAGCCTATGTACAACTACGGGGGGCACAGAAAACAGATACGCGTTTGTATGAGCCGTTCTGATCAATCCGCCCAGAACCGTCGCCAGAAGTTGTTCATTAGGGGGCTTAACGTTTGTGCAGGAAGGCTTGATATTGAAAATTCGTTAAAATCTCTTCTGATTTATAGTGTCTCATATTTTAATTTGGAGGCCTTTGTCTGGAGGGGCGAAGCCCACCAACGCACCCCCGTGGCGACGGGACTGAGTCTGCCAATTAGTGACGGAAATGATGCATATATTACAAACACAGGTGTGAAGCTGTGTTAGAGCACACCCAGGGTTGCCACATCAAAATCGAAACGGAAACTAATGATGCATTAAAAAGTCAGCTAAATCAAGCAAGTTGATATAGGACAGTTTTGAAATTTGAATCAAAAAATCAATTAAACGGGCGTAATTATTTTTCAGTCCTTTTTTTGTGATACTCCCTTGATCTGGGCAGTCGCGTCACGATCAATTTAATTGGGTGTGCACCGCACACCTAGAGTACAGATCCCTGGTATTGAGTAATGTGAGAGTTACTGGCGTTTGAGTACGCAAAACTAGTGTTAACAAAGAACAAAAGTTTCGAAAAATTAAATCCATGCAGCATGTGTTAGTAGCCTTACAATTGGAAAATCATCTTGCTGCGGCAGTTTAATTTTTGCAGTTTCACTCTTTGGATTCCCACCTTGCTTTGGATGCCCGGGGCCGTCGCCCCGTTTGCCCCCCCTCTGGACGCCACTGGGAACGCTGGACTACTTTCAGAAAATTTGAATCACATTTGGGCAAGTCAGGCTATCTTAACCATGTACGAAATTGAAAAATAAACAAAACGTATTGTGACGACCCAACCTTGCTTTAAACAATTAACTTTTTACTACACAACTTTTTAAGATGGAACAAATTTATACATTGCTCTGTTCATTTACATTGTTTATTCTTGAATGTTCCTCGTAATCAATAGTTCTTCAATGAACAACTTTAAAAACATTCAAGAATTTTCAAGGACGCCGAAAAATATTCAAGGACAAGATGTTTTATAAGAATCAAGGACATAACGCGTTTTGATAGCAAATTCAAGGACAGTTCTTGGCGCTCAAGGACGTCTGGCAACCTTACTAGTGCCCCCCTTGGAAAGAATCCTTCCGACGCCCATGCCCCTGGGGGTCCGAAACAAGATTTTCAGGGATCCCAAATGCGATTTTCGAGTTGGCATGTTCTTGGATGTACGTTTTTTTCAAAAGAACCGAGATTTATGAAAGGTTGCAAGTTCCATTATTCAGAAGCACTCTATCCAGCCTAATCATTCCAGCTAACGTTACCAATTTAAATGCGTGCATTATTATTTCTGCTTCACGCTGTGGTTACCACGCCAAAGACGGATGGTGATGCGATTGCAAGCGCACTGTGACGATTAAATACTTATGGCGCAATTATGGCGAGATTGTTGTTTGATGCTACAGAACTCGAAAATTTCTGGTGTTCACCATGCAAAATTACCACAAATTAAGTAGGCTAGAAAAGCACTGTCTATTCTAATGCCCTTTGCAACAACATATTTGTGCGAATCTAGATTTTCCTCTGTACTTGATTTGAAGAAGATATATTGAAACCGTTTGAACCCGCCGAACTATTTGCGCTCGTCTCTGAGTAATTGTATGCCAAGGTATGAGCGGTAATTTCACAGAAGCAAAAAAGTCGCTAGATTTGTTTCTAATGAACAGTTATGGCATGAAAGATAAATAGCACCATTGAGTGTTCCTGTTGTGATCAGTTGGCCCACGTATTACTAGTAGTAATTGTAAAAATTACGACACTGCAAAATCGGACAGTTCTTGTGATTTCTACGCATTTTTTAAAATGAGGGGGTGCGAACGCCACTTTACTTTAATGAAAGGGTGCCAACTTCGAAAAATGTTGGGCACCTGTGCCGTAGAATATCATTTTCTAATAGAAATTTAATTCAATAAAATGGTAAGTTCCTGATTGATGATAATGCAGCGTGGAACAACAGTGGCTCAAACATCGTACCTTGACGAACACTTGGAAAAAAGCTCCGCTGATAGACGCCAAATGCTCGGACACACCAGCTTTCTGCATGACGGCGCATTAGGTAACAGATATAACCGTACTACTTGAAACTGCCACCGACAAATAACGAAGGAGCTGTTCTTACCATAGATAGCGAATTAGTAAAGTTTTGCCTCTCACATACTCCTTGACCTCGTACTTGTTTCGCCAAACCCTCGTTTAACATCGTAGGCTGTGGCCGCGCGGGCTGGTTTGTGAATTAGTGTGAAGAACCAAATTTTGGTAAAAACAGCTCAAAATTTCAATTGGGAATAATTGAAATGAGTTTTTTTAAGCTTACTCATTTAGTATGTAACCTAAATACTAAACACAATTTCGACTGTGGATGATGTTCTGCAACTTCGGGCATTTCATGAACTTTTGTTTCCTTGCGTTTTTCCTATTAAAAGCGACTTTTGAACGAATCTAGTAGCTGTGCACACCTGAATGTCCTTCCACAAACAACATTTTGCGTTATCCATCTTTTTCAAAACCTACTGGACAGCCGTAACAAATATTCTACCCTAGCACATATACGGCATTGATCAAAAACCAAGGCAGAGCAAACACATCACGTAACTTTCTGACCAAGAAAACTGGCCATGATAGGAGTCGCAACTTTTGAAAAAAGTTTAAACAGAATCCCAAAACGTAAAATTGCATACAAATACAAGAAGTTCGTTATTTAAAGTAGCCTAATGAAGTCAATTGATGAAAAACACCAAATTTGATTTTTCGATGTCTGGTCAATTAAATGAGCAATTCAGAGCAGCTATGCAAACTATTTAATACGTTGTTATCAAAGTACGCAAAACAACTGTTACTTTTGTTTTTGCATTGCAAAGAACCATGAAGATTTTACCTCTATTCCTAAAAAAATCGCAACACTGTTGATGAGAGATGGTAAATCGCGGGAAAATCGCGGTTCTTTGTATATTTTGTATCTCAATAATAGCGAAACGAGCAAAACTGAAACAACGAAAATCAACATGAGCGAAAAGGACGTCCATCAAGTGCATCTGTTTTTTGGAACGAAACTATGCAACAAAAAAGGCAGGTTACTAGTGGTTCGGTCAAGGTTTTCACAAAATTTCTAAAATTTGTTAAGCCGGACTGCCCTCGCGCAAATAACCCTGGGAAATGCCGAATAGCATTATGCATGCACGCCGAACGCACATCTGCAGTGCACGAGCTCGCTGAAATAAAAACGCTTGCAAGAATTAATATAAAATAACTCACAGCAAGCACCTAGAACGTTCACGTAGATAAAAAGCATTTTCCAAACTGCTACTGAAAACCGTAGGTTACCCTGTCTTTCAAAAATACTTCATGCAACTCAAGAGGTACACCGATTTGTCAGGCAACATGAAATGCGGTGTGATAACTCATAAGGCGAGGAGAATAAGTAGAATTCGTGCATATTTTAATGGCGAATTTGGTTTCTCCTAATAACTCTTTCTCTCACTAATGTAGACCTAACTTTGGTCTAAAGTGAAGTTTTAAGCCAAGACGGTACGCAGAAACTACTTCACGATCGTACTCGTGAAACGCTGAAGAACTTTATGGCGGTTAGCTGGAGATGAAAGCTTTGATCACGGAAACATCGGGATGCACGGAGCGAATTCCTCGGCAGCATGCAGTTAGGTTGCCTGAATAGTAACCATGTCACCATTTGCTTCCTGAATAGTAACCATGTCACCATTTGCTTCCTGAATAGTAACCATGTCACCATTTGCTTCCTGAATAGTAACCATGTCACCATTTGCTTCCATATCTTCCACCTCCATGGTAAGCAATGATTTTGATTCTATTGAAATGTCCCAAACGCCTTTTTCACCTATAAATCACACAAATCAAAGAGATTCAGAGTTCCTCAGGGTTAAGATTAGGAAGCTAATAAAATTACATCATTGCAGGAGTGCGTTTAAGTTCCAGAACCAGCAAAAGTTTAAGATGCTAATCAATCTTCGGACGTGACAAATGTCCACCTTGGGTGACTGGCTCAGGTCAACAAAGTTAGAAACATGCCAACCGCAGTTTGTTTCGAAAATGTCGGTTTCATGATCAAATTTATTCATAACTGGATGTTGTGCTGGTCATACTCAGTGAAATCTAACCGGAGATGCAACCTATGTAAAAATTGAGACAATGAATAATGTTGCAAAAAGAAACATGTCAGCAATAAAACACACAGAAGCATAATATACACAGAACAGAGGCACGGCTTTCGCGTTGTCTGATGATACGCGAAAACGTTTTCGAAAAGGTTAACACGAACTTTCTACTTTCATGTTGCGAAAACACTTGCGCTCGGGAAAATAATCAACTAGAAATGCAATGTATTCAAAAGTTATAAACCTATACCCTCCCAAAGCAAGCTTACCTGCGTACAAGCTTCCAAGCAAGCTACGGATCCGATTGGGTATTATTTGAAAGTAACCGGCAGGATTTATTCTGTACTTTTCTATGACGGCATTACGGTGATGACATGGACAGCATCTTTTGCCAATCGGGCACGTGCACAGTGCAAGGTCAAGGTTTACTTCGTGGAGCTCACGGGACGTTTCACCCCAAACTTCATAGTGGTTCTCCGTTTTCTGATACAATCAGGCAACAGAATGAAAAGCATACAAATCCTAACAGTCCACTTCGGTTAAGAAGCGACAGAGCAACTTAAAAATTGAAAAAGAACTACGAACAAAATACGACAATGCTAATGCGAATATTGTCAACTTTCGGCAACAGCTGTCACGTTTTGTTTATTGGATCACGATCCAGTTATGAAAAAATATCTGTACTATTGTTTTCGGAAACTTCATTCCCCGCTTCTCCACGGAGGCGTTTTGCCACATTACGATGGATTCAGTGGTCAGCACACATATGGTAGGGCGCATTTTAGCATCTGTTAACAGATTACTAATAATAACAACCTGCAACACGACCTCAGGGCATACAGCAGGGTTGCGGAGTTGGAGCCAGAGTTTAAAGGAGTCGAAGGTTTGTGGGTGGAGTCGCATTCCTAACAACACTAGCAGTCGAATTTTTTTGTCCGACTCCGAATGTCCAATTAGATCATTTTTCACATCACACTCTTAAGTTTGAAATTCCTGTTGAAATGGTACAATTTCTTCTGAAACTTTTGTTGAAACATATTTCTTGCTGTGCACCACGATTTCCATTTATTTTAACAGCCAAACTTCATTCCCTTTATGTTAAGGAGTCGGAGTCGGGAATTTTGGAAAGGTCGGAGTCGGAAATTTTGAAAAGTCTGAGTGGGAAATTTTGGAAAGGTTGGATACAGTGGTCCAAAACTCGGGAAAGGCCATCAATATCGCCGTTTTCCAAATTCGCGTAGCTTTTTCAGGTGAACAGCGTGGTAGCAGCCCTGAAGGTGCGTTTGCACCAGGGTTGCGGACTGCGGAGTCGGGAATGTCCGGCCTTTCCAAAATTTCCGACTTCTTAACATAACGTGAATGAAGTTTGGCTGCCAACAATTTTGTAGCAACTAGCAACCAATAGAAATCGTGGTGCACAGCAACAATTTTCTGTTTCAATAAAAGTTTCAAAAGAAATTGTGTCATTTCAACAGGCACGAGTTAGGATTCCTAACTTAGGAGTGCGATGTAAAAAATTATTCAGTTGTACTCCTAGACCAGGAGTACAACTGAAGTCCTAGCGTTCTTAGGAATCCGACTCCACCCAAAATCCTCCGACACCCTGGTTAGCACGGCAAGATTCCTCGCGGAATTCAGAGCATGCGTCTTGTTTGTTTCTTGAACGGAACGAAGTCACGCGCATTCAGGCGAAAACTAGCGTAGACCGCACGGAACAACAGAGCGAAGGTATCGAGCGAATCGTAAAAATTCCACGTTTGTCCGCTTTAGGCGCAATGTTTATTGCTAATACATGTGCATTACGCTCAGCCAGCACTGCTGATCAATATTTTCAACATTATTACATTTAGACAACGTTGCGGTTAGTATTATTGCAGTGCAGATGGAGGCAAAGATCGTGATTTTTGGCGACTTCTGCGAATTCTCCTGGCTGTACAGCCTACACCACGGCGTGACCCAACCAGTCAACAGATGTAATTGATTGGGCCTCTGGATTCGCTTTCCGTATGGTGCGGTTGACAGAACCTGCCTCAACGAAACTGAGTGGGCACTTTGCCTACATGGCCGAACCATTAAACTGGAATTTGTTTTTTCTTTTAAATGGCTGGGGTTTTTGACTTTTCCTGCAACGTACTGTTTCCCACAAGTCACTCCGTGAACTCCTGGTATAAATCACATTTCCGCCAGTAATGAACAAGCACCAAAACCAATTGCAAACCAACTCACCTGTGAAACAAAATACTTTTCCGGCAATTCCGGAGGGTTAAAATTTGGCATTCGAGGTAAGTCAAGTGAACTAGTTGCACCGCACAGAATCCGACCTTCGAAGTAGTCATTGAAATCTGTCATTATGATATTCACCAACTGACTTACACTAGACGTTTTCGTCAAACAAAGGGCGGTGTCTTTTGCGAAATGCTCGTCGGCTAGACTGTTGAAATCATTTTCTCCGTTAATAAATTTTGATTGATAAGCTAGTGACCATTCGGCCCGCCGAACAAACAGCTTTGCTACGTATTCAATATAATGAGAATATTTCTGACAAGTTTGATCTTCAGTTATGGCGTCGTACTTTCTTTGCAATTCGCCAGCAGTCTGAGCTTTCATCAAATGTTTCAGAAAATAAAACAACGGTTGCCGATCGGAGCCACTTATTCTGTTATCTGGGCTCCAAAGCCATTGCCAGAGCGTTTGGAGGACGTGCCTGCGACTGATTAACAAAATAGACTTCGGAAAGACTGCATGCAATGCCTGCCGGGTTTCTGCGCTGTCTTCGGACACAAACACAACAGGTCCTTTGCTGTCGTTGCCAAAAAAGGGATTTAACGGAAAGATAGACTTTAAGAGTTCCAGGCCAAACTGAAAGCTTCCGACAGAGTTGGATGAACTCAGAACCATGCCCAGGGGCAGGCCACCGATAGGACTGTTAGTGTATAACGTGTAGAGACTGTAGCTGTGCTGGCTGACGCACGTACTTGAGTCAATGTAACACATTTCTTTGCTGTTAGGCCAGGCCTCGTGAACTCGTTTCATCAGCGGGTTGCAGATGGCGATCACTGTGTCGCCAGAAAGCGACTTGTCAACAGCTAAGCACGTATCTCGGTGTTGCACGTTGTAAAACGACTCGACGTTCTTCAACGATTCGAACTCTTCGTCTTCCTGATCAACCAAAAGATGCTTTTCCTGTTTTTTCAAGGAGTCGTACACCCTGAACAACCACATTGGCAACATAAGTTCTGACCAAGATATGCACAGATAGATAATAATACTGTTGTGGTGAGCACATTCGATTGGCAAAAACTGCAAATATTCGAAAGTATTATAATCAACCGCTTCGTGGGTCATAGTAATATCACGCCACTACAGGACGTAACTTGCAATACTTAACTCTAACAGTTAGGAATAAGACAGAGGAATAAGACAATGAATAAATACAAGTGTCAAGTGATTATTGGAGTGGGGAGGCAGAAGGACGTTGCCCTCGTTGTTCCGTTTGATATTTAGTAATGGTAATCGTGCTTTCTCGTACTGCATATATGTATAAGAAGAAAATGCTTCCTCTATTTCGCATACCGCGACTTTTAGTGATTTCTTTTTCGGTTTTAACTAAAAAGCAAGCAAAAACAAAAACCCCAGACACGCAGCAAATTAGATCAAATTTTCATACATCGCGGCGTTACCACACTTAAGTTAATGAGGTTACAGTTATACCTTTTTAGGAAAAGATGTGTTCACATCTGTTTTTTCGGTCACAGATCGAAAATTTTTTGAAATGGCCGAAAAAAAGTAAGTTATTTCTGTCAGAATGTTTGAAAATATGGGCTAAAAAGCACTGTTATATGGCAAGTTTTAATAAAAGTGTGAGACAATTGACCGAAATATTTCAGTGACCAAAATGTCTCAGTCAAAAATGACCTTAATGTGTCAGCGAAAAAAGAACAGGTTCACATCCATGTTGCAAATTCGACTGATCCAACCTATCATACGATTCTGTACACAACACACCCTTTCACGTTCATTTTGTTCCGAAAAAGTCCATAACAAGGTCCCACTTTGAAAAATCTTATCGATATTCATACATCTAGTTAGCACCTGCGGTAATGTGCTAGAAAATATATTACTTTATGCACGCAGAGAGCTGCTGACCAACGCCCTGCGAACGAACTGAATTAACCTTGCGTGATTGTCACAGCGGAAAATGGAACTTTACTTGGTTCCCGAACGCAGCTTTGATTTTGGTTGTGCAAAGTTTTTATGTCCAATGGTGTCCTATGAAAATCTTCGAAGTCATACTTTGACATTGTCAATTACTGTGAATTGTGAGAAATTTTTATGAAAAGTTGGTTTTTCCCACTTATCCAAGGAAGTCGTCGCTAGTTATTTAATCATTTACGGAGAATTTACATTCCAAAATATTTGCACCGTGGAAAGAAAAAATGGGAACTTGGAATGAAAGGCAAAATCTTTGCATCAAACGCTTGTGGACAAAAGTTAAAAAAGCAAGGCTCAAAAACAGATGCCTCGAAAGCATTGCCTGAATTTCATTAATATTCCTCCATAAAATTGCATATATCTGGCTTTTCACCTGGGTTAAGAGGAAACTGTTTTCAATATGGAATTCTTGAAAAATTCATGCACTGGATCTGAGTTTGTCCGAAATTCGTTGGCGTAGTTTGTGAAAACTCTCTATTGCCACTAGGTGACTCACACTTCCAAAGAGAAAAGCTGCATCTGCTAAAGCTGTTCTTCAATGTTCTGTTGTAATCTAGCTAGCCAATTGCAATTATAAGTCTTACCATCAAAAAAAAATTCGGTGCTGGAATGAGATAAGGAAACTCTTATACAGCGTTAATACAAAATAACGACTATGTCCCGAGGACGTTTTATGTATTTAAACGCTAGTTAACATGTTGCATGACCGGAGTAACGTACTTGTAGCAATACTCAACATTAGGACAGTAACGCTGACTTTCTGGAGATTCCAAGAAATTTTCTCCATACATTTCCCGCAAATCAGCTTTGATCGCTTCCAGGGCGGAATCTGGCGTATGGCCTATTTCCAAAAGTTGTATCAATTTTTCGCGTGTTTCGGAACCTACTTCCGTCATAGATGGCGCTTTAACCTCAGGAAGTTCATGATTATGGCAGTGGTTGATAACACAAGTCGTTCGAAACCCAGATGTCAAATGTCGGTCGTAAGCTCGACTGAACAACAAAAGAAAACATTTTTTAAGATTATCTAGATCAGCAAATACAGCATTACCATCATTTGCACTCCTTTTTCGGGTGGAGAAATCACGAAAACAAAAAGCGGGAACGTTTTGCGATTTTGCTTGCTTTAAATCCATGTCGTAACTTCAAACAGCGCGAAAGCTAATTACACAATTCTTGCTTTGGAATCAATGGGTTTATTAAAACTGACTTCTACACATACGTGTTAACCAGGATTTTACTTTGCATTATCATAATGCTTCTAAGGTTTCATGCGTATACGCGCTCATTAAGCCCTAACGTATTGTTCAAGTAGCATTGGTTTCTATCAGCCTAATATGCCACTGCAGCAAATGTAAGCGCATATTTCACACGAAATTACATAACAGCCATGGAACAAACTTATCCATTGATACGGGGATACCTCGTACGTAGAATATTTCAAGACGCTGCAAATCTACTACGCAAAAAGCATTTAGATTCAATGCTTAGTCTCAATTCGCCAAGTTAGGCAGCAGTTCTGAAATTTACAAAAACGCCTAATCGAAAACAAACAAAATTTTGCTATCAAATCTCTTATTTATGTGCACAACAAGGAGCTTTTCAACAAAACCTTAACAGACACGTTTCGCGAAAAACAGGCCGTCACTTGACCGCAGACCTCGACCAAGTACATTTCATGAAAATGTTTTTTCAATAGGTTCACAACATTGTATACCTGGGTCTTTCATGCTTGATATATTTTCGTTTTACAATGATAGCTACAGTAGCAGGGCACAGCGTATTCCTTACAGGAGGCTTGCAGACAACAGCACCTGCGTTATATTCACACCGGTAGCCAACCTTAAAACAATGAAATTGTTGTAGATTTAAAAAATCTCCGCAGATACATACACACAATACAATGCAAATTTTCAGGTAGTGCTGATTTCTCAGGGGAAGTGTTCCTGGTAAAACCTAAGTCTGATGCTTTGTCCTCATTGGGATTGTTTCCTGTGATGAACACAATGAACACAAAGCTAAAATGAAAATGTAAAATAAAACAGGCACTATTTCACACACTTCTACGTAGTTACTTAAAAATATGGCTTATTCAATAGCATTTATTCAGACAATTTATTTGACCTTACCACGATCACTAAACAAATTTGAAAATATTGAAAATAAACTTAATCTCGATACATCAAACTATTTGATTTCTTCGAAAATCATTTGGAGTTACCGCGGCAGTGTTGTGAGAGCACTTGCCGCTGGAACGATATCTAATCAACACGCGGTGTGGTTGCGTCTTAATTTGTTAAATAGCTTGTTGAACGAAAGGGCGAATGCTGATAATTGGCTGCATGCCATCTTGATCTGCCAAGCCTTCTGATTCACGAGAAATTCTTAATGATCATATTCTGCAGATATACTGTGGGAATTTGCCGCATCTTCCGAAATCTATGAAATGCGTCTCAGAACGAAGCTTCTGAAAGTGAACACGCCGATACTAGAATTACTGCCGCAATTTGTTCAGCTGCAGCATTGATTCAAACTAACAAACTTCATGTCATGGTATTTATTGCTAACATTCCATAATTTAGGCATTAACTTGCAATATTCCAATATTTTCCATCATAAAAATACCGAACAAACAAACAAACAAACAAATTGTTTCAGCTTGACTAAAAAATTGTTGAACATGTTATTACGAGATTCTACACAAATCAACACAAGTTTCATTGAAAGGACACACACCGATTCATTTGAATTTCTTTCAAAGCAACCACAGCAGGTCATTTCTGAAACAGATTGTACACTTTTAGCAACGCGGCAGGTACGCATGAGGACGAACGTGAAACCATACTTGATATTCATATTTTCTTTTATCTTGCACATCGTTTCCAGCGTGAACTGATTTGGAAACCAGCCATGACACTTTGCAGAGATCGGAAAACTGTTCAAACCATTTATCCACCTCAAAGCGATCACTGTTAGTCATCCGTACTTTTACATAGAAGTCATGTTCATTTGAAGAATTTGCCTCGAACTTGCAAATTTTGTAAGTGTATCCTTGGGGCAGATATTCCTGCGGGCACCAAACCAGTTTTGAAACGTAAACAAAAAGCAGACCCACAGCAATGAATGGTAGATGTGTATAGATTCTATTTGAATAAAATTTTAGGACTGACGATACGTACTGTTACGTGAAATTTATTTCCTGTTACAATTTTGCCGATAGATACCTTGCTTATCGCACATGTGGAGAGTAGTTACATGAATACAGATATGTGAAAGTTTGAATCATCGCAAAAAGATGAAAGCAGAGCCCAGCCAGCGGATTCCTCGAAAACTTACATCACGCCTAGAGCTTTCAGTTGTACATTTAAAGCAAAAATAATCTGCTGTAATTGAGAATTCTATCCCAATAGGCCAGAGGTACGCAACCTTCACGCTATTGCCCGCCGAATTACGTTTATTTTTATGAATTACGGCCGCCAGCGAATTGAAGATATTTTTATTTTTTGCAGTTCTTTTGTTCTGCTTTTGCAAACTCAGTCTAGCCTGCTTCCACACGTCTGTTTCGAGCACAGACGGGAGGAGTGTGGGGACCTACCAGTAAGTTTGTTGATTGTACTCCACGTCTTGCGACTGGAGTGGGCTCGGAGGAAGGAGCGATAGAGAGTCTCATAAGTGCCGTTGCAATCAAGACAGCCAGTGGTGGCCCGTCCCCCCTTTTAATATATGTGCCACCTATTTCATGTTTGGCCCCCTGGTTGCTGCATACATCCAATATTGTATTTTTAAAATGTGCCCCCTGCTGCGAAATGCAGCATGGTAGCACCAGTACGAGTGTACAGTAACGACCAAACCCATTATGTCGACAAGTACGCTTTCAGCGATGGAGGTTCAAATATATCTCTCTGCACCACAAGCTTGATGCAAAGACTTAACTTGCGTGGCGAGTAACAAGAAAGATTGAGGGAGTGACTGGCTCTAAATACCAGCAAGGTTTCGTTGTTACTATGAAAATCAAAGGTTTACAGGAAACCGAACTGATTTCATTGCCAAGCGTCCTCGCAGTTAAGGAACTTCCCAACTTTAATGCAAGTATTCCGACCAACGAAGTTGTATCCAAATATAACCATCTGACAGGACTAAACTTCCCCGAAATTCCGCAACGACAAGCGGAAATTCTTATTGGTGCTGATATCTCGCAGGCTCATGTAATCCATGAGTCCATACTAGGTGAACCATATCATCCGCGAGCGTTGAGAACTGGCCTAGGGTGGACACTATTTGGCCCTGATCCCAAAACACATGGTTCCGAAGGCTATGCTGTGAATTGCGTGCAAACTACCAATGAAGTCCTGCATGAACAATTGAAGAGAATGTTCAACTATGAATTCTCCGATAACACCCAAATCTCTGACGCGCCTTATTCTGTTGAGGACAAACAATTTCCTCAGAAAGCTGAAACTTCAGTAACAAAACTTAATGGCCATTATCAGCGAGAACTACCGTCGAAAAAAGATGATGCGATGTTACCTGATAACCGATCGAGGGCTGAGAACACTGCGCATTTGTTCGGAGGAAATACCTCACCAGCATGTGCAAGCTACGCATTGCGAAAGGTAGCTGATGAAACTGAAACTCATATTAGCTCTGAGATTGTGCTGAGAGTGAAGAAAAGATTTGATGTTGATGACTGTTTGAAATCTGAAAACAGCGTTGATGAAGCTACACAAACGGTAAACGAGCTTAATTGCTTCTGTGATCTTAGTGCCGTTGGGTACGGAGCAGTTTGCTATATTTGTCTTGTTTTCTGTTTTGCAATGCGCTGCTCCTCTGTGCTTGAAAGACCACGTGCAGCACACAGGCTTGAGTTCTGTGCTGCGACGATTTCATTTAAACTGTCTCGGCTTGCAACGAAGAAACTAGAATTAAGGATAGCATGGGAAATCATGGCAAGGTCCGTGAAAAGGATTGTACACTGCCTATGCTTTTCGCTGTTGCACCAGCGACTAATAGGGCGAAGCCAGCGACCGATGGAGATATGTGTTCGTTTGTTTTGGTTTTCATACATCGTGTTGTTTTGTCTGTAACCACGTCCTGGTTACTTGTTGAGGGCGTTGGACCCCTTTAACGTGAAAGCGAGAATTAAATTTCCACTAGACAAGCTTGCCGAATCTAATTAGGGACTATGCGTTCGACATGGTTCCTTTAGTTGATAACGAGCGATCTGACGATCCTCTTGTGTGCCTACTACTGTGGGACATCCATCTCTGTTGAAGCTGATCGGTTGGCAGCTTACTCTATTAAGTTTCATGAAGCGTCGGTGACTTAAAAATTGATAAAGCCCTTTGTGCAGTCGTAACTGCAGGTGCTTGTCTGCTCCTTTGGCAAGTGTCGTTCGCTCAACCCGCGTACGTTTTCGTGTTTTCAGCTGCTGTATGCACTGCCCGCGTAAGTTTTCGTGTTTGTAGGTGCTGTATGCACTGCCCTCAAGTGTTCATGTTTGCAGTTGCTGTATGCACTGCCCGCGTAAGTTTTCGTGTTTGTAGGTGTTCTATGCACTGTTCTCTCAATTTTTCGTGTTTGCAGGTGTTGTATACACCGCCCGCGTAGGTTATCGTGGTAGCAAGTGTTGTATACACTTCCCGCTGGTGTTTTCATGATCGCAAGTGTCGGATACACTTCCCGCTCAAGTTTTTCGTGATCGAAAGTGTTGTATACACTTCCAAATCGTGTTTTCATGGTTGAAAGTGTTGTATACACTTCCCGATCGTGTTTGATGTTCGCAAGTGTTGTATACACTGCCCTCTCGTAATGTCCGTCTTATGAGCATGTGTGTGCATATCCTTGCTCTCGCAAGTGTTGTATACACTTTACCTGCTCGTGTTCGGCGTTTCATAATTACTCGCCCTTTTTATTTGAAAATGACTTCATTTCTTGAATTCGTCATTTTGGGGCCGGTATGTTACGGTCGATCAATTACTCACCCGCTCAAATCACGGCACTTAATCAGTAAATCTAGCGCATTCCCTTGAATGCCGGGAGCGGAGCATCGTCGCCCTGTTCGTTTACTCGCAACGCCACGTTCAGTTCTTTGTTCGCCGTGTTAGAGTTAGGTGGCCGTTGTGCTGCTAGGTTAAGTTGAAGTAACAGTGATCATTGCAGTGAGGGTAGTGAACTCGACTGTCAGCGTATCAGCTAAGCTTGTGTTAAACTGTTTTGCTTGTTGTATTGCTGCGGCATCTATGTGGTTGCCAGGGATAACTATTGTTGTTGTATCTAAGCAGGTAAATTAGCGTTGAACTCCCTGGTGCCGTGACTATTTGTAAAACACACTACGACCTACACTCCAGATACACTACGACCTACTCTCTAGATACACCACGACCTTCTCTCTAGACGTGCCACGATATTACACAGTGCTCTTGAGAGTGTAATTTTTACCTTCTGCAACTCTGATCATCGTG
>Ga0210059_1005374_pt1 | contig 20624 bp, 13 predicted proteins | sample Ectturendosymbi2_FD_188042 | JGI IMG/M metagenome (GOLD analysis project Ga0210059, IMG submission 188042) | Ecteinascidia turbinata endosymbiont from Florida, USA - Sample 2 (SPAdes) (version 2) | ecosystem: Host-associated > Tunicates > Ascidians > Unclassified | place: Key West, Florida...
TGCAAAATTAATCTTAAGTACATTTGAGCAAATTACGTTCTTCTGAAACCAGGCGTGTACACTCCAACATTAAAAAAACATCAGGTGGTACGCGATCTCAAAAAGTTTGAGAACCACTGCCGTAGGCAATGGTTTTTGTTTTGCATGATTTCAACCTTTAAGAGCGGAAAGGTAGCCTTGTTGCAACGAGCTTCCGAACACAGACCACACGCATAGGACAGATATGTGCAAAAAAAGGTTCCAGCTCTTCGTACGTAGTATCGACTTTGAAAACGCTCTGTAAACCGGTGCTGAAAAACTTTACGATAAAGTTATAAAAAATCCGAATCAAACCAGATTTGATGGGAGATGCACAGTTCAACGAACTCAGGGAAATAATTACTATTTTAATAAAAGTGCAAATCTTAGCAATGGAAACAATATGCCGGAAACTCGACGATGCAGATAACCACGCACCCACTGCCCTTTAGATTTCCTACCTTGGCACAGCGGATAATATCCGTAAACTGAATTTCCATTCTGCGCACAGTCTGATTTGTGCTTATCAGGGTAAGCGACTCCTTTCCTATCTGCAAAAAGAGGAACATAGATACAGAGCTGCAAGGGACCGAACAAAATCTCATATCAGAAGGGGAATGCAACGTAATAGGAAACCACGTTCTTTGCTGCGTCAGCTCACCAATCAGGACGTGTTGACACAAGATAAGAGAACGCAAGACAAGTTGTAGGAGTTCTTGCCGTACAAGCCTTAGCTTGATTCCAGAGCAGGCGAACATAGAACAAAAATATTATTTTTTAATCCACAACAAAACGTGGTAGTAATCTTGTGCCAGGGTACTCGCTGCGAGGTCTGACATCAGCACGGTGAACGTATTAAAACTGCAATTTGAAACCTTTAGTGACGACAATCCGTAAGCTGATGAATAAAACTGACCTAGCGTCTTTTTCACATCAACGTCTGGACAACGCTATCCACCACTCGCCTGAAGCAGCCTTGTTTTGTTTTTCTCGAAGCCTAGACCCGATGTCGAGCTTGGTTCACTGCAGTGCCTTGTTCTTCCTCGTAGCCTCTGCTTGGCTGCGACCGCGGCAGAGCTGTCAATGGAGTTGCACCTTTGCCGGTCGTCCGTCTCTGATGCAGGTTGTTTGTCTCGGCCGAATAAGGCTCTGAAGGAAAATACCGGTTCAACTTTATAATTAAAAAAAAACTTGCCAGCCTTGTTGCCGCTACGGATTTCAGTGACTGCATGGTACCAAAAAATCAGAGTCAAAAACATCTGCAAGCGTTCACTACATGTCACACAAATTTGGAGGCAAACACAAAAATCAGAGCAGTTTCGGATATACATTCTTTCTTGAGTTTTAAATGCATGACGTTCATGCAGAGTCAGAGAAATTTCAGAAGCGGACATACGAAAAATGGAGCACTGCAATTGGATCAGACTTTCTAGAACTACCAACAAAGATTTCTTACTCTTAATTTGATCACACAACTTAACAAATCCAACTGTTTTTTCAACACTTAGACAACTGCACCACCAGTGACAACCAACACAAGCAAATGTCTGTTTATCACGCAATGCAATGGGAAATACATAATCTGGCAAGCAACAAGTGGTAATTTCTATTTTTTCAAACTAAACAACTTCCACACACAAGCATTTAAGCAAAATTCTTTAAAATAGTCTGGTACTGTACTTATCATGCAGAGTTTCTAGTTCCTAAAGACTTGAAAACGTTTTGCTTGTCAGCAAATCATCAATCAACTACTTTTGCCCACTGAACACTGTATGTGTGCAAATGACCGTTCTAACCACTCTCTCCTGTGTAATTTGGCTGTGTCATAAAAAGATCTCTACATCTTGGTGAGGTCACAGAGATGTATGGTTTAAGAAGTCCAGAGAACAATTAGACGAACAGCTTCTAATTCTAGTTGCACATTGAGTGGATCATAAAAATGGAAGTGGGTGTTTCCATGGTAACTAGAAAAATATGCAAATGATGCTACCAACATGATAACATTATGCTACGAATTCAAAATAAAGTCCTATTATCTTCAAAATTCACTAATTCAGGCTCAACTTGGAACTTACAAGCTATTTCTGCGAATCAATTCTGCAGCTCCTTGCATTGAACCATCAAAGAGTGATGATGATATTTTGGGTAAGTTAAACCCATTTTCATGGTGCAAACCATTGTTGATTAAGCGTGGTGCTGGACAATCAGTGGTGTGCAACTAAACATAGAAAAAATTGCAATATTTGACAGAAGACAATGAGTAAAGAAAATCAATAGGAAGCAGAACAAATACCAACCATGCACACAAAGCAAGGCCACCCAAGAGCATTTAGACTGACGAAAAGATTAAATCCTGAACATGTGATGGTAGTAATTCCATTAGTTCAGAATGGCCATAAACAAATCATTAACTTGCTATGGCAATCTGTGACTTATTATTTGGCAACAACAAAATCATAATGGAATATCATTCTTTTTAGCTGACAACAGTGAAATCTGATATGAAACAAGTAAAATAAATAAACAAGTAAAAGATCTGATACCAAGAAAACAAAGTCAAGCTACTAACAGATTAAAAAAAATAACTGTTGCAACTCTAGCACATAGTAACAAGAAAAATGTAAACCAACAGAAAATATACAATTGCAACATAACCTTTCTGCTCAATAGCCATACATTGAAAAAAAACAAAAGAACAGATTAAGATACAAAAAATACATATTTCAATAAAGATAGTCCCTCTTAATGCAAACTTAAGTCCTTACAACGATACAGATACAAAATATTTAAATACAGCCAGCAATTATAACATTTAGAAAAATATGTCTGCAAAAAGTTTGTCTATATTTCAAGTATCAAGTGTTTCACTGAGCAGCTTAACATTTTCAAAATTTTACATCAATAAATGGTGGACAACTACGTGCTTAATGCCAAAGTGGTTACTAATGCTATTTATGAAATATTAAAGCACTTTACCCTTCTCGCATTACTACATCAGCACAGACATGGTGATTTTTTTTCACCATACTTATCACAATCTAAAATGTATTGTTGATAGGAAGTTTCAAAGGATTTGTAGCAGCATCATAAGTACATTGCATGAGTTCTATATTGCACTTGCAAGACATTAAAACACATTACCAAAGAGGCAATCAAATAACCAACATTAAAATGTCAAATCAGTTACTGAATTAAAAATAAACATAGCTCATGAAAACAACTACTCAAAACCAAATCCACCTTTGTCCAAACGGAAGAGCTCCTCCAAAGGGCAACAAACTATCAACATCAAACAAACTTCAGATATTTGTGATATCAGAAACAAGACTTATCAAAAAGCCATCTGTCTGAAATGTTATATCTCTTACAGCTTGTTGGTCCAGATTAAGGTTATGAAAATGCTCCATTTCCAGTTTATGGTACTTTTCAACTGCCTCATCAATGAATGTGTCTGCAGGGTTTTCTTGACGGACCTGTATTTTCCCAAGCAACATTACCTCAAACCTGAAAAAAATCATGCAATAGAAAGTAAGATACAATGCAAAGCACAACAAGTTGCTGACTGATGTTCATGACATCTCTCTACTGATCAAACATGTAGCTCAAGTTAGTACGTTAGCAACTTCATAGTACCAAATTGGACATGACAGTGCATAAATGTGCACAATTTGACCTTGATGATGTAGAATACAAGAAGAAACTGCTTTGAGTAACTAAACTGCGATGCATATTTTGGATAATACAGGGTGCAACTTAATGGACACTTAAAAGCACTAGTGTTTCTGTATGCTTTCGAGGAATCAGTCGACTGCGCTCTGCTTTCATCTTTTTGGGATGATTCAAACTTGCACATATCCATATTCAACTAAGTACTCTCCACGATTGGTGTAAGCAAGCAATTGATCGACAAATTTTTTAATAGGAAATCAACTTCACGGAAAATTACACATACTCAATCCTGAAAATTGCAACCAAAGCTTACATGTGAAAAGTTGATAGGCTAAAGTAACAGCAAAGAAAAAACAAAACAAACTCAAGACTACAATCAAAATATCATGACACAAACTTCAGAAATCATAAAAGCTTAACAAAGTGACTGATATCAAAAATACCATTTGCAACAATAGGAAACTGTGACTGAGAAGATTGTTGTTCTAGAATAGTGGGAACCTGTGGCATGCAGACTAAATGTGGCTCTCGTGAACTTTAACATGGCTCACATCAGAATTTTCGTTACCCACATTACTGTATAACACTACATCGTGTCAAAAGAAAACTTCACGATATGCAGATAGTTCAACAGTAAGTCAAGAGACTCCATCTTGCTCCTTGTAGTTTAACACCTTGGCTGCTGAGATACGATATATTCATACGTTGAAATCGGGCTAAAACAAGCAGTTTTCAGTTGCCTTACCAACTGCATAGCTCCTCTGCCGATTGCACTAGAGAGCTGTTCAAACCATCAAAAAATTTGGCAAGTCTTCTAGATTGCAATAAAACAACAACTGTTTTTGTTTTTGGGTTTTCTGTCAGTGATGTAAGTGAAGTAAGTTTTTGGCCATATTAGCTCATGTTACCTGGCCTGGGGCCCAACCACTGGACACAAATATTTTGCTGAACTTTTCATTGGAAAGTAGGCTAGAATCCGAGTCTTTTAAGCCTTTGATCAACTTTCTAATATTTCTGGTTTAAAAGTTACTATCTAATATGAACAAACTAATTAATTATCTAATCATGGGATAAATCAATTATTTTGTTTATATACTTTAGACCATAACTTTTGAACCCGAAACTCCAGCAAGTCATCCAAATTATGAAGACTCAGATTTTAGCGTAGTTTCCAAGAAAAACTTCAGCAAAACACTCATCTAGCGGTTTGGGCCCAGGGCCAGGTGAAGTGGACCAAAGGGGCCTAAAAGTGACGTCACACACAAAAAATCCGAAACCCAAATCTACTTATGATGTCACACACAAAAAATCTGAAACCCAAAACCAAAAAAAATTTTTCCATTGTAAACTAGAAGACTTGCCAAGTCTTTTGAACAGCTCTCTAGTGCATTCGGTGCCAGGGTTATGCCTGCGCAAAGCCATGTGCGAACAGCCTGATTTTGCACGAACTGCTTGAATTAACCCGGCTTCGAAGGTGTCAAGGTAGAATTTTCAGATAAAGTCGATTATATTTTGCAGCTTGCCAGCAGTCTTCCATAAATTTTACAGGCCTTATAATATATAGGTTGCCCACCCCTATTCTAAAATTGTTTTTTTTTTGCAGCATTGACGGAATTTTTTTTGAAATGACCAAAAAATATTAGGTCAGTTTGGCCAAAAAATTTCAGAGGGCTAGGCATCATAAGGAACAGGACTGAGAATAAGCACATTCTTGAGTCCCCACGCATGCCAAAATTTTGACGTGCAAAGTTATGATTAGCCATAAGTTTTGAAAGGATTGAGCTGGAGAGTCACTGAAGGTATCATTGGATCTAGGAGACCGCACCGCATCTTTTGAGGTAGGTCACGCCCACCTAAGACATCATTGTGATGTTGTTTTAGGGGAATAACTGCTTTTCGTATAGGTTAGGAAAACCAGCTGCGTCCATTCAAACAGCCATAGAGCTCAAACCAAACAGTTGGAAGCAAACTTTAAACATAAAAATGTCTGTAAGGACCTTACCATTGCAATGATGATCACAAAAGTTGAACTTTGCTGTGGTGGGGAGTCCAAAAGGGCAATATCCAAAGATTTGGGTTTTTTGCAGTTCAAGACACTTTTCTGCCAGTCAGCACCCACCAACCACACCAAACTTGCAGAAAGGTGTATTTGGGTGTCTTACAACATCCCATCAGATTTCAAGCCAAAATACTGACACGAAAATTTTATTCTTGAATAAAATCAAAATATCCTCTAAATGGCTGAGCTATTCTCTGTGTTTGTTCTTGGCCGTAACTCCCTAACCTCTTAGGCTAGTAGGTTTATTGTGGTCTCTAAGGCTTCAGAATAGCTCCTAGAATATTTTAAGCCACAAACCAAGTCACTAACCCCTTTACTTTTGTTTCTGGACCCCAAAACATGATCTGGAACTCAATCTGCCCAACCCACTCTTCGTTACCCCTTATTTTTCCACCCAAAACAGCACAGAACTTGTGTATTCCGGCAGTCGGCCAAGCATAAAAACCAGATCAGAAAGGCTAAACGAGGATGTGAGGAACAAGTTTTTTAATTTCTCTGAAAATTTCTAAAAAATTAATAGGGCAAATGCACAAATCTGGATTTTTCTCAAAAATTTCAAATGTGAAGGTATATTTTTGTCAAGTTCATTGGATTCCTTGTTTTTTCACAGATCCAAGAATGTTTTCACTAGCTCTCTATCCCGATCCGTTCACAAGATATGACCTGTCATACCTTATGCACCAAAATTTTTGCACCCTTGAGACTTCAAGGGTTAAATCAGAGATGGAGTAACAAAGTGGGTTTCCAAGCACTCAAAGCAAAATAGTAGTGTGGTACAATAGTGGCTTTCATGAGCAAATATTGCCAATACACATCAGCAGAATTCACCAGGGATGTGACACATCAGCATCATTATTATATTGGCCAATTTATATCATCATGAATCATGATCATGTATCGCTCAAGATCTAACTAAATTTCACCTGACACAATCCAGATCTTGTGGTTGCACAATGCCACCTTTAGATGAGCAAACATCGGTGAACCATGTCAAGAACTTTTGTAAAGTTTCTGAAACCTCCTTTACCTACAAGCAACAAACAATCTGTTGAAGCTTGTCAAAGCTACAAATCTAGCACTTTGTTGATAACAACAAAAACACATAAATTCTGATTGCTGCTTTACCAATATATACCTAAGATAAGTATGCAAAACATTGCACTGACACATGCTGTCCACTCTCAAACCCAAATACATACAACTCACCAAATTTTCTTGAGCTACAAAGCAGTAGCTGTTTTAAAATAAAACCAATCTATGATACCCAACAACCCCGTAAACCCTATTCAGTGCATTGTTTCATGTGGTAATATCCAAGTTCGTCTCAGTCATCATCCATATCCAAATAGGAACAAAAAATATAATGTATACATAAAACACAACTAGTTCATTTAATACATCCTGGTATGCACATGATGGTAAGAAATTAGACTATCACAACGTATTTGTTACTAACCTAAGGATTGATTTGACATACTTTTAGTTGATTATGCACATTCTGTACAAACTATAATGCAGTACAACCAGGGTTTTTTAATGGAAAATCATAGGTACCCATATGGATCTGCTGGGACCTAATTTCTCCAATTCTAGTACCCGATTTTCTGATTCTAGGAAGCCAATTTTCAATTCTAGGGACCCTAAAACACCTTAACACTTAGAGAACCGGTATACGATATATTCATACTTCGATTTCAGCCTAAAAACAGTAGTTTTTGGTTGCCTTACCAACACCCTAGCTCCTCCGCCAATTGCGTTAAACAGCTGTTCAAGAGCTCAAACGGATTGGCTAGTCTACTAGATTGCACTCGAAAAAAAATTTTTTGGTTGGGGTGCGGACTTTTTGTGACTGACGTCATAAGTGAAGTAGTTTTAGGGTCATTTTGGCTCATGTTGCCTGGCCTAAGGCCCAACCGCTAGGCCAAAGTATTTTGCTGAAGTTTTCATTGGAAACTAGGCTCGAGTCTGAGTCTTTTGAGCCTTTGATCGACTTGGTTCAAAAGTTATGATCTAAAATAAACAAATTAATTAATTATCTAATTACTCAAATATTTTTACTAACTTACATCACAACTTTTGAACCCGAAACCCCAGCAGGTCATCCAAAGTATTAAAAGACTCGGATTGTAGCCTAGTTTCCAGTAAAAACGGTTGGCGCTCAGGGCCAGGCAAAGTGGGCCAAGGTGGCCTAAAAGTCCTCCACTTATGACGTCATTCACAAAAAACCCGCACCTCCCAGGTAAAAAATTTTTTTTCGAGTGTAGACTAGAAGACTTGCCCCATGTTTTGAGACTTTTACCGGGTCTGTAAAGCATACTGGACCAGAGTAATTCCCACGCAATGCCACCTGCGTTTAGGCGTTTTTTTTTCCAAAAATCCCTGAAAGCAGCTGGACGCCAAAGAGTTAAAAAACCCTGGTACAGACAAAACCGGTTAATCGCATAGCCAATTTGCCAAGCTTTTTTATGCGTTTAACCGGAATATGCGATTATCCGTATCAAACATATATCCTCAAGTTTACCGCCCTAGTCGACTTCTGTCCACATGTTTGCTACCTGACACTTTTGGTATGTTATAGCTTGACACCGAATGTGGAGATTTCTAGAACAGTGGGATACAAAAGTATTTCTAGATGTTCTAAAAATCCCTTACTCCTAATACAGTATTTTAAATTCTGAAAACCTTCAGTGTTTAGCAAACCAGTGGTCATCAGTTGAAACGTAAAGTCGAAGTTGTTGCGGGCCCGTACGTTGCAGGTTGTCTTAAACGTGTGCACTGTGTGTGTAACGTCATAATCGCCTGTATCAATCGTGGAAGATTTCCTGTACTCGTGGCCATTTTTCTGTTTGCTTTGAACTGTGCAAGGCAGTTGTGAACATGTTTTATGTCTCACAGCTGTCGTGTACGAAGATTTGTAGAACTGCGGGATATAGAAATGCTTCTAGAAGTTCTAAAATTTCTTGGTCCTGATACAGCTGGGCGCTGTACGTAAAACCTTAACTGATTTGTTAGCCTGTGGCGTCATGAAGCTTTTATCATCCCAATGGTGTTTGTTATGCATCATTCGGTTGGGACATTCACCAAATGAATCTTATTGATGTGAAAAAACAGAGAGTGTAACGACGAAGTTGAAACAGTACATTGTCCACACCATAATTCCGTATTTTGAACTGCTAAACACGGCATAATTCCCCATTTGACGACTGTTACTTTTCTGCTAGACACGGCATAATTCCGCATTTTAAACTGTGAAATGTACTGTTCGCAGTGCCTCGGTAAAGTAACAGTCATGAAATGGAACTAAAATTCCAAGTTGGTGTACAGTAGCACCATTGCCATCGGTTCTGTAAAAAATTAACACATTTTGTGAAGAGGAGTTAAGCATCGTTGCATGCGTCAAGTCCTTATCCAATGCCATAAAATAAACTTCACAAGTGCTGCTTTTGAGAAAAAGCTTCGCACCTGTAGGGATGCGACACAACCAGACAGCCCTGTATACAATGTGCTGAAGCCTGGAAGTTGAACGCGCGGTGTTGATTGTGGCATGTCAGTGAAGGGAGTCGTTACGGCAACAGTTGCTGAATCGGATTAATGGCACCACAGGTTTTCACACTATCTGAGCAGTGCGCTTTGCACTCTTTTAAAGTTGACCATGCGATTAAGCGTTATAAGTTTACAAATGCATGGTACATTTCTATGCGAATAACCAGTTTATGCCAATAACCGGTGTGCAATTAACTGGACGATTTTCTTCACGTGTGAATGGCTTTGGTTTGGGATTCTACAATACTATGCGATAAAGCAGTTTATGCATTTGACCGGTATGCAATTAGCCGATTTCGTCTGTATAACATACCCGTTTGATGGAAGATGAAGTATTTCAATAAAATTATATTGTTGAGGCTATCAGTTCTTGCATGTTTTGAACTAGTGAAACACTACATTTAGGCCCAGATTAGCAAAGCATTTAGGCACAGTTTTCAAACAAAATCAATCACTTATCAGTAGCCACTTACATTTAGATTATGCCAGTCAAAAAATGGTCTCAACATGCTTTATATACCTAAATTACTCTCCAGAAAAGCAAAATTTTCAATATGTTGTCTTATACACATAAACCCACAAGCAACAATACATAGCTAATGTTAAAAAAGTTACTTACAATGTTATCATCCACAGACTGGAAGACATGGCACACATATGAGGCTTCAACATCATGAGGTGTTTTCAGAACTCCAATGCACTGACTGTTGATAGTACTTGGTACAATAATTTCAGCAACATGCTCAAGATTGAATGTTAGAGGCAAACAATTAAGGGAGTTGCTACTTTGCTCGTCTTCAGCATCAATTGGTTCCAGTGGATGGCTAAAACCAGATACATCATTGTCATGAAGAGGAGTTTCAACACCATGCTTCTCATTGGTTGCAGAGTCAATAAGCAATTGTTTTTCCTTTTTGGCTGTGCAAGCATTTTGATCAATAGTCAGTGAACAAAAAGCTGGATCTTGGCAAAAGTTTGCTTCAGCAACAATCCATGGCAGCATTGGCTTCGAATAAACACGATGCACATCACAGTGCCCCAAGTAATTTAGAAAGTAGGTGCGTCGCACAGGAGCAGCCATTTTAACTCATTTGCTCAACCTGCAGTCACAACAGTACATTGAGTAATAATTTAGTAATGTATCAACAGGCGCAGGTTTACCATTAGGGTAAAATGGCTTAAGCCTAGGGCCCCCAATATTGATTGGCCCAAAAATTTTGGGAGCAAGGACGATTTCCAGCATTTCTGTAAGCATTATATTCGTATTTTTGTTTTGGTTCAACGCACGTTTTTTCACTATGCCGCTAACAAAAAATCTCTATAGAAGAATGAGCGCAAAGGATGGAAGTGAAGTCGATGAGCATTCTCTTTTTCTGGTGTTGAGAATCGGTTATTGTTACATATAATGTGAGGAACAACACACCTGAATCTATTTCTCAGATTGCGGTACACGAGGCCAGTGAGGTACTCAATAAATATGTAATGGGAGTGTAGTCAGATAACTTCACCGCTGGCTTTTTCGTTAGTTTCATTGTTTTTTGTTCCTAACAGTACAGTAGCATCCCAACTCTGCCCCCTCAAATGCTTACAGGGGCCCCACAATAATGATTTCTAAAAAAAATATTTCAACATTACGGCACATCCTTTACGGCATGGCACATCCAAATGGCCTTCACAACAAAGTATGCTAATTTTTGTTTTTCTTTATTTCATTATTTTTTAATTTCATTTCCGGACACAATTTCGTCAGAACCGTCACCAGAAAGTCTTTAGCGCCATCTAGAATCTGTTTGATAAAAAAGGTGATGAGTCCTAAAATCAAAATTTCATTGGTCAAATAGTTTATTAATGCCAATAATATTGGCATTTCGACAGCGTTCCTAACCTAACTACATTGGATGGCCGAAACTTGAATTAGCGAAGGCTTTGGCATGAAGGTACTCTGGTAAACGGCAGTGCCAGGAAAATCAAGAAATGAAAATAACAGAAATGGTAACCTTAAAATTATTGAAGGGAAGTTGATAAAGTAAGGAGGGCATGCCTTGTTGGCCCAGACAACAGCACGTTATTGATTGACTTGTAACTTGTAAGCATCCCATACCAGGGTTGCAATTTAGCGGATTTTCTGCTAGATTTAGCAGATTTCAATCCTGTCTAGCTGCTAAATAACTGGTTTGGCGGCCTGCATCCACTAGATTCTAGTAGATGATTGGTCTAGAGCAGGGGTGCCCAACCTTTTGTTTACCATGTACCCCTTCCGCATTCTGACAGATGAGCATGTACCCCGAAAATCTCGTATGACAAAATATTTTATCATCAATATTCATAGATATAATTAACAATAAGCATATAATGATTTTAAAGTAATAATCACTGATATATGTATAAATATTTTTTTAAAAAATATCAAATATTTTTTTTCAAATATTTTTTTTCTTCTATTGCTAACCTTAAATGTACCCCTGCAGATAGGCAAACATACCCTTAGGGGTACATGTACCCCAGGTTAGGAACCTCTGGTCTAGAGGCTCATACAATTGGTCTTATTCAAGCTGATTTTAGTGGTATTTTACAATTTTTCAAGCGCGAAAAGTCTTTTAGACTTGGCAACCCTGCCTTAGGCAAGATCCATTCAAGCACTCACTCGCCCTATATGAAGAACCTTACTCTACACACCATCTCATTGTACATTGCAGAAATAAGAAGGAAGTTTTTGTACATTAGACAAGCTTATTAGATGAATAATATACTAAATTGAAATTAATAACAAAAGTATTGACCCTACGCAGTAAACCTGAAAAACTGCGTGAACGTGTATGTTCCATTCACTTTCATCATGTTCATTCACTTTTACTTAGTGGATGTTTGTCACTTTCAGAACCACATAGTTGTATGTTTATTTCTTGGCTCTTTCTTGGCGCCCCCTAATTTGTGTAAATGTAGTACCGGCACTGATCAGACGATGTTATTCCAAGTAAAAGCAGCAGGTACTGCTCTGTCTATAAATTATAGGACAGAAAAAGATACAGATCATAGACAAAAACGTCACTGATTTCTAGTGTTTCGTATTTAAATTTTTGGGGTTGAAATTATGTGTTTATGGGTTAAGCTCTGAATTTTGAGTCCCTTGTGACAGCATGGCCCCCCAAGTGGGGGTATGGAGGGTGGCTGACACAGCTCTGGTTCCCGATATTGAGGGAATTCAGAATAAGGTAATATGTTTTAGGACTTGGACCAACTTGTTCAGTGAATGTAGCAAGCACGTGTAGTGCTGATTTGAACGACATCAATCATTGCAAACCTTCAAGAGGGGCCCCCAATTTAAAATAGCCTAGGGCCCCAAAAATGAAAATTCGCCCCTGTGTATCAACGTCACTTTATTTGGCTCAAGTGTGCTTCTGCCCCTGCCTATAAAGATGATCTTACATGTTCATTACACCCAGTAGTGGTCTTAGTGAGTGTTCGCTTTGAAATGTGCTAGACAGATTTAAAGTATCTAATTAGTTCCTTAAGAAGACAAACATTTGCAAGGTTGTATCACTACACAATTTACAATCTTGTGCATGCTTTGCTTGTGTCACCGTAACTTCAAAATCAATTGTCACTACTCAAATTTTCTAATCTGGTTCTGTTAAGACCAAGCAACTATACTGTATTCTTTGAATGCCTTTCTACCTACACCTCACATGAACTACTATTGTCAAGGAAACAAAAGATCCTTGTAGATAAAGGTCTCACTTTGTGTTTAGCATTTACATAACGCAAATTACTAAGAGCAGATAAAAATGTTTTTATTCAGATATCACAATTTCTCTAAAGATCCATCTGTGCTCTTATCAAGCAGACTTGATTATTTTTCACTAAAACTGGCCATTTTATATAGATAATACCACCATGTTACAAGTGTTGTGTAAATGTATATGTTGCAATTAATATAGGCAGTGGCTATAGATATGCCTGTGGATCTTGAAATTTGAAAACATATTCATACACCACCTGTGACATAACAGTAACACATGACAAGACTGATCTGTGCTCTTATCAAGCAGACTTGTTTATTTTTCACTAAAACTGGCCATTTTATACAGATAATACCACCATGTTACAAGTGTTGTGTAAATGTATATATTCCAATTAATATAGGCAGTGGCTATAGATATGCCTGTGGATCTTGAAATTTGAAAACATATTCATACGCCACCTGTGACGTAACAGTAACACATGACAAGACTGCAGTAGGCTTGGTAGAAACGAAGTAAACGTAAAATGTAAACCCTGAACCTAAACCTAGCCTTAACCGTAGCCCTAACCCTAATCTTAACCTAATGGTAACCTAACCATAAGCTCAGGCTAACCTAACGCTAACCTATCCTTAACCTAACCTTAAGCTAACACTAACCCGCAAAGGTAACACGTAAGCCTGAAAAGAAGTAAAAAAGAAAACAAAGTCGGTAAGGTGCGAGTCAAACCGAAAACCATTAGCATAGCAGCCATGACCCATAACCACTACACCACGAGACCCACACCGTTTGAATGACAAAGTGACCCTTACATTTCAATTGTGTCAGGCCAGGCGTATCTGTAGTCACTTAATTATATTATGCATTTGTTTCCTCATTTTGCAGATCTATCATTTCCACATTGATTTCACTTGGGTTATTATGCATTTGTCTTGTTTATATTGTTCTTCTCTTGTTACCATGGTTGAAATCAGTCAATGATCATTTTAGGCATTAGCCTACCATCATCACCATTTTCTAATATTCAAACAAAAAGATAAATTATTTTACTAAGAAATAAGAAGAGCATCCCTTTAAACTTCTTGCTTGCTTCTTGCACAACAGGGTTAAATATACTGAACAGCAGAAATTAAATCTTCTTACACATAACATGCAGCGTTCCACAGAGATCTGTCCTCATATCTTTATTATTTCTTATACATACTGATGATATTGTGAAAAGCTCTAACTTCAATATTGTTCTATATGTTCATGATATTATAAATCAGGGGTGGCCAAACTGTGGCTCACGAGCAGCTCTTCGAACCTTTGCATGCAGCCCTTGTGAGCTTTCCTAAAAAGTATCTGTTTTTTATTTATATTGTAAAATGTAGAAATATTGTAAAGCGGCATTGTAGTGCAGTATTACTTTTGCAAGTCGTTCCAAATAGAATTATGCAAGTCATTTCAAAAAAAGCCTCACATGATGCAGTTCGAATAAAACGTTCAGTTTGTCACTCTAGCGCAGAAAGTGACGAACATGCGGCCTGCAAAGGAATTTCGTGCAGCCCGCGAAGCATTCAGGCGAGACCAGCAGTCTTGAACTTTCTTTGACCTGCTTTTAATCTTTGCGATGCGATATCAAAAGCTAATAGTCCGATTGAATTACACGTATATCACGCAGGAATCATACAAACGTAGTACAAACCTTTTATCTAATTCAGGATTTAGCTGTTTAACCCTTTCGCAGTTTTGGTACTAATGCCACATATATATACCATGTAGTATGACTAAAAAGTTATGTGGCCCGCTTGCTCAGCAATAACTGACAAAGTGGCCCTCGATAGCGAATAGGTTCATCACCCCTGCTCTAGCGCCAGCAGCACCGACATTCACATTGTAGCATCGCGGTATGTTTGAGATCTGCTGTGCCAAAGATTTTTGGCTCTCACCTTGGCAACTTTCGTTTTGGTAATACTGGTTGCACATTTCAATTCAATTCATGAGACCACTTTTTCTTTTTTCAGAACTTTCCAAACTTTCAGTTTGAGGTTAGGAGTTAGATTTAAAGGTTAGCGTTAAGGCTATGGATAGAGTTAAGGTTAGGTTTTAGGTTTACATTTAGTACATTTCTACCTAGCCTACTGCACTCTTGTTGTGTGCTACTATAACGTTGCAGATGGTGGATGAATAAGGTTGCAAATATGAAGGTCCACAGCAGGCCTGTAGTCACTGCCTTTAAAAAAGGCAGTGGCTATAGAACCACCTGCTGATCTTTAAATTTGAAGCCTTATTTGACCGCCTTCTGTAACATGATAGTAACGCATGACGAGAGTGCAGTAGGCTTGGTAGAAACGAAGTAAATGTAAAAGATAAACCCTAAACCTAACCCTAACCTTAGCCCTAACCGTAGCCCTAACCTAACCCTAAGGATAACACTAATTGGAAGGCCGGGTGGGCTGGAAGGCCATGTTTCCAAATGAAAAACGTGAACTGTTGACGGGTTGCACAGAAGACAAGACAGAAGGGTGGGCTGCACAAAAAGGTGGTGCGGCGGGATGGGCTCAGAAAAGGGCAGCCCTCCGGATTGCCCTTTTTAGCAGCCCAGTTTTATGTGCAGCTCCCGCCGGCCCCCCCTAATGTGCAACCCACCGGCCAGTCCTGTAGTGCAGCCTGCCAGCCGCCTCTTCTATGCAACTTGCCACCCCGCGGATAATAATGTTTTTCTTTTGGTAACACGGCCCTCCAGCCTGCCCGGCCCTCCGTTTAGTCAGTGTTATCCAATCCTAGTAATCCAAACCTAATGCTAATCTAACACTAACCTAACCCAAACCTAACCTAAACCTAAGCTAACCCTAACCGTAGCCCTAACCTAACCCTAGTAATCCAAACCTAATGTTAATCTAACACTAACCTAACCCAAACCTAACTTAAACCTAAGCTAAGCTAACCTAACCCTAGCCTAACACTAACCCTAACCTAACTTTAAGCTAACCCTAAGCTAACCTAAACCTAACCTAACGCTAACATAACACTTAACACTAACCCTAACCTAACCCAAAGCCAACCTAACCCTAACCTAGTCTAATGCTATCGTATCCCTAACCTAACACTAACGTAACTCAAAAACGTAAAATGTAAGCCTGAAAAAAAGTAAAGAAAAAAAATAAAAGGAAAGTCGAATAAAAAAAAACAAAACCAAAGTCAGCAAGGTGAGATTCAAACCAAAAACCTAAAGCATAGAAGGCGTAGCACATAACCATTACACTATGAGTATATGATCTACACGGTTTGAATGACAAAGTGACCCTTTCATTTAAATTGCGTCAGGACAGGTGGATGAATGGTCACCTCCTTTAAAAAAAGTAAAGAAAAACTGGTCCCATGAATTGAAACGTGCAACCACTACGCCTACTACCAAGACTAAAGCCGCCAAGGTAAAAACCGAAAACCATTCATTCACACAGCAGACATAAGCGCATCCGCTACAATGCCAATAAAGTGACAAACTCAGCATTTTACTTGAACTGCATCATGTGTGACGAACGTGTGTGATAGCTACTTCCTTATTATATCAATAACTTCTGTCTAATGTTCAAATTAAATTATTGCATTTCGGCACTTCATCGTTCATCTTTCCTCTTCATTTAAACCATCTTAAAGTGTTGATTTATGCCAACAATAAGGCTGGCAGAGCAGTTGACCTACAAGTACAAGGTTTTTAGCCAACCTTTTTTTGTCTCAAATGTACAGTTCACACCGAATTGCAGAATTCCTTTCCTACAATCTTCATCCTCGTACAGTATACGTTGCAAAAAATCACTTGATTAGTCTAAAAATCACTAGATCTAGTGAAAAATCACTAGGCGTGGCACCAGTACCTGCATGCATCAATTAACGCTCAGCACGCGGACTCTACCAGCTGGGCTGGAAAGGTTGCAAAGCAATAGCCTACCACGTTTTGTATGGCAGGTCAACCAGTATGGAACCAAACGACTGCGACTTTTGCAGTTTGCAAATCCCACCTTCTAGCAGATGTGAGGTTTGCAAAGCTTTTGTTTCATAACCAGAGGTGATCACGGAGCGGAGCGCCGGAGTGGACTACGGGCAGAGTCTACGATTTTTGCCGAAGCCGGAGCAGGACCTGGCGTCGGAGTTTTGAATGAAAACCGGACCCTGAGCAGGAGTGAGAATTTCAGTTTTTACAGGAGTCGAACAATTGATTTTATTAAATTTAAACTTTCTCTGAACGGCTAATTGTTATATTAATATATTAGCTCTATTCTCTTGGATAAATTGGTCCGTCATTAGTTCAGGCTGTTGAAGGTGAGGAAGGGTGGCAGACTGGCGGTCTGTGTTCTGATCTGACTGGTGCATAGCTTATGCTCAACTGTTGTATAACAGGACGTCAGTTACTCGAAGTTTTTACCTCTTTGTTGGGTCGTGTTTTGAGCAGTATTCACAATTTGTTAGTTTCAGTGAAATGTAGAAGACAACAACAACAATGCATGTAATATGTATCTTTACAATGCAGCAACGCCAACAGCAGTGCAGTTTCAGTCAAGCTAGCAGAAATGCAGTTCAGGCTATTCCTAAACATGCCATTATCATCGAGCAAGTTCAAATGCAATAAGATAAATCACTAATTGTGTGAATAAAGTGGTATGAAGTGCTTCCAATGTAACCAACGTGGCTTTATTTGTAGAGGCTAAAGTGAAAAGATAGCAGTAGTTGCCTTGTTCTTGTTTCACTGTGCTTGTGCCTAAATCACAAAGAGTTAAATAAAAAAGTTAAACAAGACTTAGTTCAGGTCAGAGCTGAAAGAGTCAAATGAGATTTGGTTCACATGAGAACAACTTATGATTATATTTCTTGGTTTCAAGTTTGGTGGCCTAGTGCATATTTTGCCTCATGAGACAAAATGAGGTGTACAATACAGAAATACAAAATGAGTTAGGATTTAAAATTAGGGAAAACCTGCAGTTGACCAACACAGACAAGTAACCATTACCTGCTTGCCAGCACCAAAAGCATGACAATACTCATACATCTTGGCTAAAGGCAAAATAGTTCAAGCAGTTATTTTACCTCATGTGGCAAAATAGACTCTGCTATCAAGCTTTCGGAGTGTAAACAGGAATCGGAGTGCAAATTTCCAATGAGCTCCGTAGCAGGAACAGGAGCTGGAGTCACTTTTTTAGGAACAAGAGAAGGAGTCAAAAAAAGTGACTCCGATCACCTCTGTTCATAAACATTTAACGCGTAATACAACTCAGAGATGATCACGGAGCCGGAGTGCCAGAGTGAACTCCGGCCGGAGTTTGCATTTTAGGCTGGAGCAGGAGTCGGAGTCAATATTTTAGGTTCGAGCAGGAGTCAACATTAAGGTCTGTGCAGGAAACAATCGAAATTTTTTAGGGACCCAATTTCTGTAATGATGCTTGTTGTCAAATAAAATGGAATTAATTTTAGACGTGTTTTCTGACCAGTGTCGTCATATATCACGAACGTATGTGACACTGGGTGGGAGCACCGAGTATTTCACCACTAATGATGGTTTCAAAGTAATGGCCTATGCAAAATACAGTGTGTAAGGGACATTGTAGTTCGGGAATTTCGAAATCCATGCCGTAACTATAAGAATATTTGGCTAATGATGTGGGCAATAACACAAGACACATGACAAAAAACAATACATATTTAACAGATTACAGAGAAGTAACAGTGTGCCGAAATGACCTAAACACTGTTCATCTGTTGACTGTACTGTAGGCCTAGTGACAGGATTTGACCATGATGTTAGAAGTAATGTGCAGTAGTACAAAATATAGGCCTAATGTTCATGCGCATTGTCATTGTGCAGATTTCTAGTCTAGCCACCACCTGCAGAGGTGGGCAGTAGCGAGCTACTGTAGCGAGCTAATTTTCCAGTAGCGTCAGCGGAAGAGCCGCTCTTTTTTTAAAGAAATAATGGATGCGGTAGCAAGCTATCACCATTTTACCGCTATTCGCTACTTTGGCGCAAGTGGTGGCCAAAGGAAAAAGTTCGCAAGAGCTCCTCTGTCAGTACACGTTGATAGTAATCATCTTCTCACTGTTTTGCGCTGGTTTTGGATGATTTGTTTGCAGCAAGCTAGCAGCATTAGGAAAGATTTAGCTCAGGTTGTTTTTGACCTGGTCGATAGATTACACGTTAATTCGGTAAAAACTCAGTATCAGCGACAAACTTAAAACAGTTGGGGCTTCAACGCATTGGCTACTGCTACCGGTAAAGTTTCGTATGACTGAATTGAATGCTTGTAAAAACATGTCACTGGATTCAACATTTCGCTGCATGTGCAACTACAGTTTTTGTTTTGAAGTATATGTCAGTTTGATAGTTTTTGTATCTTGGTTCGAATTTAGTATATTTGGCTGTATGCATAACTTGAAGCAAACTTATAATTCTGTCTTGAAGACCGTGGCGTAGCCAAGGGGAAGGGGAGACATCTGTCCTCGGGCGCAGCATTTTCAGGTCCTGAATGGAGGCTGGAATGTCACGTAACAATTACGAAATGTCAAATGTTAGCGGATGCTAGTAATTACGATTTACAAAATGTCGAATGCCAGTCGCTGATACCCAGTTGCGAAATCTCGTCACAGATCACCAAGGTTCGCAAAGAAAACAATTATGAACCTTAGTGACGTTGCAAATCGTCGCTTGTGTCTCCAGCAACCAGTGCCCGCATGTGGTTTAGCTCACGGTTGCGTCACAATGCTTTCAGATAGCCAGGGTTGCGAACTTTTCCACTTCGTTCTCATTCTATAGTTACGTCACAATGGATGGGAATCCAGCATTCAGTGTATGCAACTACGCATGCTTTTAGCCCAGCAACAAACCATAAGAGTTTGTTGTTCTTTTTACGACATCAGATTTGATGTTTAGGAAATCATTTGATCTTTGATGGTTTGACAAACTTCATGTTGAAATGGATTTGATGTGGTTCTGAAGGTAATTATAATGATTTTAATTTGTAGGATGTTTAAATAAATCCTGACTACTTTTGCAAACTTCTAATTGCAAATGGACAACAGCGTTGAGTATATTAGTTAGCATATAATTGTGTAGGCTACTTTTCAGTTACTCTCAGGGACGCGTGAAGAGTGGGGGCATTGCTTCACCTGTTTTTTCAAAAGGGAGGCAACAGGGGCGGAGCTAACTTTTCATCACAGTATCATAGGGAATTTCATGGTTAACAAGATCTAGTTGAAACAAATTTATTGCAGCTATTCATGCACCCGCAACATTCAAAATGGTTTTCTACGCTCTCTTTCATTATTTTTGAGGTCAACATTGTTGCTGGACAGAAACAAACATTTTGGTGAAGAATTTTTGTTTTGTATTAGTTTGAATTTCAATTTAAATACTTTTACTGACCCCTGCCTTAATGCTGCTTCTATAGTGGATATAACTTTTGGCATTACGATTTGCCGTTTCCTACTCGCTATTGTATCTCGTTCGTGAGATCTGGTTTGTATCAACTTGTCATTCGCGTCAAGGGATTTCGTGTGTCCGCGCATGACCTCGATTCGCATTGCATTATTCGGTTTTGTCCATCGGCGTGGACACCACGCTT
>Ga0210059_1005375_pt1 | contig 20620 bp, 11 predicted proteins | sample Ectturendosymbi2_FD_188042 | JGI IMG/M metagenome (GOLD analysis project Ga0210059, IMG submission 188042) | Ecteinascidia turbinata endosymbiont from Florida, USA - Sample 2 (SPAdes) (version 2) | ecosystem: Host-associated > Tunicates > Ascidians > Unclassified | place: Key West, Florida...
ACGTAGCAGGCTTAGCGCCCTTTCCACCCGTCAAATTTTGCTTACAAAATTTCAAAAATGAAAGATGCTTCGTGCTTATTGAAAGGTACATGGATTAATAAAGCATCTTGAAACTCACAATCAAACACTCATAAAGTGAAATGGATCATGTTTTTCGTTGTCGATTATGAGTCTTGCTTTTTCTGCTTGTCCCCCCTTTTCTCATCATGACTTTTTCTATTTTTTGCTTTCTTTACATATGCATGTACGAACCCGACATGTTTCGTCAAATTTTCTTTCCCTGTTGGTTTTCCAGTCTCCGGTAAGTCAACCGCATGTTTTTTTGATGGTTACGCGTTCCAGGGGATCAAAGGAAAAAATTAAGGGATGTGATGCCGGCCTACCTACTTTAAAGATGTAAACATTTATGTATGTCAAAATTTCGTGTAGTATCTCCGCCTTTAACAAAAAAGTATATATACTGCATACAGCAGGCTATAATAATAAATCAGATAATATGATCTCAGTGATGCAAAGAACGTTTCATTGTTCACTTCACATTTCAGTAGTGGTTTAATTCTCTTAGAATATATAAAAGGCTTCCAACGTTAACTCTGTCGGCACTTGCGCGTGGTGCTCTATAGGTGCGGGGACCCATTTTGAAAAAATATCTTAAACAGGTTTATAACCGGCTATAGTTTAGAAGCGCTGGATTGCAGTCTTCATCGTAAGGTGCGCAAGTTGGTCTAGCTGTTGTGTTGGACCTCTTCCAATTACACGTGCACAGTGTTATTGCTTGCGTTTGTTCGTTACCAACAGAACATCGCCAGAAGGAGTTCAATTCGGGGGACTTTACGTTTGTGATTGACATTCAAAAATTTGACAAAAATCCACTAATTAATAGTGTTTCACATATCACGTTGGGGGGACTTGGAACTTTGTTTGGGTGGGATAAGTCCACCAAAGCCCCCCGTGGCAACGGAACTGGTTATCAACAGACGTCTATTTCGACAACTGTGTTATCAAACCATGCCAGGTGGGACATAGGCCATTTGAATGCTCTACAGTGATTACAACGTCTTACTTTCGACGGTAATTGCTTTGGTCAACTATATTAAGTGCAGCCATTGCTAAGTTGTACAACCGTTTCGATTAACGCCCCTTTTAGTAAAAACCTTCATCACAACCATATCTAAACCTATCGTTTACCCTTGCGTTAGGTTTTTAGAATAAAGTTCTTGCCTCAAATTCATCAAAATGAGAGCAACACCTTTTCTAAGCTTTTTTTGTTGAAATGCATTTTTCTATGAGTACAAATGTTAGGTATACCGTCGAACAAAGGAGATTTTTACGAAACTCACACTGCCCGTCTGCAACCGGCTGGCTCTGATTAACTCAACTTTCAGTACAAACCGACAATCTGAGGTGAAAGTTACCCACGCAAACACACCAACTGCACTACCTCGATTCAAGAACATCATTTTCCGATACCATTACGTCATGCAGAAAAACAGCCATTGTATTGAAACTGAGCAACGTTCCTTTTCTGAGTTCTTTACTTCAACCGCCAAAAATTAACGTTGTTAAGCCCACCTAGTGACTAGGCTGCAGCTTAAGTAACTTATAGAAAATATCCCACTGAACATTAAAACATTGCATGAGATGTGCCAAGAAATACTTTTTTTATAATTTTGGCGATGGCCATTAGCGGCGTGCTAACGCCTGAAATATGCTTTTTACCGGGGTAGCTGAGGTGAACGCTCTTGCCCAACGACCGTTAAAAAAAGTTCAGCCCACATTTTACAAAAAAAACTCATGCACAGCTCATTCTTACGTTACCACAAGCTTGATTCCTCACCCAAAAAAAATTAGAAGTAGGTATTCATCAGCCATATTACAGTAGATATTCAACAAAGGAACGCTGCAGCGATTCGCTCACTGTGAATCGAACACCCAGCCTTCCAATTGAGAGGCGGACACTACCTCTGAGCTATCGCCACCCCATCTAAATCGTCATCGCCAATGCCTAGGTGTCAGGTGATGCTATGATGTGCCGTTGGGGCGTTATTGAGCAACCAGCGATAGGAGAAAATGGATTAAGCTAGCCTTGATTATTTATTATGATTTCATGCAAAGCCTTTCTCATCAGATTTTGAGAGGAGGGGCAATATAAACCGTGAACAACAGGAGCCCTAATGTTTGCTAGTCTGCGATCGAATGTCATCTCTTTCTTTGTTCAAAGGACTTTTGACTGGGGTGGCGGAAATGGCTTTGTCTGGAGAGGAAGGTGTAGGGACTGGGGCACAATTGACCCCAAGTAAGTGTGCTCAAAAAGCCCTGGTTTCAAGACAAACACTGCGACACTTTAGCACATTGGACTTGACGCAGACTTTTGAATAAACATTTCCTCAATTTTCTCGCTCCACAGCCACATATCGTAGTTTTTTAGGCTGAGCCTACTGGTCTAGTGCTTCTAAACACAAAAATTGAACAGTTGGAATTTCTAAAACTTTAACAAATGTTTTTGAAAATAACAAAGAAAAGCTTGAACTTTTACACTCCTTTCAAAAAGTAATTTTTAATCAGAAAAGTGCCGCCCACCTAAAGGTTCCTCCCGGAGCCCGCGGTGCCCAGTGCCCCCCTTGCTACGCCACTGCACACCATACAGATATAATTGCAACAGATCAGCATGAACAAAAAATACAAAAATACAGAAGAAAAGCATGAATCTCCTGAAAACAATGCACAAGGTCGCGCGGATGTTATCAAAATCTGTTACAAGTCCTAAGATAATCATCCACGGCGCAAAACACAGCCACTGAGATATGTGATAGCTCATCATCAGACAGACCAAATAAGAATATACGCAGCAACTCAATGTTACTCAGACAATCAACGAGCTCAGGTGATTTGTTGTCGGTTACAATATTACAGACCCTATTGCAAAGATCACTCGTGCGGCATAATGAAATTTACAATAAAAGAAAAGGTGAAGCTCAGTTTCGATTTCACCGCAGACGCAAGTACGATAAGATTTTTTATTGATATTGGACTGTGGGAGAGGCGAAGCATACACGAACGGATGTCGCACGAGGATTAACTCCCAAAATGTGGAGGGTACTATATTTTGCAACAGGTTGATAGGATTAACGATTCATTAATTAGGGTGACTTGGAGAAGATTTAATTTCAAGTGGGAGAAAATTTCATAAGCTACAGGTCTTACGGAGAAAACAGTTAAATGCCAGAGATAAAAAAAAACTGTAATTTGAGCGTCTAGATTGTGGCGCAAAGTGTAGGGAACAAAATCACTGAACGATCTAAAGCAGGGGTTCCCAACCTGGGGTACATGTACCCCCAGGGGTACATTTTTCTATCTGAAGGGGTACATTTAAGGTTGGCAATAGAAGATAAATATATATTTACATATTATTTATTTCCAAATATTTATACATATATCAGCGAATATTATTTTCAAAAATCATTATATGCTTATTGTTAAATAAATCCGTGAATAATCACGACAAAATATTTTGTCATAATAAATTGTAGAGGTACATGTTCACCTGTCAAAATGATGAAGGGGTACATGTTGATCTGGTGAAATGCTGAAGGGGTACATATTCATCTGTCGGAATGCTGAAGGGGTACGTGGCAAGAGAAAGGTTGGGAACTCCTGATCTAAAGAGATTCATAGGGAAAGGGCAGGGTAGCAAACGAAAATTTATTTTACTGCAGAAAAGTAGCGGAGCATAGATATTTCTCTACGATGGTTTAAGGTTTTAAGGTTTAGATCAAGTAGAACATCTGAAGAGGATGTAATGTTAAAACAGCCTAATATGGTGTTAGTCGCGGAGAGTTGCGCTTGATGTAGTCTAGCAGGTGTTTATCGCTATCAGAGCAGTTGTCATATATAATGCTTCCATATTAAAAAATCGGTAATATGTTTTATTTTGTAGATAGTTAGGAGAGAGTGGCGAGGTAATGGATTAGAAAATAAGCGAAGACGATTTATTTTGGTCATCACTTTCTGATGAAGATGGAAAATGTGAGTATGCCATGAGAGACTGTGATGAAAGATCAAACCCATATGTTTATGTGTATCGGTTTCTCAGAGGTGAGTATTATTGAAAAATAAAGGGGAATGGATATTCCTCTGGTTAGATATTGTTACAACGGCAGTTTTAGAAAGATTGGAGGTAATATTCCAAAACCTTTGACCAGTTGTATAAGGTGGAAAGTTCGTGAGAAAGTGCCCTGTGCAGGTGAATAGGACATTTGGAAGAATAATATAGAGTGGTGTCTTCCGCAAAAAGAGAAAGGATGGATTATTTTTAGCAGTGTCGTTGACATATATCAGAAATAATAGAAGGCTTCGAACAGAGCCTTGAGAACGCTGAAAGAGATAACAGGATGAAAGATTTGATAAAGGGCCAACTATACCAAGTTCTTTAATTTTAAAGGACAAACGTGTGTGATTAACGCGATCAAAAGCTTTGGATATATCGAGAAATACTATTCTAGAGGAGAGATTTGAGTCATAAGCTTGGTACAAATTGTTGCAAGTACTTAGCAATGAATTAAAAGTTGTTTTTTTTCCGAAGTCCAGACTTGTTAGGAATTGAATATGTTTTAAATAAATTATTGATTTATTTAACACTAGAAGTACAGCTGTTTTTGCATACCTAGAAGGACGAAACGCATCAACTGACGCAATGCTTGTAAATTGGGGAAATATGAAATATTTTATTCAGAAAAGTGTTTGTTTTGCTTTTGCAAACTACTTTTCTGCTGATTTAAATTTTTTATTTGGAAACACACAAAAAATTTACGTTCAGAATTGGTTATTTTGTAAAAATAACGAATGCAATAGGCGCTGTGCATCCGGTATTGAAGCTCACGATTTACACATTTTGTATGCATAGGTACCTTGCAGGTTTTTTTTATAGCTTTGTGTCAATAGCGCGATTTATGCATTTTGAAGCAGAGAATGTGAACCGTTGTCTAACCGAAGGTGTGGTGTTGGAGTTTCGGAGGCCGAAAAATTCTTCTGCTGGACACTTTTCAGACACAATATTCCCTGTCATTTCTTCTGCCACTTTGTGTATTTATTATCTGTGGTCTATACTGACAAGACAAACGAACTTGTAAATTGCCCAACTATTGATAAAAAGCATATTAAACATCACAAAACGCTGTTCTTTTAGCTACTCATGTCGTTGCGAAGCACTTCCTATCAGGTTTTACATCAAGCAGAAAAATTCGATCTTCTGGCGATTATTATTTTGCCGAGGTTTCTCCTACCTATTCAAGTAGGCTTCCTCAGGGCAATGTTTTTTAACCACACATAACATGCAAACTGACCATCACGTTATAGGAAGTTGGTGACAGCATTCCACAGAAAAAACGTAGAAGTGTGAAATGAAAAACGCTGGGAGTTGACATTGTATATCAACACAATAAACAGAGTAAAATCTACATAATGATGCACAAATTTCTGACCACGTAAATATCGTGAAGTAGCGATCAAATAATGTTAAACTTGCGTGGTGAGGGTTAGCAAATCTACAAGCACAGAAGTGGTCAATAAGAAGACAAAACTCAAGGAAGTCCGGTAATGGATACGTTTCACTCATGTTTCAAAACATTGTGATAAATAGCCGGAAAGTTTGTGCTTTTGACATTCATAGTGTTAGCTTTTAAATTAATATACAAAGATTTAAAAAATGCGTTGATGATAACTATTTACGTGATGTAGAACATGGGCGCAAACTAGTTGAAACCATAGCCCAGGGGTGGCCAAACCTGCTCTATGTATGAGCCGCATATCGTAAAATCCAAGTTACAAAGAGCCGCAACATAAAAAAATCTAAAAACACGAATATATTTGCAATCTACGTGTCAGTGACATCATAATACTTTTTGGAACGACTTTCAAAAGTAATACTGTCCGGCACGCCAGCTACCACAGTACCATTTTACAATATTTCTACACTTTGCAATAGAAATAAAAAATAAAAACCAAATATATAATTTTTCGGAAAGCTCAAAGAGCCGCATGCGAAGGTTCGAAGAGCCGCATGCGGCTCGCGAGCCGCAGTTTGGCCACCCCTGCCATAGCCACTTTGGAGAAACACTGTCGAAGATGACACACGACCCAAGATACTCCAGCTGAACACAGAGGGGCTCTCTGCAAACAAGATCTCTGTCATTGAGCAGCTAGCCTATAACAACAAGGCTTTCATCATTGTCCTACAGGAGACCAATGCACAATTTCAGACAAGCTAGTGATTCCCAACTTCTCACTAGCTGGGTCAGTCCTGAGCAGGAATCACGGACTTGCCATGTTTGTCCACGAGCGGTTGGAATGGTCACTGGTCGATCAGTCTCCAGAACTATGAAAGACTGAGTGGTTGTTCGTAGACGTCGCAGGATGTAAGATCTTTAACGTCTGCAAATCTCCACGCTCGTAAGATCTTTAACGTCTGCAAATCTCCACGCTCGCGATTTACACCAACGGCCATCCCGACGTTCCCACACACCAACCTGTATGTTGGCGACTTCAACTGCCAACATGTTAACTGGGATTACAACAAAACATCTGAAGGTGAGAGCCTGGACTCCTGGGCTACAGCCAACAACCTTGGACTGTTGTACGGCCCAAAGGAAACAGCCACTTTCTTCTCTCACCGATGGAACGTCGGCAACAACCCGGGCATGGCCTTCGCGAGTCTCGGCCAGGACATCCGACTGCCAGACAGACGTGTTCTAGGAAAGATCCCGCGGTCACAAAATCGGCCTTCCTTTATAACGCCACCAAGACTCAAGGTTCCTGCCCGCAGGGATTCGGTGAAGCGTTGGAACTTACGCAAGGCTGATTGGAAACGCTTTTGCCTTCTCACAGGTGAATCCGTAGAGAGCTTGCCACCTCCGCACACATTAAATATTGAGAGGGCATACCAAGATTTTTGCAAGAGCCTACTATCCGCAGCCAAACAATGTAGCCCACGTGGCCGTCGGAAGACGTATGTGCCATGCTGGGACAAAGAGTGCAAGACCCTCCATCGCTCCTTCATCCGAGCCCCAGTGGGGACTGACTCTGATAGAGTCGCTTCGTCCCTACTATCTCGGCTGGGGAAGAAAAAGTAGGAGCGATGGGAGGAAGCTGTTAATTCCATCGACTTCTCGCACTCTAGCTGCAAGGCGTGGAGAACCAGCAACAAACTCACCGGCAGGTCTGGACGCTCCTCTCGCCTGTGCCCCGTCTCGGAAAACTCTATCGCCTCGCAACTCGTGAAGAACGGGGCACACAGGACCGGGGATCGCGAGTTCACCAGGCTAGTCAACAAGGGGCTGTCCGGTCTAAAGAAATTCCAACACCTGAGGGTCACAGTAGCCTATCTCTGAACCCTTTAGGACGGAGGAGGTTGCTGCTGCCCTCAGACGCCTGAAGCCAGGAAAGTCTCCGGGACTGGGTTCCATCTTCTCGGAGTTTATACTCCACGCAAGGTCGGCTCTCAAATCTTGGTTTTGCGACTCCCTCAATTCCTGCATGAGCCAACTCAAAATTCCAAAGATCTGGAGAAGAGCATTAATAGTTGCGAGTTGCGATCCTCAAGCCAGATAAGCCACTGGGGGACCAAAAGAGCTACCGTCCCATATCTCTGCTGTGTGTTCCCTTTAAAATCCTCATCTACGCTCGTGTCGATCCAATCATCGACCCACTGCTCCCGCTGGAGCAGGCGGGCATTCGACACGGGAGGTCGGCCGTAGACCAGGTCACCCTGCTGACACGGGACATCGAGGATAGCTTTTGGGTTGAAAAGAAGGCCGGAGCTCTGTTTGTCAACCTCACAGGAGCCTACGATACTGTATGGCACCCCGGCCTCACCTGCAAGCTGCTGAAATTCCTGCATGATAGACATGATCGTGGAGATGGTTGGCAATCGCAGCTTTACCCTTACCACCGGAAACGGCAAAAGAATCAGGTTACGACGCCTCAAGAACGGCGTCCCACAGGGATCTGTCCTGGCGCCCCTTCTTTTCAACATCTACATCTCTGATCTGCCAACTACCGTCTCCAAAATGTATGCATGTGCTGACGATCTAGCAATCATGCATGCTGATGGAGATTGGCAGGCAGTGGAAGGTGTGCTGACCAAGGACATGGCAACTGTAGGTGAATACTTCCAGACTTAGATGCTATAGCTCAGCACTACAAAAACGTTGTCGGCAGCCTTCCACCTTAACAACAAGAAAGCTAAACGCGAGCTTAAAGTCAAATACAACAACGCAACCCAGCCCTTCTGCTCTGACCCCAAATACCTCGGAGTAACATTGGACAAAACCATCACGTATCGCCGACACCTTGAGTCACTTCGCAAAAAGCTGACATCAAGCGTCGCGCTCCTGAGGCGGCTTGCTGGAGCCACACTGTCTCTAGCAGGCCGTTCCATGGAGCCTGGACATCTGCTCCACTCAACGCTCACCTGTCCATCGAGTGCAAACGCACGGCGCCTCAAATCGAAACATCCATTTGTACCCACCGCACAACATCCCATCAATTCATCTGACAAAAACAAAATACGTGCGGCGCATTGGGCCGATCACCAATGGAAAGCGGAGTGGGCGGACAACCCCACAAGACTCCGCATTTACATCCCCGACACCGGCACCCATCCCCCCGGAGTGACCCTCCCAGGAAGAGCCTGGGTCCGGCTTAACCGCCTCCGCACAGGTGTTGGACGTTTCCGCTCCTGCTTGTACAAATGGGGTATGGTCTCTTCTGCGGCCTGTGAGTGTGGCACAGAAGAACAAACTGTCGACCATGTTGTCCTCCAATGTCCAATCCATCGTCCTCTGCATGACCGCATGGCCTGACTGTTCTGGACGATGAGACAGTTGAATGGCTGCTCAACATCTGCCCCGAGATCTAATGTGCCCAAGCAGTGGTTCAAACAACTGGCTCAAAAGATGAAGGATCCACGAAAAACCAACTACAATTGAACAATTACTGGCTAACTACAAGCACCTTGCTTTGACCAACACGAGAGAGCATCTCAAAGTGCTTGTCGGGTCCTTGCGACCACTGTGCACTTTGTGGTAACTACGGGAAACACAACAAATCAGTGGTGCCATGTGTTTCACAAACAATGAGCAAACCTTCCCATTCAAACAAAACTTGACATGCGCAAAGTATGGTGTTTATGTAGCGATTTGTGTGATTTGCCACGAACAATATGGCGGTCAAACCAAGAACAAATTTTCCAAGAGATGGTCATCGCACAGCAATAGTTGGAACAGACTCAATTGTGACATTGATGAAAATAACAAAGATGAAGTGGCCTTGTCGCGGCACTTTTCAGAGTTCCATGGTAACGTAAATAAACCACCCACACACGAAGCTTACTCCGTTACTTTTGTTGAACAATCTAATTCCCTTTCTTTGGATTTCTGTGAAGATAAGTGGTATCAAAACGTAACGCAAAATTTAATATTCAAAACATAATCCTCCCTCGTGTAAGTTAAAAGAAATTTGTTTCCCTTCAACTGAACATTGATGTGTTTCAATGCCGCCGAGGATTGATGTGTTTTAATTTTCGCGGCCAGTGTGTGGGCGTTTTCGTTCTCGTCAATCACAGCAATTCTATCTTGCTCGCAGAGACTTGGTTACCATAGCGACCAAATGCACCTTGAGTTTGCGCATTGCCCAGTTATTGTGACTCATAACGCATTTTGTCTCTAGCTATTTCGGAAGCCTCACCTTGGGAGAAGTTACATTTATCTGAAAGCGACTTTCTCTATAGTGTTATTAATCGCTAGCTGGCGTTGGGTTTTATTTAGTTCTTGTCATTGTTATTCTTGCAGCAAGTTCAGAAGCTTCACCGCATGTATGTAATTGAACAAGACGTGTCTTCTTGTTTTATTTGTCACGGTTGGGGTTGTGCGTTTTTTTCATTGCAGCCTTGAGGTTGTTTACTTTCTCTGACCTTGTTTCAGCCTTTCAACGTTTCATGCCTGTTGGCATTGCTTGCAGATGATAGGACAGATGATCCCCAGCGTTAACGCAAATCGATTTCCAATTTAAAATTTGCGACTAATTCCTTGTTTCTTTCATCTGTGGAGTGAAGTTATTTGAATAATTTATGGTGTTCTAGGTAGTTGTAAATATGTTTATGTAAAAGTTTCTCACAACGGTCACATGAATACATGGTAGTCTCAAAAACTGTTGAGAGAAGGTAACAGAGCAAGTGGACGATAATTTGACTTCAGTTTGAGAAACTCTTTTAAGAAGAGGTATGACAGTAGCAGTCTTCCAAGCTGTAGGATATTCTTCAGAGGACAAACTAAAATTGAAGAGAAGACTGAAGGCTGTTGCGAGCGACTGGAATCCGATCAGGCAAATTGTCAAAACCCCTTGCATTTATTTGGATTAGGCTATTCGCAAGGTTCAGTAACAGTAGATAGTAATCGCTGATCGGTAAGATATTAAAAAGGTGGTAAATTTTGGTAATCGTCACTGGTAAAATTTGCAATGGAAGAAAATTATTCATTAAAAATATTGGACTTATATACGATTGTCATGTATAGGTCTTCCGTTCATATTTAATGGGTAACTATGTTTTCTACTCGGTTTCCATTTGATTTAAAAGCTTCCAATAATTGAGATCAGAGGTACTGACGACATTTAGTTTGCTCAAAAACTCTCGTTATATTTTATGACTTTGCGTTAAATTAGGTTTCTGGTTTTATTATACAGAAGTTTGTGGTTTGTGTTTTTGGTAAGCCAGCGTTTGTAACAGCGAGATCTTTTTCGAATTAGTAATCGGAGCTCGCGGGTAAACCAAGGCTTGCTTTTGTAAGGATAACTATTTTTGTGGGAATAAAAACTTTAATCGTTTGGTTTATGTCATTTGTAATATTTGAAATAGCTGAGTTAACACTGGGCGCATTGTTCAAACTTAAACAAGTCCCCGTTATTATAGCCCATTAAAAAAATGGTTTAGAAACTATGCGATATTTAAGCGAAAAATTTAATTATAAAAATGGGGTTGAAATCTAAATTGCTGATAGATTCCAAGACTGCGTGAGATAGGACTGCCGATGGTGCATTTGTTAAGACCCAGTCAAGAATCATACGATCTTGCTTAACAGTGATAAAGAAAGCCAAATGCTGACAAAATAAGAAAAGCGAATAAGGTTGGACTGAAGCTGAATCGGTTTGAATACAGAATGATCGTTGAAAGTCATCAACAATCAGAACACAGCAATCAGGGTCAACTATAGAAGCGACTCTATTACAGTGGATAGCAAATCGGTAAGCTTTTGCTTGAGAAGAGAGTTATTTATTTGGTGGGAAGGTAGCATACTGCAATGTAAACGAAAATTCATAGTTTTAAGTTCAAGCCATAGTATTTCAACATTATTTGCTTCAAAATCGTAACGGTGAACGCAAAAATATCATTAACATAAGGCTAAGACGCCACTTCCATGTCGATTACGATCTAGACAAGGGGTTCCCAAATTTTCTCTGACCATATACCCCTTCAGCATTTCGATTGATTAGCAGGTACGCTAAAATTTCTTATGTCAAAAAGTCTGAAGAAAATAACAAAAACACATTTACCATTAGCATGGGCGCAATTTTGTTGTAAAAAGTGCGGGGGACAGCTTGGTGGGAAACCAATATAGACATCGGGTCGATGCAGAAGTGACGTTTTATATATATATACAGATTCCCAATCTCATTTCTGGAGGTGTTTTGAGAGCAACACTAATCACACTTTGTCCTTGCAGATTGTTTACATATTAATATACATACATTTGTTTCTGGACACGGTACTGCAGCTCAGCCTGTTTCTATCAATATTGTATGTGGACGTGTACAAGCACAGCAATATAGTACAACACATTATTTGGGTTTTATCAGAGGTGTCAGTTGAAATGCACAAAATGCTGAATCGAATTGGTCGCACGTGCATATCACTCTATAGTAGAACACTTCAGTTTTCATGCATTTTATAAGAAGTGTGGATTACAGCCCGATTTGATGTCTTGTTCAAGTCGCTTAACGTTACAAAGAGGATAAATATTTTTCTTGCACATTTCCGTTTTTTGAAAAAGCTACAAACCTTTTTAATGATACTGGCTATCAGTGGCGTACGCAGAAAATTTCCGAGGGGGGCAAAGTTTCGTCACAATCGTGTGACGTCACAAATCAACTTTAGGGGAAGTGCCGAAGGTACGACCATTCTAGGGGGGTCAGGGGCATGCCCCCGGGAAAATTTTGCAAAATTACACCTAAAAATACGCATTTTTGTGCATTCTGGAAGCAAGTTTTAGTATAATGCTTTTACGAGACTTATTAGCCGGTGAGACAGAAAACTGAACTTTTGTTGTCTGAGGCTCATGAAATAAACCTATATGCGTGTTTGGATGTTATAAGTTTTGGACATGTATCGCTTATCGAAGACGCTTATTGAAGTTTGTGGGCTCAAATCTCACGCCAGCCGAAGCTTTCTTCTGGTGTTCATTGTTACCTGTGTTAAGTTACTTAACAGCCACGTGTGAAGCAATTTTGTCAGTGAAAGAATAAAATCGTAAATGAAAATCAAGCAGAGGAAACGTACATTAGTCGTAAAAAATTGCGTGGTGCGTATATCAGTGACCAGAAAACAAAGTCAGCTTATTTTAAATAGAGGCCCTTTCCCCCCTTAGTTACGCCACTACCGAATACTGTTTATACATTTTTTTATTTTTAGGGTCTGAGGGGCGGACCATGGCACAGTGGCCGCCCCCCTCCGTACGCTAGTGGTGCTAAGCAACACCCGAAAAAAGCTTGTTGGGGATATAAACGAAGACATAAGTCCCGAGCACTTCAGCAGGAACCAAGTTCCGACAATCCATGCACAAGCTAAACATTGGATTCCAGTGGATGCAAACACAGGATAGCAAAGCAAATCCCTTTGTCATTGAACATATGAAACAAACCCGCAGAAAACTATACTACAAACAGTCAATAAAGAAGTCAGACCCGGCATTACAACTAGTGATGTAGTCGAGACCGTAACCTTCGAGACCGAGACCTGGTTAAAACTTCGAGACCGAGACTTCAAAATGTGTGGATTTTGCCGAAAATTTTGAAAAAATATTGTCATCACTTAAAAGTTGAATTTTTAAAAAACTTCTGGCATTTTTCCGACCTGTTTTAGTTGTTTCTTACCTGCAAATACAACAAACAAAAACTCGTTGAATTATAGAAGTTTCACTAAGCCAATTCTTCCTGATATTAAAAGTATCGAGACCTGTAACCTTCGAGACCGAGACGAGACCTGAAACCTTCGAGACCGAGACTCGCAAAAATGGGTCTCGAGGCCAAGACTAGAGACTCCATCACTGACTACAACAAAACCATGCACTTAAGGTAGCTTAACACAAGGTGTCTGTTTGTTGCAACTGACATGTAGAGCATTTTCAATGCAGTGGCCTACATTTTCCTTTGCCAGATTGCAAATTCCAACCCTTTGGCAGAAGTTTTCTTGTGTTAACATCTTTTATCACGTAGCCTAATACTTTCTCCTACTTAGTTGTGGTTTGGGTAAACCTTTGTTACACACAGTCACACTATGTAGTGCCTGTCGCGTTGCAGCTGCTGCACAACCTCAATCAATCGTTCCGCTCTTATCAGTAATCAATCACAAGCAAATAGCAATTCTGCAGACTACAAAAATAGTTCCCTTAGAATTGTCGAGTTAAATGGGCTTGCGATTTTGCTCAATCACCACTTCAAGCACTTGCAATCACTTCACTGCTCGTCCAGTCTCATGAACTTTTCTGCAGCTGCAGAACAGTCCGTAAATATGCGCCATCGGTCGTTCGTGCATACGCCATAACGACTTGCCGTCCCACCAGTGACTACTACAAAATCACTGGCTCTACCCACTCTAACGAACGAACCACGCGCTCCGGTGTTTTCCGTTTCACGGCAATTGTCACGTCCTGATGACAATCACTCAAGCGTCACATTGATGCGGACTATTGAACATAAAAAGCACTACAGCCAAATCGTACGGATGCTGCTTTTATGCATTTCGAAAATATTATATTATTGCGGATGATGAAAAACAGTAAACAAATCTCGGAACTGTTTGGTCTTCTCAAGTGTTCCAGAATACATATGTAACAAATGTCTGATCAAACTCAGCAATATGAGAACACGGTTGGTCTCTTCCTAGCAACAGCAAGTTTCTGCTGTGGGAAACCACCGTCCATAATTTTGAATCACTGCTACCAATTTCAACAAACCTTTTGTGTTAATCATGTTTGTTGAGTATTTCTGTTCTTGCGTGAGCGTGTGGGTACGTATGCCTACAGTCTTGTGACGCAAAACGTTACGACAAGAATCAGTTGCTTCTTTTCACAGTTTTCAGCATGTGAACAACGTAAATTTTAGTTTGATGGTTATGGCAAAGTTATAGTAAGCATAGCCTATGAGTAGGCTACTGAGTAGCAGTGGCTTAAAAGGAAAAACCGTCTTTTTCAGCTTTTGTGCAGAAAGACTTACTTGTCCATTTCTGAAAAAAAATTGACAATGTCATTACACACAATACCACATCAAAATCTGCATTGTATGCTTTTAGAAAAGCCAGTAATCTAGCTAGAAGTGTATGAGCTGAATAATTCATGTGGGATGTTTATTTTTAAGTTTTAGCAAGCTGGCCAGTGTTGCCATAGCCCAGCAGTAATAAGTGTACTGTAAAGCTTTTCCGAAACAATGGAAGTACTTTTACTTGTTGCTTTTTCTGAAAGTGATGTGATAGTCATCTCTCAATATTAATCATGGCAGAATTACACATGTCACTTACTGTAAAGAGCTGAACCTGTCATACAACTTATTTCGCTGTTTGACATTCTCATGCTGTAGAAAGTTTCACCTTATTTAGATTTGGTTTCATCTATAAAGTAGGCTGTTATGTTTTTTTTCACCTTTCAGTCTTGAAAAAAGACTCATTTGCATTTGCAATACTACATGATTGATTGAGGACCAACAACAGCATATAAAACTGCTATCCAACCAGTACAAGTGTTACAAAACCGAATTTTGAAATACATGACTTTTACCAATAAAAGATAAATGCAAATAATATTTTTAAATTACCAAATTCTCAAAGTTTCTAATTGTACCAACTTAATTTGGAAAAGTTTGTGTACAAATGTAATGCTAATATTCTGCACTCTTCTTTTGATAACTTTTTTCAAAAGTGTACTACACACATGATCACAAGGCAACAAGTTTTAGAAAATGTTCATCATAAGCATGATAGAACTTATTATGGTAAAAAATGATTCAGGACCTATAGCATGGAGTTGTATTTCTAATAAGATTAAAACACAACCAATATGTTTTCCTGTCAAGTGAAACTGCAACTACTTGCTGGGTATTTACTCTTATGTGATATAAATATATATATATATGTTATTTGTAATGGTTTACATTAAATTGGACATAATTTTTGCTATAGGCTTGGCTTGTTAAGTGACTGTTTTAGCCATCTTTCACCTAACCTGTGCTGTTGGTTTAAGCTTTGTCAATTGAAATGCATTAGTTATTGCATACTTGCAGCACAAACATGATTGACTTAACAAAAACAACATTTATTATTGGAACAAAATCACACTCCCTGTTACATCATTTAAAACAATTACCTTTGTTCTTTTGACTTCAAACATCTGTACAAAAACATCCTACTCTCTGAGCTTGTTGGTAAAGTAACAAATGGAATTCATTTAACTCATCTTGTGTTGTTTATACTTTGTGCTTTATACTATGTGATCCTTTCCATTATGTTTTCTGTGTACTTTATACTTAACATGCACTGTAAATTTCCTTTTTCTAATGGGATTAGTCTTCTTCATCTGTCTGTCATTTGATACTTTTTCCAACTTGTTTTATGTCTCCTATTATCACTTGCATAACTCAAACAAATGTATATTAATTTCAATGTTTGTTCTTTCACACCTCTGAAATTAAATATCTCATTATGATAACTGTGTGTACATAGGCTTGCACTCATCGGTACAGATCATTTGTGTGTTTGTTTTTATCACCTGATCTTTTCTTTTCACATGAGTAATGATAGTGTTGAAAGTTGTATTGCAGGGTTGGTGGACTTAATGACCTCATGGTCTTTCACCAATCCTTTGTGACAAAGGAACTAGTAACTGTTTTTGCTTATGCAGAACTTTGCTCTTAAAATATGCTATAGTTTCTGCATTATATTCTATGCATTGCTTGTATGATCTACTAACTGTGTGAAACATTGTTTCATCACAAAAAACAATACACTAGACTTTCAACTGTTTTCACCATTAGCCACCTGCACTTGGCTATTGTAAAAATGGTGGCACTGCGCTTATTGTCACTACTAAAGTAGAAATTGAAGAAGGTCACTAGTTGATTCTTCACCAACATATATTGCATACATTTGATTAGCTTATCTGGGAATTTTTGAGCTGGTTTGTAGAAAACTAGATTTTTGCAGAGCTTGACACTTACCACCTTAGCTTCTTGTGTATAAATTTAGTAGAAACAAAGTTGGTGATTTATGTGTGACTGTGGTTTTGCACAATATTGTGACCATCAGAATAAAATCTCTTTTTGAAATTGTGCTTGAGAGTATCATTACATGAAAATGGTCAAACCAAATACTTGTTAACCTGGTTGTACCAGATATGTTACAATCAACTTGTGCAATTTTGTTGTTCGAATTTTATGTTATCAAAAATTAAAATCATGTCATATACACATGCAGAATAAATGTTTTAATTTAAAAACCTGCGTTAGACTTTAAGATGAAAAAAATAGAAGTCAGGAATTATATGGTTAGTTACCACCATGTAAACAAGAACAAGATATTAATGGACAATATATCTGAAAGGACAAAGCAATAAAACCAGAAATTGCACAAGGATAAGTACCAAGAAATAGAGTAAGATTTTGGTTTGCTAGAAGAAATGAAAGCTACTTCAACCATTGCCATGCATTAGATACTGAACAAGCAATAATCTGTTACAGTTATAAATATGAGTCAAAATTTTGCTTCGGTGATATGTAAATTATTTTTTCTTTTATTTTTGGAAGATTGTTTCTACATTAACTTTTTTAAATAAAGGGAACACCATTTTCTGTCCTTTAGTACATCTAACCAATTATTTAGACCTTTTAAGGTTGGTTTTCAATGCCACGTTCACATATACCACATGTTGTGATGAAACCAGCTATTTGTGATTACCAAATAAGTCATGCCTATTCCACAAACCATATTATGAAGTCAAATGTGTAGATACTAGAAAACTTGTTGACATTTCCTTGAAATTATTAGCACTGATGATTGTGGAAGTCAATAAATTTTAATTTTGTTTACTTGTACATGTCCTTGATTTCAATAAAATATTCTCAAAAAGAATCACTTTATAGTATAAAAAGATGTGAAACAGAAAATTAATGTGCAGTTTTCAAAAATGACTGTGGAGAAACATGTTACTGTTCAAAGAAAAAACATTTTTAGCACTTCCTATGTTAATCTTTTAGTATGTTTAGGTAATTAGTAAATTTTTCTGCATCTCTTTGATGATATATATGCAGCTTGCAAGCAAATTTGTTAAGCCATATTTTTCTAGAAATTAGCTGATTGTGAATGATTAAATCAGTCTATAAATTTGTTAAATACCTTATTTTTTAACAATCTGTCTCTTGAAACATTTTGATATCCACTTCATAAGATCTTTCCTACAATGAAATGTGTAACAATCTTGTAGTTTTGCATTTTGAAAAGGCAAAAAATGTATTTACTAAGCTGAATTTATTGTAGTGTATCTAATCAACATTTAAATAAAGAAACTCTTGCATGGCACCTTTATTTTTTTGTATTTGTTACCATAAACTATAAAACCATATTTTTCCTACAATTTAAGATTGATCCAAATTTTACTTGATAAAGAATTTTGCTGGGATTTGAGAGTGAAAGTAATTCTTTTTTCATATATATATGTTCTTAGTTGGTTAACCTCACTGTTTGTGGGTTTTGTTACTTTTTCACTTTCATGCATTTCGCAGAGCTAAAGACGCCTTCTCAACAAGCAAAACTTAGTCTGTAAACACCATATAACACCTGATTCTTTGCTGTGAAAGAAGTTCTTGACAGATACTGAAAAGAAATGATAGCTTGTCTGATTTCATTTGGATCATCTCTGTGAATGATTGTGATAAAAAAGTTGTCACTTCACCAGTGATATTCAAATCTGATAAAGTCACCACAAATTAGTGAGTGATGGTAAATTCTTCATGTGTAGATAAACCAGAATCTGTACTGTGAGTCAAACATATCATTAATATTCTAGCCCAGTATGCTGAAGATCCACTTTGCCTACAAAACGCAACTTCTTATTTTTAGCTGGGAATAGTGCATTATTAATGGAAATAGAGATTGTTGCATCTTATAAAACGGTTTGTACTTTAAAAGCTTTCGCTGTGTCAAAATCTCATTTAGCATGGAATGATTATGAAAGCACCATCATCACTTTATGTGATATCAAGGATGGAGACAAGGTAACATCAATTGTGCATTAGTACAGCTATTATCTAACAAAATGTGGTTCAAGAAGCCTAATTTATTTTATGTCAAAACAAAAAAGCTTTTTGAAAGTTATACATTTTATTATTTTGTTGCTTTTGCTTTGTGATTTTTTACCTTCTCATGTTAACTACATCAAGCAAATTTTCTGTGCCTGAGTTTGCTTGTTTGCATTTTGTATTGCATACTTATACTTTCAATTAGTATTTGTGTACTAGAACATAATTTATTAAAGCCAAACAAAAATCTGACTTTTCTCACACTGGCTGCAGTTATTCTTTAATGAAAAATATTGTTAACACTTTGGTTCTTTGCTGTGTATATCTATGTCAGAATGATTCTGTGCAGCTGCTCTTGGTGTATGTAAATTTACGTTTTTGCTGTCCCAAAATTCTCCTGAACATTTATGATTTTTATAATTTATGTTATTGGAAACCATTTAAAAATGTGGTCCTAGATGGAGTTAAAAAATAGTAGGCCTTGGAATGAGAATCCAAACTCTCTGTGGTTCAGAAGAGGGTGTTTGAAAGCATGGTTCTTATGAGTTGTTCCACCAAGGTAGAACCAGGTCCACTGGACCAGGACTGTGATTTTTTATGATGCAAGTGCTTTGATATGCTCCCAAATGCTAAACAAAGTATTGCAAACATTTATGTAAGTTTATTTAGGCATATTGATAAAGTTCAGTTGCTTAATGCCAGTGTTAGCTGCTTTTTTGTCTCAAAAAATGCTTTTAATGATGTGAAACTTTTGCAAAAAACGTGGCTCCAGTAGGTCCAGGCTTGTTGCAGTGGTTTGTAGCCTAAATTATTTTGAAAATGATTTCATATGTTGGCAATTGATTAGTGTAAAGGCAACAAATCGTTTGCTAGGTTTACTGTTTTAGTCTAAAGCAGGAAAATGCCTAGCAGTATCTGCCTTCTGGGATTTGAACTTCTCTCTAAAACCATGCATTAACCGTGGGTATTGCCGCAGGGAAACCACCCAGTATCCAATGTGTGAAGTGCAGAATTTGCTAGTTCATGCTCTCACTCTTGGAGTATTAAAAATATGATGAAACTGTTTCATGAAGCAGCTGTTACTCCTCACAGACTCTTGCATCAGTGTAAATTTGGTATTATCGTTCAGTAAACCTGCCAACACCAAATCAAAGCACAATAAATTTCCTTAGGAATGAAAGAATTTGCATTGGCATCATTGTTTAAATAGTAGTTCTATTTTTAGTTTGTTTTAATAAGAGCACTGATTCTATTTGTGCTGTAGTAATTGGTAAAATTGGAATATTTCAGATGTGTGAATTTAAAAAAAGCTTGCTTTAGCTACTTTTCATTACAGATTTAAAGTTCCCATGTGTAAACACCCAAAAGAGCAGTTGGTTGCAGATAAAGCTTGAAAACACGCAAATATTTTAACTTCGCCTGACTTTCCTCTTTTTGAAATACTAATACTAATTTTTATTTACTTACGTTTTTGGCTCAGACTTATGTCCATACTGTAGAAGTAAGACAAAGAACACAAAAATGCTTAGCCACAACACGTTGCAATGCTAAATATCACAATACCAAGGCAATTAAAAAGTAATTAACACTGAAACAACACAACAACTGTTGCATTGCAGGAGAAAAATAAGCCTTGACAAAAGCATTTTGCATGCTCATGATCCTTATAACAGGCACAATTAAACAACACATGAGCACAAAAATGTTTAGCCCTAGCACATTACAGAATGCTGTAGGTGTTTGTGTTGTGTTTTTCCCTGACAGAGTTTCAAAACTCAGAGCACCTTGTACAAAATGCACTGTACTTTATTCGGAGAAGATAACGGCAAACAAGGCAGACAGTTCCGCTTACAGCTTGAGTACAGTAATGGAGAGCTGCAGAGCGCATATCGAATAGAATGAGTTACCAGCAAAGGCGACAGTATTTAGCGACCGACCAAGAGGTACAGAGCGCGCAAAACAAATCAACGCGCGGCATGGAATAAATCATTTGCCGGCAGAAACAGTGTAG
>Ga0210059_1005376_pt1 | contig 20619 bp, 11 predicted proteins | sample Ectturendosymbi2_FD_188042 | JGI IMG/M metagenome (GOLD analysis project Ga0210059, IMG submission 188042) | Ecteinascidia turbinata endosymbiont from Florida, USA - Sample 2 (SPAdes) (version 2) | ecosystem: Host-associated > Tunicates > Ascidians > Unclassified | place: Key West, Florida...
TTTTGCGTTTTTTCCTTTTTTACAGCGCTTTTCTCCTGATTAACCAATAAGAACCTGCAGCAAGATCACTGCAGTTCTATTGCTATGCACTGAAGATGATAACAGTTGTTATCGAAACGTTTGCAAGGGGACAACATTGTTAAGGCAAAATGATTTTACGGGCTTTGTGTTGAAGTTGTCAAGAGTCAAGACCTTTTGTTACAGTGTCTCTGCACAAGCTTGGATAAAGTGCTTTCGCATTTGCCGCCACAATGTAAATCACTGTTTATTGCTTTCCAGTTTAAGTTTTGGGTAGGCGGTATTTTCAATTGAGCAGGTATCCAATGTATTGACGGCTATCTCGACAAAACTCGTATGGGCTGTTTTTGCAAAAGTTTGTGCTAACTGGTTTCAGCATAACCGCTAAGTATGCAGTAATGCGTGAGGTGATGATGATGCTCTCAGGAAATTGTCACAAGCGTACCGGTATGTCTTTGCTGTCAACGTTCAATGAATTCCTCCGGGTTAGCTTGCGTGCCTTGAAAAGCGTCTACGCGTAAGCCTGTGCATATCATTGAAGAAATTTTCCTGATGCACCCGTGACCTTGTGGCAGGAGCTGTCCTTCCATTTCATTCCAGTTGTGTGTAGCAACAGTTAATCACTCACTGCACCCATAGTATGGAGTTCAGCAACAAGGTCTTTACAATCTTTTCTCAGTTTAAAGAAAGCACCGCATCTATTTACCGCATATCCATTTTTCCAAATTGCTGCAATTCTTTGATCATTACAGCGCTAAAATCTTGGTCATTAAGCAAACATTTTCCCGTCTTTATCCACCCGGCAAATCACAGTTTTCCTCTCTTCTGTAAGTTTGCCCAATTTGCTTATGGCTCTTTGTTCTTGGTTTGGTATGGTATGCGTCCAACAAAGGTTTCAAGTTCCTTAATTTTCTGAGCACCAAGTCCACGTGCTCGTTGGTTTCTCATCAGTTGGGTCCCTGAGGTCTAAAGTTTTGGGGATTTTCAGTTGTTTTGACAAACAAGGTCTACATCATTACTTTTCTCCAAGCACTGCGCACCATTCTATTTGTTTAACGTGTTGGTGGGCATTGATCCATTCCGCGTTGTGTACAGACCTACTCCAATTATGTGTTGTTGGTAAATCTTAATCCTTTGCACAGTGTTTACTATGTATCGTGGTGACTTCATAAATCAAGGTTTCCACATATTTTAAAAAATTATTTTCCATACTTTTTCAATATACTCTCAATACTAAATCAAAGAACTTCAATACCATCACTTCTGTTCATTTTTCCCTCATGGAACACAATGCAAAGAACATCTGCAAAACTGTCGTCAGTGGTAAAGAACAAAATTTGAATAAGTAAACGGCTGAATATGGAATTTCCATACTTTTTCAATAGTTATGTACACTTTGGCCAAATTCAATACTTTTTCAAGGTCTTGAAAACCGATTTCACAATTCAATACTTTCAATATCGCGTGGTAACCCTGATAAATATTAATCTGTTAATGTAAACTTTATCTGTACACGGCGCACCTCAAGCTTGCCACGCTTCTGTGATTGCTTATGCAATCTGCTTCAGTTTAAGTAAATGGTCGCGTAAATTTCTGTTTTGCTGCTCTATCAACAAGTCGAAATCACCATATATTTCCGGTGGTTCGATGGGATTAGGATGTAACCTCTCTCGCACCGCTTAAGGTAGCACATTGCAAACATTTCAGGAAAGCTGAGCTAGACGGGGATTCGCTCTCCAGATAAACGACTGTTAAAAGTTCTACGTTTGCTGCAAACTTTCGAGCAATCAGCCTGCTGGGCTCTGTTTTCAAGATTATGCGATGGTTCACACTTGCACATCTGTTTTCAACTAACTTATCTCCATACAAGAGTGACGAAGTCTGATCAATCAGCAAAATTTTAAAAATTGGAAATCGATTTTACGTAACACTACGCATCCTCAGTCCTGAAATCTGCAATCAATGCTTGCAGTTGAAACGTTGAAAGGCCAAAGCATGAGCGGAGAAAGCAAACAACTCAAGATTAAAATAAACAAAGCGAATTTTTTACGAGCTGCAGCAAGTAAAAACCCGGCCAAAGTACGCAGTTCTCCAAGTAATTGCTTTCCCTAAGAACTGGATAACTATCTGAACACCAAACACTTGGCAACAAAACCACATTGACGGAATCACGCCGCGACTACTCAAAACAGACCGATGGCAGAATGCGTAAGCATAACTGCGTGCGTTAGGGTGGCAGACGCCGATGTAATGAAATAAGCATTTTTTTCTTTCTTGCCAATTTTCCGCCAGACAAGCAAAACTTTCCTGTCAGAGAAAACCAAAATTTGGGGGAAAAGGAGCAAAACAAAGCGGAAAAAAGATTGACAAGATTTGGGGGCTTTTCAAAGCACTGGGCACTATGTCGAGCCCCCCTTAATAATACATATAGCAAAGAGCATATTCCGACTGATAGAAAAGGTGCACAACGCAATTAACTTCAATAAAAGATTTTCGCAGTGGGAGGCACGGTCTGTTTTAGACAAAACCTGCCGAACATACCTGAGGAGATATCAGCAATACGCGCAATACTCAGGGTTCCTATCACAATTTTAAACACAGATTTCCAGACTTTTTCTAGACTTAATTTTTCCGAATGGCATACCCAGGTCACATACAGGCACTCTATTAGTTAACACGACAAAAGCAAAATTATCAATTTTATCAAAAATATCGGAATAAAATATTATATCAGCATGCACATCAAAGATGAAGTCGGTAAAATTATTTCCTTTTTTCATACTAACAGAATAAAAATATTTCTCTAGACTTTTCAAGCTGGAAAATGATCAAACTTTCTTCCACACTTGACTCCGTAGGAACCCTGTGTACTGCTGTTAATACTGATGCTCCGTTGCCCTATTCACAGTGTAGGCGACTTACTTGCGCGAGGAGGAACAGGAGGTGGTGCACGGGGAGGAATAGGAGGAGCTGCGGATGGCCCTGCACAAGAAAATAACATGAAGGTCGTAATGGCTACGCTGACACCTGTCGTAACAATATTAATTTCAACGCAGTCAATAAAGTAAAAATGCCGGTAAAGGCATCCTCAATATGATCTAGCAGATCAACACTGAGTCTATTTATCTGATAGAACATTTTTTTTCAGCGAGTTCATACTTGTGTGAAACAATGAAGCACAGAATCTGAATATTCTTTGAGTTGATAGCTAAAACACACCAAAGCATACAAACAACAAACCGGCGCAGATTTGTTTACATAGGTTTGAAACAAATACATACATACTATTCATCAGACAGGAAAATCGAAAACAAATTAAGGCTGTTTTAACAGTCCTGCGGCCAATTGGTGATAACGATCTCCAGTTTCACAGCAGCTGATCGCTATACCAACCAGTTAGGAAAAACCCTAATAAAGGTTGATTACCTAATTTAAAAAAAACTCGCACTACCCAGAAGCCACCTTACAAAAGATCAATAAAGCTCAGCAATGAGCACATGTTACATATCATCGCAACAAACACAGACAAGCAAGGATATTCTCTGCACGGTGGGTTATCTTTTGGAGAAATCTTTGGAATTTAAAATTTGAACATATTATTTTCTGCCGTGAACAAACTAATGGCAAACAGCAATCGTTTTTCAAAGAAACTATCTGACACATTTCAATACTTCTACTGTATGTCTGTTTGAAGCTGTAAAATACTGAAGTAGCATCAATGCACTCTAACACTTTTCATCATAAAATATAGATTAGGAAAACCAGCTAGCTGTGCCAACACCAGCATGAGCAGAGCCACTATATAAACATTGTATTATTTAACTGAAAAAAGAAACGATTTAACTGGTGCCAACATCTCTTGCAACGTTCTATGGTAAAACCATCATACACCTGCATACTAACGAAACAGGTTTAAACTTGTGCATTTTATGCGTAGCAGCAACTGTTCATCATGGTTAGATGAAATTAGAACCTTTGGAACTTCGATGGTGTTCTATTGCACTGTTGGGTCTTAGAAAAATGCCTCCAACAACTGCAGTGCACCATCATAAGCACATTATGCCTGCAGCACACCACCAAAATTGCAAGACACTCAGTCTAATGAAACACTACACAGGTGCTTTTATTGCAATGGATTATATGTAGCACTTTTTTCAATTCTAGGTATACCAGTCACTTGACAACAACATAACCTACCTGAAACACCATTTTCCACAACTTGCAATGAATGTATATTAAGTCCATCAAGTTGGACATGAATTTCACCAACAATTTGCACCACCTTCGCTTCATTTTTCAAGGATAAACTCAAGTCCACCTTTTCAACTGAAAAAAACATACATCTAGAATTTAGTGAATTTGCCACAAAGAAAGCACCGTATTTTGTAAGCAGTCATTAGAAGTTTACATTCCACATTTCGTGAACAATACAAAAATATACTGCAATATCAGTAGTTAGATGCCGGGTGCCATGTATTGTCTCCCAGGACAATTTCCCTGTGAGACAACTGTCGCATATAGAACTACTGCATGCTGATGACTGTGAACGAAAATCTTAATGTGAACAGCAATTCCTGTGACATATCTGAGGGCAACGAAGACGGACACACCAATTTTAGTTTCTTCAGAAAATCCACAAGATACTTACAAGATCATACCAATACAACACACAAAAAATTAAACAGTAGCAGTGCTGGTGCACAAAAGCAAATTTCACAAAGACTGCTTTTTATTTAAAATAAACATGACACGTAGCATCAAATCACAACACCAAATTTACTTCTTTTCCAACAGACAATTCAGCACTGATACTTGTCATATTGATTTTAGGCATTTGACAGAGATAGCCACAACATATTTTAGGCAACCTAATGCCCGTAGATTCTTCAATGGAAATATTTCTTAATTTGAATTGCTTGATTGATCTTTTCGAGTTTTCAGCGAAGGGAATACAGCTGCAATGGATGAACTGGCTAAGTCATACAGGGGCTTGACCAGCGCCGGATTTAGATGGTGGGGGCCTGGGGCCCATGCGTGGTGGGAGGCTCCATGTGCGGATACAGAATCTTTAGGTAGGGGATGATCGATGAAGTCACTACTATTTCCACGGATCATTAATGCTTATGACGTAATCTTGTGATGTCACATTTGTTGACTCAATTGTAACAAAACTTTGTTGCAACATTATATTTGACAATGATTAGAGATTTGTGAGACTGTTGCACAACCTGTCACCAGAAGCATCGCATCTACTTTTTTTTGAAATGTTGTTTGGAAAAAGTTTTGAAAATTTTTTTGGAAAACGTTTCAGGGCGATCCAACGTTTTCATCATCTCTAAACGCCAGTCTTGGCTCAACAATAACTTTTACGACAGAAAACAAACGTTGCAGGCAGAAGCGATTTCCGATATTGTTCGCATTGATTGAGCAGACTATCTAGCTCCGTATACCATAGATTATTCATAGTGATAAATTACATCTGCGATTAAACGTAATCGTGGCATTTGTATGTTTCATTGATTGCTCGTGGCTTCTCATGCGCTCAAGAGCGTGCTTCCGGTCGAAGATTCCTTTTCTAATAAAGAAATGCGCACATTTAGTCGTATCCTCCCACATCAGTCTACAAGTGAAACAATAAATACGAGCTTGTGAAGGAGAGCCAGCTTCAGTCAACTAATTCGTCGTTGTGGTTCTGGAATAAAGACTTGTGGTGCAGTTCCGTGACGAGTTTTGTCTTTTCTGTGTTGTGGAATACCATGGCTTAAAAATAACTTTTCATCACCATGTCAAAGAGAACCTGTTTAATTTTTCAACAAAATTCCTGCATTTTTTCCGGCATATTGGATGACCAGAGACATATATCGTTGCCTCCAGTGATTGCGTCAGCCATCTCATCTATCGTGTTTTTCGATGATACTCCTTGACGTTCTTCTGCTACTGCACCGCTGGTTAAACTGGGCTATTCTTATCGTTACGTAGATCTAAGTCTATATCAACATCTTCTTCGATCTTCTGTCCTCTTGCAGGTTCGGCAGAAATGTCTCCGCTGGACTGCACTGCCACTGTGAAGTAGCAACTTGAATGGTTCTTGACTTGGCTGCAACTTCTTCCTCTTTCATGTTCGCCTCTTTTGCTTTTTTACGTTTTTTAGAACCACTTGGATAAGCTCTACACTTGTAAGGTGACGATCCGCCTTTCTTCTGTCCATGTTCATTCATTAATAAGCTTAATAGGGCTGCCCCATTTTCATGGCAAAAAAGGAGAACAATTTACAACTGTCACTTACTTCAGTGTATTATCTAATATTAAGAAGTCAAACACCAAATAGTTCTATTGATAAATTTTAAGCATTGAAGTAAGACGTGCAGTGTAGACGATTTTTCAATCAAAACACACAAAACAAAACTCATCTTTACTTTTCCTGTTTTAGCCATGAGTATTTTGCAATTTCCTTAAATTTCTTTAAAATGTAGAATCGCCTTTTAACATTGTTATGAAACTGCTTGCATGAAAGATGTTTTAAATTGCACACCAGCGTTAGACTAAAAACTGGTTTAACCAGAAAGATTTCTCTATCTTTTAGGTTTGTGGCTGAATCAAGAAAAAAATCGTTCCACATTAGCGTAAAGAGTCATAACGCTGAAGTAACACTATGCAATCTTTGTTAGTTCGCTGAAGCATTCAATGGTATTGCAAGTTGCAAAATACTTTGCCCATCCTTCATGTTCCATCATTTTACAATAAATTGCATTTGGTTGATGCTCTTAGCAGCTCTTTTTCCACGAACTCAAACAAGTTTTGCTATTAGTCAAACAGTTTACTTCAGATCAATCAGTAAAAACGTTTATATCAAACAGATACCACACACATGTTTCATTAGTTTTCCATTCATTTGTTTGCAAAGTGAGGAATACAGTCAAAAAATTTAGTAGGGACAGCTCACTGTATGCAGATACAATATATCATAGCCACCAGTGATGTAACTGACGGGGGCAGAGGGTCGAATTTCCCCCCTGGCAAACTAAATGTGAAAACCGGACCCCACTTCACTTATATTTCAGTTTTAAGTTGTTGTTTTTTTGCGTTTTTTGGATTATTTTCCAATAATTTAGGGTTTAGTACAGCCATCCACAACCGAATTCGCCATCAGTTCTCAAGTTTTTTTTCTTGAGTGTCAGCTAGTGGGCCACTCTTAGCTAAATTTTCCAGCCAGGCTCAAACCTCTAGTTACGCCACTGATTATAGCTATGTAAAACAAGAAATGCAAAAAGGAAGACATTTTGACATTTTTGAATGTCCTTGGAGAATATTTCATTTCTCTTGAAAAAAGTAGACATGTACTTCAAAAAGAGGGCATATGGTAGCCATACTAGCAATGCTGTTCATATGCGACCTGTACAAAACTGAGTAAGGCAGACGTAAAATCTACCAGAAATTAGTAGAGACTTGAACTAATGCGTTCTACCTCTGCCTTGCATTCACTAGATTCAGATACCTGATCTACTTTCAGAAAACCAAAAAGTGTAATGGTTATTTCATCACAATATCAAATAGTATTCAAGTGAAATACTGTTGTCAGGCTGACCGACAATGAATACCATCTACAAACAAACTTTCCATGCTAAAAATGACTTAGTGGCATGCACATGTCACACTTATGGCTAAATACATGAATGTGGTGGGGTGCCCTGGCCAATTGGGGCCCCCCCTAAATCTGGCGCTGGGCTTGACCATATCCTACTGAAACTGGTAGGCTGGATAAATGGTCCTTGCAGTCTTGCCAGCCTCATGCTCAGTGCTAATGGGTAGGTTCGAGGTATCAGTTCACATATAAATAGGCCACTGACTTGCCACCAAAGCAGTATCCACTGTGCCAATAACCATGCTGCCCCTAGTCCACACAAGCAGACAAGGGTCCTATTGACCATTCACAGCAATACAAAGAGAGTACAAACTGAGTAAAATGAAACTGAACCTGAACAAGTGCATCATTGACAACAATCATAAAGACAGCAAACACCTCTGTTTCTAGCCAATTATTTTCATGAGCTTGTTCGGTAGATATGTATTTTGCTCAGGAACAAAAAATTGATCATACTGAATCACATGGCTGATAACACACCCCTACAGTACTCACTGCCATCAGATATTTTCATATTACTTGCAAGAAAGTTCCTTTTTACAGTGCCAATCACTCTACTGGCGATAAAATCTTGCAAAGCTCATTGTAGATCATATTTCACTATATCAATGGTAGCAGTGTTTCCCTAAGCATTTACATTGTCTTTGACCTTTTCGCTTGGGCTGTTATTTTTATCTTTTGACTGCTGCTATTAAGAAAACAAACATTTTTCACTGTGATACAAAACAGTTCTAAACATCTCTTTAGGAATTTATGAAATTTGCATTTGATCAGTGGTGTTGAGGAAAGTATCTGGTAAAAAACAACTGTGGAGCATTTTCAGGATGAAAACTCAGATGTTAACCCAAACACAGAAAATGATGTCCAATTATGAATTGATTTCACAGCTTGGCACACAAAAATCAAAACCTAGCAGAGGTGTTCCAACTAAAAGTGAACTTCATGAGGTTTTGGCAGATAAAAAATATAGACCTAACTATAGCAGCACAAGTAAATCCAACTGGTTCCCTTTCTCTTTTGTGAAATTTCCAACACTTAACTCTCATCAGTACCCCCATTCCAAAAAACTAAATATGTAACTAATAGAAACATCCATCATGATGAAATTTACAGCACAAAACATTCAGCGTAGCAAAGAACACATTGGTTGTATTTTGGATAGAATCCACAGATCATTTTCTGAGTGATCAGCTAATACTTCCACTGAGTCTGTGAAAACTAGTATATATCTCTAATCAGTCAAAAGATAATTTTGAATTCCCCAAGACCTTGTTTTGCTGATATAGACATTTTCATCTGACCATGTTTAATCTGGGCTAAGTTCTTCAGCATTGTTTTTTTCTGCTATATCCTCCATCACTTTGTTCCAAAGAATATCTTTTTTCTGCTACCCATTTATTGAATTCAATTACCCTAACAAATTTTGAAATGTTTAAAAACAAAATAAGAAAAAAATACATCAACTTTTGAAGCTTTTTCAAAATTACCAGCAGTTCCAATGCAATTGGTACTGCACTTCTTTAAAGATTTGATTCAAATAGATATATATAATGAAGTAAGCTTGAAACAAATTCTTCAAAATGTTAATCTGCCAAACATTGTATTTTTTTACTCAATACCTAATTGACATATGGAAACTTGTCAATTTTCTTAACTATCAAATGGGGGTATTGGCTTGTTAATTTTTTTTTTTTATCTCTAAGCATTATAATGTGGAAGATATTAGTTTGAAAAAACACATCTATGAAAATCTAACCATTGCTGGTTAAACTCAACATTTCAACTAAAGAGGATAATATAAATTCAAAATCACTTTTTAAATTTAATTTTCTAAAGCCATAACAATGAGTTTTGATGCCCTGAGCTCATTACAAAACTGCAGTTTTTTAGTAACATCTACAAGAACAAAATAGAGAAACATACGCTTTCCATGGTGCTTTTGTAGCAGCTCTTTAATGTTACATTTGGCTGATCCAAACACTGAGTCTGTTTTCATAGAGAAATAGTTCCATACTTTAAATTCGACAATGCTGTGGTCTGTCACCAACCTGCAAAAAATGGAAAATTAGCATGTCACATTCATCTAACAAATTAATTTCATAAATGTTTTTTGTGACGTGGCATCTAAGAGCATCCAAATCTCAATATATTTCTCATCTAGCTCTTGTAGTACAAACTAATGCAGTACTGACTGACATAAGGCTTGTTTTCTCTTTGTCAGTGTTGCACTTTCTGATTTACCATAACACCTTCAGCACCAGTGTACAAAATATTCGTAGTATGAAATATTCGTACTTCCAAAGCCCACATTTCCCGCCACTTTGCAGGCCCATAACTCGCTAGGTGATTGAGTTAGAGAGCTGTTCAAAGCCTCGAGACAGGGAAAGTCTTCCAGATTGCATTGAAAAAAGTTTTGGGTTTCAGTTTTTTTGACGTGACGCCATAAGTGGGGTAGGTTTTAGACCATTTTGGCTCAGGCTACCTGGCCCTGGGCCCCAACTGCTGGAGGGAATATTTTGAATCAAAATAAATGATTAACCCCCCATTAATGATCAATTTTTTCTTATTTTTAGACCGTAACTTCTAAACTAAAAACACTAGAAACCCAATCAAAGGCTTGAAAGACTGAAAATTGTAGCCTAGTTTTCAATAAAACCTTGAGTTTTTTTATATTTTCATTTTTCTTTTGTTTAACGAGCCACAATTTTTGTTTACTGAGCCAATAATCTATGATTAATTTCCATAACTGAACACTGGTGGGAAACAGCAATGGATTAGGTTAGTATGTTTGTAACAGTACAAGTAAAATTCAGTGTGCTGCTATAACACATGGCAACACAAGGCATTATCTACAAGTGAGATACATTACCTTCTTCAGAGATGTTTGTTAAAACTGCGACATATACTGAAACACTACAAGTGTTAACACTGAAAAATTATACAGCTCAGATGCTGCTTTTTTATGACCCCCCGAAAACAAAAACGGCTGTATCTGCTTACATCAAAAATGACAAGTTGTCCACAAAAATGGGAAGCAACGGATAGCCTCAGACATTTCCACCACTCTACCATTTTTCTAACCATGCACAAAACACACCTCATAATGAAGCATGACACACAGACTTACAAAGTAAATGTATCATCCCATATTGGATGCAGTGACTTGTTTGCGAGCTGTGTTTTTCTTGGTGGTTGCGAGTCAACGCTAACACATACGTATGTGTCAGGAGGTTTTGGAGTGAATATCCAATTATTCTGAGGTGGTTTCAGAATACCTCGCAAAACTGAAAAGCCATAACACATTAAATTATTTTAAAACACCAGTTTTTTCCATATGTAAAAAACAATGCAGCAAACCTTTTAACTTATACAAATGTATCACATTACAAACACCAAAACAAGTACACTGCACACTTCAATCAATGATATATATAATAAAATCACCATAACAAAAACAGCTTTTAGCAGCACCCTTGAACCACTGATGATACCTCTTCAGTTGTATTGTTTTTGTACAAACCCATTTTTGCAAGTAACTTAAAAAACATTTTGAAACTGAGGATGAACAATAAATGTCAATTTTCTTTTTAACTATTTGCAAAAGTGCATAAATCTATCATCACATATAATATGATATTTAACTGATACAAGAAGTTGTAACTAACAGTTCTTGGGAATGTTGAATAACTTTCAACTCACAACTTTTATTCGTGTCAATATAACCAACACTAACACAGTATCAGCAGTGTTGAAGTCTTGGCAAGTAATATTATCTCTGATGGCGATTACCACTTTAGCAACAACAAGCCCAATAAATCAAACTAAAATGTTTTGCTTCGCAAAAATTTAATGAAAAAAAAATTCTTAGTAAAAATCCGAGGCTTTCAGTTTTCATACCAGAAGTCAAATTTTATGTAACGTTAACATCCATCATTGAAACAATTTTAGACATCAAATGTTTGATTACATTAATAAGATGCAAGTCTGCTCCACCAACAAAGCCTTCTGCGCACAAATCCATTTTAAAATAGCACCATGTTGACTTATATACTGAAATATTAATTCTATCATGCAAGAATAAAGTTAATTGACTGAGTCTTGCAAAATTGTTGGTTTGTCTTCATAGTTTTCAAAAAACAAAACATCATAATTAACGTGCATCCATTCAAACTTATCATGCTATGTTAATTCAGAAAAGACTAACCTGCAATTTGAACTTGATGCAAATATGGCTCTTGTGACTGGTGTGCCATTTCTGTCCTAACATGTTGTCATACAGAAAACATTAAACATGAATCTTTTTAGTTGGCAGCTAATAACAAAAATACAAATATATTAATAAAATTTTAGTCCAATACATTTTGAAGGGCAAATGCAACCTACTTCAGAACTTTATTATAGCTAAGTTGTTTAATAAAACATTTCTTGTACAAAGCTGTGCTAATTTGTATTTCACAAAGGATCTTTTTACACTGTCAACCAATCATTTTTTTGAATGTTGAAACACTTTATATAGAGTTTGTAGCATGTACTGTACACTCACTACCCAAACTGTGTGTGACCCTTGGAACATTTTTATATACATTGAGAACCTCAAAGTGGTCGATATCAACCCCCAGGGATCAATTGGACCATCCAAGAGTTGATACATAATCATGGGGTCGCATGGGGGTCACTGACTGGCCCCGAAGTTCTAAGCATATTTTCGTATTGTGTATTATTTTATCATGCATTAAGTAAGAAGTACTCAAATTTATTTGACACATACTTTCCTTGTATTAGTAAATGTTGGAATGGACCATGGGGTCTACAGAAAATTGTATAATTTAATTGGGGGTCAGCATGCAGACAAGTTTGAGAACTACTGATTTACAGCAATGTGTCAAGAACAAATTATCACTATGAGTTGGCCTGAGGTAATGAAGTTGCAACCATTTTTGACAGTAGAAAATCGTGAATCAATTGATCTAAAACAAAATGCAGTTGGGTGGTTTCTTTCAACTTGCTATGAATTAAGACAACAATTATCAAACGAACAATGTTTCTCAAAGCAAAGTTTCAATCAAACAATGTTGATCACCTACTTACTTTTGCTGCAGGCTAAATGCAGATAAATCATGGGTGGCAATAGCTCAGTGGTAGAGTGTCTGCCTCACAATTGCAAGATTAGCACTATGATTCACAGCCACTGAGTGAATTGCCGCTCCTTGGGCAAAAGTGCTCACCCCAACCTCACCAGCAAGAAACAGACTTCAGGCTTATGCCTGCCACCAATTGCTGTTGCCAACACCAAATTTTGGAAAAGATAATTCATCATTACACCTACAGTGTATTTCCTGATATCAGCGCTACTTCATTCAAAGTTTAGGCTCTAGAACAGCTATGTCCCATCCACGGCCCATAAGCCGCATGTGGCCCAGTCAAGGGTTTTGTGCGACCCAGTTTAGTTTTTGCTGTAGTAAAAGTATCCTACATACTGACAACCTGTCCTTATTTTGATAATCTTGAATTTGACATTTTTGAGACAAGTGGTCTTCAGTGCCACTTCATCACATCTGTTACCATTGCATTTAGGATTCAAGAATTTTCATTATACTCGTTTGCTAAGATCACAGTAAACCATGCAACGTGCGGCACTCAATAATATGTCATTAAATGTGCGGCCCTGGTCAAGATAGTGACATACTTTTTGGCTCAGTAAGCCATTAGGGTTGGACATAGCTGCTCTGGAACAAGTTGAACCACACATCACCTATTTAATTCATACAGCATGTACTCAGTGACGCATCTAGCCTGGCAAAAGGGCATCTGTCATGGAGGAAGCTTGGATAATAGTCTTCAGAATTCAACCACATTTTCTACAGGTTTCCTAAAACCCAATCAAACGTGGCTAGTGTCCTAAGACAACTCGCTATTTAGATAGTGTTACAGGTAGAGCTCAACCAACAAGGCTTACTTGGGGCGATACTGGTATTTCTCATTTTTCATTGCTGATAACTGATATTTTTGCATTACTCAAGCCACTGTTGAAAGATCTTATAACAGCGTTCCCACACATTTTTAAAAATCATTTTCCATACTTTTTCAATACCTTTTCAACACTATATTTAAAAAGTTTAATACCATTACTCCTCACACTTAAAAGCACTAGTGTTTCTGTACGCTTTCGAGAAATCAGTCAAATGCCATCTGCTTTCGTCTTTTAGTGATGATTCAAACTTGCACATATCTTTATTCAAGTATGTACTTACCACGATGGGTGTAAGCAAGGAATCGATCAGCAAATTTTTAATAGGAAATCGATTTCACGTAAAATTGCGCATCCTCAGTCCTGAAAATTGCAAGCAAAGCTTATGGGTGAAAAGTTGAAAGGCTAAGCTTATGGGTGAAAAGTTGAAAGGCTAAGCTTTGCTTGCAATTTTCAGGACTGAGGATGTGTAATTTTACATGAAATCAATTTCCTATTAAAAATTTGCTAATTGATTCCTTGCTTTCACCCATCATGGAAAGTACATACCATTACTCCTCTTAATTTTTCGAAAATCATAATCATGAAACTCAATTTTACACATTGCATGACACTGCATAAACGATGAATTACTTTGCCTTCGGTAAAATTCTGCTCAGATACTTCTGGCTTCTTTTGCCATTTAGCATTTCCATACTTTTTCAATACCTAAAGTACATTTTGGCCAAATTCAATACTTTTTCAAGGTCCTGAAAACCAATTTTAAAATTCAATACTTTCAATACCATAGGGTAACCCTGTTAGTGCATTTTTTCTTCAGTATGTAGGCCACTTAAATAAATGGACTAATTACACAAGTTTCAAATGAAAGGGTAGATTGTCACAAGTTAGGAGCACATTACAAATAAGCAATAAAATATACAAATTACAATTATGAAGATGACATTACATAATGCACGATCCATTATATACAATAATGAAACCATTACTACAATGAAGAACTGTGCAACATAGAATTCTCTGCAAACCTAGGTCAGTAAAACAGTTAATCACCACAGCAGGTACCCTAATTAGTTCGCAGGTAGTCATTCGCTTACCGTGCAAAAACCTGCAAGCGAATGTTACATCATAGAGTGGTTTATCAGAACAATTGCGCAGTGGTCTGCATATTACACATCACTTGATGCAGTCAGAGGTCTGCGCACTGTAAGGAACAAGGCAGAGAATTTGCATTAATGAATCAGAGACAAAGCAGCAACTTGTGTTTCCGAATACTCTGTTCAAAACAACAACGTAGTGGCTTTTATGGGAAAATATTGCTGATGTATCATTGCCAATATGATACATTGCCACATTGGCATGCCTGCATATCTGTCAAGCTCTAGGTACCAGTCGCATTATCGAAACACACAAACAGGGTTGCCAACTTTTCTACAATAGACATACCAAATCTAGTCTAAAAATATACCAAATATGTACCAAATTTACCTGCGAAAAAACTTCAAGTATATACGTTTTTTGCATGCTTTTTTACCATGTCACTTAGAATTTAGATCAGCTATATCCAACCCACGGCCCCTATGCAGCCCAGTCGAAGGTTTTGCATGGCTCAGTTCAGGTTTTCACTTTAGTAGAAGTATCCTACATACTGACATGTCCTTATTTTGATGCAGGTGGCGGTCAGAGCCACTTTATCAGGTCTCTTGCCATTGTAGTTAGGATTTGAAAACTTCCAGTATATTAGCTTAAGCTAAATTTGGATGGCTGAGATCAAAGTAAGCCATTCAATGTGTGGTCCTCACTAAGATGTGACATAATTTTTGACTCAGTAAGCCATTTGGGTTGGACATAGCTGATTTACATGATCAGCAGTTGCTGTTGAGTAGTCATCATAAAGGTAAAGTTGCAAGCTCAATTTCTACTTTCATAAACTTTAGTGGTGATGGATTGGATTTAGGGATTGGCATTTAAGAATACTGAATCCAGTAGGATTCGGATCCTAAACTATCCAAATCCAAAATGCTAATTTAAACTGGGTATTTGGATTGGGTTTAGATACTCCACAACATCAGCGGTGCACTTGGTTCCACCACATGAAAGTTAATGCGCAAAAACAAACATTTTTTCAGTGCATTCACGTGCTTTTTCTCTTGCACTGCGTGAAAAGAGGAGCACTACTGCGCATCCACACACATTTTTTCAGTCCACTGACATGTGTTTTTCTCTTGTACCATGTGGAAGCAGCACTAATTACACACACACAAACATTTTTCAATCCGCTTGTGTTTTCTCTTGCACCACTTGGGCAAGTGGAAACTTAGTACTATTGTGCATACACTGAAATTTTACAGATCACCACATAAGCTTTTTTGAGACACCAACATGCGCAGTTAATTCTGCAGTTACCTAAGTGACTACATGCATTTGTAAGTCATTGGGTGTATTGTTTCCAGCATGTTTTAAAATCAGTTGTAGTCGTTTTGTTAATATGTCAGCTAGAAAAGCGCCTGGAAAGAGGAAAACTGCGAATGAGCAGTTGCCCTTGCTTGCATAAATGGCTTGAAAAAATCTTTGTATAACTTCCCACGTCAGCTTCTAAACGATCTTTTTCCAGTGCATAAGTAACTATCACCAAGTTGCAATCACGGTTAACATGCAGGCATTTGGAACACCTTAATGTATTGCAAATATTAGATGCTGCCACTACAGGTTTCTAATGCGAGTGTTTTGGAACAGGCAACAGCATTTCCCTTCTAACGTTGCATACGATTATTACAAAAAAATCACATCACTCCACATGCGTGCTACCTGACGTTGTTGGTATCTGTAGCTTGGCAATGAACTGAACTGAAAACAGAGATTTCATGAACTGTGGGATATAAAAATGCTTCTAGATGTTCTAAATATCCCTTACTCCTGATACAGTATTTTAATTTCTGAAATCCTTTGGCATTTGGCAAAGCAACGGTCATCAGTTGAAACGTTAATTTGAAGTTGTTGCAGCCCGTGCATTGCATGTTATCTTGTTATCTTAAACATGCACACTGCGTGTGTGACATAATAACTGCCCTTATTAGTCGTTGAATGTTTCCCACACTTGCGGCCGTTTTTCTGCTTGTTTTGGACTAAACACACTCATGCACTTGGGAACACGTTTATATTTCACAGCTGCCATGTATGAAGATTTGTAGAATTGTGGAATATAGAAATACCTCAAGGAGTTTTAAAAATCTCTTGGTTCTGATACAGCATACAGCTGGGCGCTGTACACAAAGACTTAACTGATTTGTTAGCCTGCGACATCATGAAACTTTTATAATCCCAATGACGTTTGTTATGTATCATTCAGTTGAGGCATTCACCAAATGAATCTTATTGATGTGAAAAAACAAAAAGACTGAAGTCAAACAAGTAATGAAGGTGAAACAATGCATTGTCTGCAGCGGAACATACGGCATATACCTGTATTTTAAACTTTGAAGTGTACTGTGTTCAGTGCTTCAGAATATAAACTAAATTTGAAGTTGGTGTATAGTACAAGTGCACAGTTTTTGTTCTGTAGAGATTTTAACACATCTGGTGCAAAGGTGTTAAACATAGTGGCATGCATCCAGTAGTTATCCAATGCCATAAAATTCTGTCACTCTCATCTGCAGTTTTCCAACCTTTGGATACTATTGGTTGACTGAAAACGCATATCTAGAGCAAGTCCAGATTTTTCAGAATTTCTCAGCTCTCTTCCAGTCTTGTTCTCTGCTTACCCATAGTGCACTCTTACTCTGATATTAAGCAAAACCACTGAACTTCTACTATGTAGCTTCAACACCACTGCGGTATCTCTGTTTGCACTTTGCAATATAAAAAATAATTTTGTTTAAATAGACTCAACTAAATCCTCACAAAAATATACCAAAAATGTACAGGCCACTAAAATAGTCAACCACCACAGCACGTACCCTGATTTGTTCATAAGCAAGATTCCTAGGTAATCACAGGTTTTTGGTTACAGCGCATTTATTTCATCACAGTAGCTTCTTGTCCCTGTGAACATGGTGCTGAAAAGATACATTATAGCTTGTCGAACAATCAGCAAATGTCTGCCACACAGCAACAAGAACTCTGTTTATCCAAATGTGCATGCGCGTATAAAAATGATGCTGACAATCACCTGCACAACTACGTCTCTGCAGCGCAATCTATAAAATTGAGATTGTGAAAAATAGACTTGTGAAATCACAGCAGAAAAAAGCGATGGACTGCATTACTTTAAGGATTTTACATCGTGATATGAAAGTGAATTACAAGCTAGCATGAGATTTCTTGTGTAGCAAACAATGTCGTCAACTGTTCATTTCTCACAAGGCTACCAGAGAAATTCCCGTGCAAAGCCACGTGTGATCCAGCTGCTTTTGTGCGACCTGCTTGAATTAACCTGGGTGCGAAAGTGTTAATCAAAATATTGCTACTCTGTGCATGCCTGGCAACATACCAGCTTCTGACAGCTTTACTTGCTTTGGAGTTGGCAAAGTAGGAGATTCTAAAATAAATGTTTTCAATGGAATATCAATTTAGATTGCAACATTGCTGTTTCATAATACTATGCAACTTCAGAAAGCGAATGCTGTTGCCTGTTCCAAACCACCTGCATTAAAGACCTACAGTGGCAGCGTTTGATATTTGATTAACGCTAATGCTCAGTACCTATGGTATAAGGGAGCCTGTCATGACAGCCAAACAGATCCCTTAGATCGGATTTACCCCTACACGTACTAGATAAGGAGGTGCTTAATATAAGCCAAAGTTTTCTCATTTAAACATCTGTTGATGTTTCATTCCACTATCAAAACTTGGGACAGGGTTGTTCAACTTTGATGGATTCTAAGAAGCATAATTTATCATATAATTCAATCCTTGTTAAAGTTTGAAAATGTTCATGGCAAGGGAAATTCAGTAATATTTTTTCAACATAGCAAAGAAAACCCAAAGAATCATCTTTAAAAAATAAATCTAATTCAACAATAAATGCCACTGCTTGTTTTTGAAATAGAAACAACCATAGTTAACACCTTTGAACAGTGCCGGGTTCATTCAAGCAGTTTGCACGAAAACAGCCTGCTCGCATGTGGTTTTGCGTGAGCCTAACTCTGGTGCCATAAGTGCTAAAGAGTTGTTCAAACGCTCAAGAGACTCAGCAAGTCTTGTGCTTTGCAATGAGAAAAATGTTTAGTTTTGGGTTTCAGATTTTTTGTGTGTGATGTCACAAGTGGAATAGTCCTAGGCCGTTTTGGCCCACTTCATCTGGCCCTGGGCCTACACCACTAGATGGTGGTATTTTGCTAAAGTTTTAGTTGGAAACTAGGCTCAAATCCAAGTCTTTTGATACTTTGGATGACCTGCTGGGGTTCAAAAGTTATGATCTAAAGTAAACAAAATGATTTATTAATCACATAACTATTAATTTGTAATTTAGATCATAGCTTATGAACCAGAAATGGTAGAAAGTCGATCAAAGGCCCAAAAGACTCAGATTCCAGCCTAGTTTCCAATTAAAACTTCAGCGATATACTTTGGTCTAGCGGTTGGGCCCTACGTCAGGTAACATGAGCTAAAATCATGGTTGTTGTAAGAAATAACTTCAAAAGACCCACCCATTTTTTAAAAACAACCCACTTAAAAAATAAAACGCACCAAAAACCCACTCTACTTTTTTTAAAAAAAATCTACTAAGTAAAAAATAAAATAGGCAGGACACTTGCGCAGTTGACTATAATTTTTTTTAATCAAACAAAACGAACAGCAACGAACTTTGAAGGACTTGAAAATTTTTGATAAAAACATATTGGACAGTTTTAGTAAATTCTAATAGTTATCTTTTCTTCAGCTCTGCACAATGGTATATTTTAACCCATTTTTCTGCCTTCTCTGCATTTAAAATTTTCCTGATTTTAGACCATACCAAAGCATATGTTGAAAAAATACACTCTATAGATGCTGAGCTAGCGGGGCATGCCCATAAACTTGATATGAAACTGCAGTTTGTGTGGGAATGGTTTTTCCCTGTTCGCTGTGCGCATGCTTGCCAAGCCTTACCACTTAGGAATAAACTGACCAACAACACTTTGTGAAAACAAAGATGGGCTGACATTTCTTTACCCTCAATTTTGAATGCCATAATAGGCATAACAAGTTATTATTGTGTAATTCTGAAAAAAGTGATATCGCATGATGCAATAAAAGCATTTCAGAATTGGTTTTTCTGTTTTCCTTAAAAAAAGAACAAAATGTTGCTTCTTTTTACGAAACCCAAAAAAGGGATTTTTTGAAAAAACAGAAAAAAACTAAGAGGGTTGGAATTTTTAAGAAAAACAAGTTTTTCTCAACCTTGGACAATATGGCCAAAAACCTACCTCACTTATGATGTCACTCACAATAAAAAAAAACGAAACCAAAAACCAAAAAAAATTTTTAATTCCACAATATGACTTGTCGAATGTGCTAAACAGCTTAATGTATAAACTGTCCATTATAGCCAAAACAGCAGTTGTTCGAGATATTTCACAGACATTTCAGTGACCACTGCTACCATCATCATTACAAGGGACACTTGTGCTGATGATGGTAGCAGTGCTTACCAAAACATCTGCAATATGTCTGTGACAATTTCTGCTCTGAATAACTCCACATTAGCATGTAGAGAGGCAAACAGGAACACTTAATTATTTAGCCCGCTTATTACCATGTCAAAGTTTACTTATCATGATTTGTGTTGGTGGTATAAAATTTCCTATTTTTGAAACACTGCAATGACAACATCAGTACACTCAAGAATGAGCAATATCTTAAAAATGTTTTACTTTGAAAATGCAACTTAACACTTTCGCTGCCGGGTTAATTCAAGCGGTTCGCAAAAAGCAGCTGTTTCGAACGTGGCTTTGCGGATGAATATCTCCGCTCCTGTTCGCTCTAGCGACTCGGCGAAAATCTCAAAAAA
>Ga0210059_1005377_pt1 | contig 20617 bp, 15 predicted proteins | sample Ectturendosymbi2_FD_188042 | JGI IMG/M metagenome (GOLD analysis project Ga0210059, IMG submission 188042) | Ecteinascidia turbinata endosymbiont from Florida, USA - Sample 2 (SPAdes) (version 2) | ecosystem: Host-associated > Tunicates > Ascidians > Unclassified | place: Key West, Florida...
CATTTTCACTTATTTAAAACGATTTGCGAATTCTTTCAAGTGTTTTTCTGATAGAAATATTTGACCTCCTGGGCAAAGAGCTGAAATTCGCGGAAGAATTGCTTCTGAATCATTACAGAAAATCCGTTCAAAAATCTATCAGGTTGCAGGACATGTGTGGGTAGAGTTAAAACTGTAGTCACGAACCACTTCCGTAAGATGTTTCGAAGTCATATACACAGAACCGTCACCAGAAAGTCTTCAAGAGGGGGCTTTACGTTTGTGCAAGTTGGCTTCACATTTAAGAATTGACAAAACTCCCCTAACTTATAATGCTTCACACTTCAATTTGGGAGGATTGGAACTTTGTTTGGGGGGCTAAGCCCACCAAAGCCCCCCATGGCGACGGGATTGCATATACACAAGACAGCAGAACGCAATACTGCAGGCAAGATAAATTCGGATAAAGCAACTGAAACCGATTCTTAATCCTTTCACAAACCTTTTGCTGCTGGGACTAGCAACAATCTGCTGACAGTAATATAATCCAGTTCCATCTCACACTGAAGTGCACGAAAGACCAATCTTTTCATTTCTGCGATTGTTTCTTAGTTTCGAAATAATTTTTTCCACACCACGACAGCGGTATGACTAAATTTCACGCAGGATCCGAGCAACTAATAGTACTGATGTGTGTCGTCATAAACAACTCCAATTACCCGACCGTCAAAAACAACAACACAGCTAATCATGCATTTGGGAAACATTGAATGCAGGCTGGAGGGTTTCTAAAATATTGCTGGCCGAAAGTTATCTACTGTATATGTATAAGACCTATGTCAACCAAATGAACTTGAACGGTATATTAAGAAAAAAACTGGGGGGGCCAAACAGGGGGCCAAGCAAAAATCTGGGGGGCCATGGCCCCCCAGCCCCCCCGTAGAATCGCCACTGTTCCCAACATTCCACAGGCAAACCGCGCGATTTTAAACACAACCTTATCGTTTTCCACAAAACGCCATTATAACACTCGACTTGGGCGTTACCACGCGGATGATAGTGCGTGGAGTGGCTACTTGCCGCAGCAAGTAATCTTTAAGTTCGTGCGATGTAAACGATCTACCCAAGTCAGATTGAACATAATGAGGCATCCCACACAGGGAAAACAGCTGATCAAAATGTTTGATAACAGTCTATGACAACATGTTCGGACACGGAAAACAAAACGGGTATATTCATCAACAATTACCAGAAGGTAAGTGTTTCGTGTGTGAGATGGTAGTGGACCTTTGAAATCTAAACTGAGGCGTTCAAAGGGCTTGGTAGCCTTGATCAAACTTCCCCTTTCGGGACAATAGAATTGCGGGTTTAGTTCAGCGCAAATACTGCACGACGAGCAAACTCTCTGCACGTCCTCGGTTGAGAAAGGTAAGCTCTTATACCGCACAAAATGAAGCATGCGCGCCACGCTGGGGTGGTACAAGTGCCTGGGCAACATGTCCAGGTTCAAGGTTACAAACTGGCACTGCAGAACAGGACGTTTGCGTGAGTGCATCTGGAGCACTGTTTTCTCTGCCAGGGCGATATTTAATATTATACGAAAACGACGCCAACACTAAGCGCCAACACTGAATTTTGTTATTCTTTACTTTCGTGCGCTTGCGGTTATCAAACATGAACTCCTTTTGATCCGTGACAATTGTGAAATGGCGACCAGCCAGGAAATGATGCCATTCCCATTCCCGATGATTGCAGTGGCTTCCTTTCCCACTGGGGGATAATGAAATTCACTCTTACTCAGAGATCTTGACATGAAGGCAATCGGTGGACCACTTTGATTAAGTGTCGCTGAAATCGCGACCTCGGAAGCATCACACTCGAATACAAACGGGAGACTCTCATCAATTGCTTGCAGCGATGAATCTTCAATACATTGTTTTAACAGGTTGAAGTCCTCCAAGCATCTTCCATCCAGTGGGAAGGTTTCAAACTCCTTGAGCTTTGCGATCTTATCAGATAAACATGGTATCCATCTTGCGTCATATGCGAACAAGCCCAGAACACCCTGTAACGCGGCGTCACAGGGCGTCACTAACGCCCTTTTACTTGTTGGGGCGGGCAGTTCACGCAGCGGCTTCTATCGCTGCGGGTCGGGCCTGATCACACCATAACCTACACGGTACCCCAAGATGCTTTCTTCTGAGACCGAGGATATCGTTTTGGTTGCCTTTAATGTCATGTTCTTCTCTTTGAGAGCATGGAGCAGACGTTGGATGTTCAGGTAGTGTTCAGCTTGCGTCATTCTTCAGCTGTTATGTTGTCCAAGTAAGGAAAAGTGTCAACTGTTTTTCCGAGTCGACGTCCATAGTTCGTTGGAAACATGGGACGCCGTTCGTAACACCAAAGGGCAGCTTATCATACTCCCACAAGTGGCCTGCTGCTTCGAAAGCTGTGGAAGCTTTTTCACCTTCGCGCAGCTTCAACTGATTATTATGCGCGCCTTTAATGAAAGCGGCAAAACGCTTGTAGTTAATGCATGTGGCGTGGGGTGCATGTACACAAAAAGACGCTTGTCAGCTGCTTCTAAGACTGATATGTGTAGGTCAGTGGTTCTCAGCCTTTTTTAATGATGTATTCTAAAGGGAATGTTTTGTCAGTCAATTAGAATGGAACCTAAAATCATTGTATATTTTGTTAAAATTTCATTATGAAAACATTTCAAAGAGTTCGTGTGCAGTTTTGAGCACCTTTGCGTACCCCAAAGGGTACGTGCACCTCATTTAAAAACCACTGGTGTAGCATATGATCACATAAGATTCATGAGACAACTTTTAATCTTGGGTTTTAAATTGCACTCCGAAACTTCAGTTATACCGTCTTCTTTTGCATACCTATGTTTTCATAAATTATGCTTAAACTTTTCTTTCAAAACGATGGTGCAACGAATTATGCAGCAAGCATATCAGACTATTGCAGCATACAAAAATGGTTCGAGAGTTCATTCGTGTAGTGACGAGTGATTACGTTTCCCATCGTTTACTAACACATCTGTTGTTGCCCTGAGTGGTTCAAAGCAACAGGAACTTGCACAACTAAGGCTCTGCTTTTGAGTGTTTTTCCAAGGTACTCCCTTGTTTTATCACAACTACGTCCATGTTGTGGATATCAAATCACTGCCCTGCACAAAAATCAGTGGCATGATAAACCCTTGCAAGGAAGAAATTGTGTTTTCGTGGAGGTTGCAACAGCTATAACTTGAAGTACATTTGTTGCGTTTATATGCAATATTCACTTTTGCATTTCAAAATAAATGCGCATTGGCAAAAATGCTTTTTTTTCTGCACATCACCAACAGCACCAAGCAATTTCTTCAGACTGCTGAAGAAAACCTTAACAGCTATCTAATTTATTTAGTAAAAAGTCTTCTTGCTGCGAGGCATACAGGGATTTCTAGCGATCAAACAGGATGCCCGACGGTTGTTCTCCTGACAAATTGCTGTGACGCATCAACTAATGGTTTACGTCAACCAGTTTTCGCTGAAATCCACACAGCAGTTTGCTTCCCGGATAAAATAACTATTTATAAAATACAGAAGATCGTCATGCGCCAATCCACCGAAAATCTGCTTTAAATCACACCTAGTTTTTGAGAGTGAACAGAATGAAAGCAGAAGCTATGTGCTTTAGAATTTAGCTTGCTTAATGCAGAAAAGTAACGACATGGTACGAGTTGGCATACGAGCGGTATTGATAGTGAGAAGAATCTAATCATAAGTGTTTTCTTAACTTCAAATCCTTCTTTCTATTTCTTAGGCGCAAATCTGCATCACTTAGGTCAGGAAAACGCAAAAAGTAAAACAAACCCAAACAAGCTTAGATATAATTTAACCTAGAATGATGGTTTCATCTGACGAGTAGAGCAGACCATAAAAGTACTGTACTTTATCCTGTGGTTAAAGACTAGTCAAACTACCCTGTGAAAGATCTATTACATAACGGGTTCATTTAGATAAGAAAAAAAGTCAACACATTTTTCGAATGTTCGAACCAGCAGATTTACTGATGATTTTGTCAGACTTAAAATGTACAAATATTTGATGCAAACAAATATTATTGAGTTTGATATCAATGAGAAGCTGCGTTGTTAAAATATGTACTCTATCTGCAGTGTCTTGCATAGTTCCCTCTTCAGATGTTTTTGTTATCGTATTCTTACGAAGTATCAATAATGACATAACTCAAAGTTACCTCTTGTACTAAGATGCAAAAGGTTTTATTTAAACCAGCTCAATGAAGGTAGTTTTATTTTATAATTTATTATTTTTTGCGGTTATAAGCACATATCATTCACCGTTCCCGAAGATTTTCATTCCATCTTCTGTAGATAAGAATTGTTTGACAAAGGAAACGTGCTACCTAAACTTTTAAAGCCTATCAAAAGCAATTACCAAAAACCTACTGGATCGTTTGAAATGTATCTGGCACAATGTAAGTTTATGATTTTCAAATAATTTCTGTTGTGTATAAAGTTTTGCAAAAAATAGTGCTCATTGAAATATTATAGGAAAAATAGTCTACTTTCCAACCATTTGATTCACAACTTTTGCTTAAACTTGATTTAATCTCGTAAACACAACTTATAAACAAACGTTTTTGAAAACGTCCTATCAAAAACCAAGTGTAGCATTTTACCAATAATTTGGTAAGCATGCGCTATTGATTATATGACCATATGGTTTCGTATTTATGTCTGTTCCAAGATCAAACGATTTAAAAAATGCAAGTCCAACTATGAAAAAAGAAATTATTGTCAAAAAAATCGAAATGGTTTGTGAGGCTCAACTGCACTAATAGTTTAACTACACTTTACAGGGATTTGCTTCTTTTTGATCTGCACAGACGGCGGTTGGTTAGTCATGGGATATATTTTACCACTGGACATTCGCCCAGGTAAGTATGTCACATAATGTTTCTTCAAATTATGTATTTTTTCACCAAAGTGGAAGTCTTCAAGTTACGGCTGTTCTATATAGCTTCATCCCCAAACTAGTGACACAGAATATCACATAGATGTTGTAAAGTATTTTAAACACCAAAAAAGCATGCAGCGCCTTCATATCACATCTGAGATGCGCAGCTATTTGAGGTACGTAGGTTGTTGCTTTGAAAACCTTGGTTTCAATGTGAATCAAAGTTATAAACACGCCTTTGATGCCTGCTGTGAATTCATTAAGAAATACCGTCAACTGGCATAGTTCAGATACGGTACATCATTAGGATGTCGTACTTTAGGATGTCAGTTTGATAAAATCGAATCGGGAAGATGAAATAGTTAACTAGATCATTAATGTGGAAAGCCCCAAATCATCATATCTACTTAATACGAATCACTCATTTCGAGTGCTTTCATTACATACAACTAAAGAGTGTTTTGCAATGCTGCAGAAAAAGCAACTATAGATATCTTAACTAGTAACGACCAGGGACGTATCCAGCTTGTAAGGGTAGGGAGGGGAGATTTCAGTACTGTTTGGTAGTGAAGTCTCGTAACGACTTCGCTATTGTAAGAGAGATGAAGTGTGCTTCGCAACACTGCTGTGACAAAACAATGGACGACAAAATGGCCTTTAATCGGGTATGTTGTTTTCCGAATTGTACAAAATCATGGTGAATAAAGATACTTTTGTAGTTTTAGTGGGAGCGATCGCCCCAATTGTCCCACCCTGGATCCGATCCTGTGAAAAGCAGCAGTGAAGTGCAACACAATGTTTCTGAAAACAGATTGTACTCAACCTAAAAGACATGCTCGTTTCTTTCTCTACTATGAATTTAAGATGCGTCAAAATGCATGCTAATACAAACTAATATTATTGCCTTTCTCTGTTTGGACTCTGGATTGCATCTCCAGGGTTATGCATGTACGTTATAAGCAAACTAAATAATGCCGTTTATATTTAACTTTAAGAATAAGGTAAACAAATTTCTGGTTTGTTGCTTGCACACTTGACGTATCTACTAATCCCAGTTTTTTTTACAAACAGATTGCATTTTGAATAGCATGCAGTTAAAATTTTTTCTACTGTTTCTTAGATCAGTTTTGAACTTTTTCAAATTAATGCATATAACTGCCAACGCCACAGACGTCCGAGACTTAATCCAGATGTTTTGGTAATAGCTATTGTCATAATTTGGGCAACCAAATTTTTGACCCAAAAACGCAAAATTTTGACTTTATAATTTACAAATTTTGGCTTTGTTTTGACCTATAAATTTTCTGCGATTGCAACTGCAAAATAATTTCAGCCATAGGTGTTGAGGTTAACCCAGAAGCATATTCATGCTCTCTATCCTCAGTGTGGGATTAAGGTAGCGCGAGGCCTGTAGCACTTCGACAGCGAGGGGCCCCACAAGTTCAAAAAACTTCTCAACACCTGCTAAATCATAAAGTGTGTGGGTAAGGCAACCGCGTCACCATAGATTTACTCTCTGCATGCTTTTTCCACTTTGCATCGTGACATGACAGTTTTTAACAGGGGTCGGGAAACTTTTTGGCTTAGGGAGCCATGAAACCTACATATTTTATTTCCGGGAGAACTGTATCATATTTTTCATTTCATGCAACTTATTTTCTTAAGTAACGTGTGCATTTTTAAGCAAAATCAACAATTTTAAACAATGGTAAATGCCTGAATTTTCTCTTCAATAACATGCTTCTTGCTGTTAATGCGACTCCTGGCGCTGCATGGTGTTGCTGATGGCTTTGTAGGAAAGTTACAGAAAAAGTTTCATCCGCAACAATCGTGTTAAGAAAATATCAAGCGAGTCAGATGCCGTCATCCAAAGAGCCACACCTGGCTCGCGAGCCATAGGTTCCCGACCCCTGGTCTTGAGTATATCGTGCTGACCGCCAGTGCTGCCAGATGGTTGTGACCTAAATCTGCTAAATGGCGTCACAAAAACTGCTAGAATTTGCTAAAAGTCTTGTCACAGATTTTAAGCTAAAATCTGCTTAAAGCAGTGAAAGTCTGTTAAAAATCTGTTATTTGAATATGATTGAAAAGAAACCTATGAAGTTATACAATTTAATTTTTCGTTTTGCACTCGCTCTCAGTAAGCATGGGCTGAAAATGCCGGTCTTGGCCAACACACTTTTCGGTCCACAATTTTTTTTCAGTCAACATTTTGAGCAATGTATCTGCAGCTTACTCCGTTTTTTTTGTATGACACACAGTTCTTGACGACCTCTTTCCAATAGTTGCATGTTTTTATACAGTAGAACAATGATCAGCGATAAACAATCTGAGCATCGCTTCAAGCCCTACAACTTTCTAGGTCTGACCTTTGTAACTTAAAACTTTGTGTTACATTCGTGAACATGCAAAAACTTCTTTATTCTCATCTGAGTGCTTTTGCTGCCAGTTATACCTTTTATGCTCACATTGCTTCGCTATGATTGCATTATTGCAAACTTCGCAAAAGACGTTTCTTGAATCAGCAGGAATAGGCAGTAGGACTACAGGCACTGAGCCAACCTTTCAGTTCTGAATCTTGCAACCATATGTGTCGAAACTTTTGGCAGCTTTGGTTTACCAGGAAGTTTTTTTACCAGATATTACTACGTACTAGTGTAACTGAACACCACTTACTGTGTCGTGGGATATAAACATATTTTACCAATGTTGTTTTTAACCCAACGCGCTCACTAAGCACACAAGCAAATAATTTAGGCTTCACCAAGCCATCTAATTAATTGTTATTGTGATACAATTATCTGCTTGAAGCAGCTTCTTTGCATCATAAAAAAATCCAAATAACTGCAGGCAGTTGGTTGTGCTTTGTCATGGTGTTACCCAATTGAAAACGTCATGAAGAAGAGTAGTACATTTTTGATGAAGAAGGTGTAAAAGTTTTCATCTTCAAAAACCGTTGAAACAGGTTTTTGGTCAGGAATTTGTCACCTGTTAAAACTGCTAAGTGGCTGGTAAAACCCTGCTAGAAAACCAGCTAACGGCTAGATTCAAACTTTTACAGCTAACAGTGTGAAAATCCTGCTAGATTTAGCAGCATATCAGCTATAATGGCAGCACTGCTGACTGCAATCTTATGCCTTTGTTACGTACCTGTACAAAAAGAATCAAAGAAGAATTTCTGGACACAGACAGCGTACGGTTGAAAACCTTCGCTTACTACTTACGGCAAATTTAGCAAAATACTGACATCTTAGACTGCAAAAAATCTTACATATAATGTAATAAATAAGATTTATAGAAGACCGCGGAGCCCCCAAAGGCGCGGGGCCCGTAGCAATTGCTACATTTGCTACTATTGTATCCGGCACTGTCTATCCTTCAAAAATTGAAAATATTTGTTTGTTTAACTTAGGGGATGATATATTGATAAGTACATTAATAACTACAGTAGAATCAAACCTAACAACGTAATAAAGTTGAAACAGTATATGCATAATGGATTGAGCATTTTCCAAATCAAGTAGGCTACTGTAAGACCACTTTTCTTACCTTACCACGCCTATCCTACATAATATTCAATCGTCCAGTAGTGGTCAAAACAATATTATTACGTCAGAAATTGCAACAAACCCATTATTAATACAGAATTGCAACTAAACTTGCAAAAGCATATTAATATCTGTTGTTTCAGTATCAAAAATACCGATAAGAGAAAAAAACTGTGCTGCAAGAAAAGTTTGACCTAACGTTAAATTTTTGACCTAATGAGAAATTTTGACTTTTTTTGACCTAATAACTTGAGATTCCCTCATGATATGAGCGTGAAATTTGGTTGGTGGACGTTTCATGAACTTTAAAAAAGGCAGAAAAAATTTGACTTTATTGACTTTTGGTTACCCTAGTCATCATCATTTCGATTTAAGTGTGACCAGCAGTAATCGTGCTCCACGCTATGTAACCAGTGGAGAAAATAGCACTGTTAAAATGTAGCCTAATTAAAACTTGCCAATGTGAGTAGCAACGTTAAAAACGTAATTTTTGTTATCATTCCACTGGACTCAGTGGGATTGACATCGGCCGTAACTACGTAGTGTAACTCCAACGATATGTGAAGCTGCGCTCTAGGTAGAAAAAGATGCAAGGAGGCATCGTGTAGTTTATACTAATAAGTCATGACATGCGTTATTAAGGCAACAAATATTCAAGAATCTGCAGCAAATATTGAAACCGTGGCTCATGATTGTCACTACGTATGATCTCAGGAATGTGAAAATCAGCCATGTAATTTGGGTTAACTCGGAAATGCATGAAGACTGACGAGTTTGGTGATGAGGTATATTACATTAAAAAAGAATTTGAGCAGAGCTGTTTAAGTGCGATGTATGTACGAGGCGCCGCAAGAGCAAGTACTATAAACCAATCAGTAGCGTTGCAGCAGTTAAGAAAACTTGTGGGTCTTGAACCGAAAACCACCTTTGAATCTTCTAGGTATTTCAAGGGAACGATCACTTTAAGTTTACTACTGATTTGCATTTTCACCAGCTGTTGAGTTATTTTCTACGTTGTTAGGCATGGAACACACGGAAGCAACTATCTGCAAATATTGGGATATTTGCTTTCTTTTCCAAATATGAAAGTTGCAATGAATCTGGGTTTAAGGAGAGGCACAGCTAGTGAAACAGGTCGTAAGGGAGCACCGTGCTAATGCTCAAAAATTGATTCACGCAACCATTCAAAAAGGTGTTGGAGTAGCCGTTGTGAAAGTACTACTGCTTCACTTTAACAAGCTCAGAAGGCACCAGTTCATAGGCGTAGGCGATCTTTTTATCCACAGCGGAGTATAGGAAGGCTTTCGTTTCTGTGCATCGGAAGGGAACTAGAGTGTTTTGAGTAAAGGATAGTATACGTGGGTTTCCTGTCAGTAAAGGTAACAAACACGTTTGCTGATTTGCTGTATAATAAAATGCAATTATTCCTTTCCAATTAGTTTGCAAAGCAATATTCCTGTTGAAATTTCTTGACAGCTGCTTTAGGGTTAAACGGTCTTTCTACACATTACACTGAAGCATATAATCTTGAAATAAATATGATAAGGTTTTCACATAATGCTTTAATCAAAATCATTAATTTATTCATTTTTATACTTGTTTTTTTATTGGGAGTGTCGGGGGGAAGCAGTCCTAAGAGAACTCGACAAATATCTCACGGTCAATAAGAAACTCAGAAAGTTGTGCTGGCTTCACACCGACAAGCAACGTCGGAGATGTGGTCACTCCACCTGGTCCCTGAACGACCTCTGAACCGCTTTCTTTTGGGCGAAGTCAGCAGGACTTGTCTCGCCATTCTTTCCCGGGACATTTGGGACGCATGGCCGAACAAACCTACCGTTTCGAAGAAGCGGTTCCATATTCAGGGCTTCTTACGAATTTCACAGCTGCGGATTTTGTCGCGAAGTGCCACGCCATGAACTCTTCGCAAAGGTCACATCTGTGCGACTTGCACTTGAGGTACTCTTTTTTCAGCCACTACCCAACATTCATGACCATAGGTGGGCATCGGATATAGACCGATTTGAAAACAGTACGGTGTTTGAAAGATCTCGGTTTGTAACCACAGAGTGGTGAAGCTCTTGCAGCACTGCATTAGCATTACCAACCAGTGTGTCAATCTCCTTGTTCCGCCTTCTGTCACTCGTGAATACCACCCCAAATTACTTGAGAAGCTCCACAATCTGCAGTGTATAGCTGCTTGCTTGCAGCATAGAGAAATATAATATCCCGTATTTTTAAGTACTGATTTTCATTCATGCTTGGTCGTACGCAGCGGAAAAACGATCAAACGCATGCTGGAAGCCCTGTGCAGACGATGCAAGCTGTAAAAAATCGTCCGGAAAAAGCAAACAGTTGAAGCTGGAGCTGCCAACAGTGATACCCTCGTCGAATCGGCTGTGGCAGTACAACCAATCCATAAACATGTATCATCCTTTAACACAATTTAAGGAGTGTACCTTCTTGAGCAACGTAACAGCACTTAGAATCAGTAGTTTTCATCATAACTTACTCTAAGAAATCCTTAAATATTTCACTCTTTAATTCATGGGTTAAATTTACGTACTGCACAAGCCTGTTGCGACCAGGATTTTAATTTGTTGCATGTCGTGGGTTTTGGATGTTTTCGAACACATCAGGGGCTAACATCTGGAAACCATAGACATAAATAAGTAGTTGCTATGAAAGAAATGGTTGAAACACTAGGTGTACCGAAATTTTGTTATAATTACACACTATGCTAAACGGAACAAATTATTTCATATGATGTGAGATTTTAACGTATTCTGCGGAAAGAAAGTGCAATTTTGTTTGTGTTTCACGAGCTTATCTTTTCCGGTCGAGACGTGGCATTCATATCAACAGAAACGGTTTGTTGTGTGTCATAATATTCTTAAATACAGTTGAACAAGACTGTTCGTTGTGCATCTGTATAAGAATTTCACAAAAATCACTAGCAGCCGTGCAGATTTGGAAATTGCACAAAAGTTTCGAAAAGGAAGCATGATGTGTAGGGCCAAATAATCGGGACGAAAAACTCTGAATAGACAGCCGAGAATATTTGGGAAACGTTTGTGAATAGCCACAGATAAGCCAATGGAGAAATCCTGAAAACTTCGAATTTTTTGTGAAAAACACAGGGATTTGAATACCTGCACCTACCTGAAATTTATGAAAACAATTTATTTTACCAAATTTTAGATTTGTTTCACTTCAGACACCTGGAGATGATTAGTCATTCGGATATGTATACAAATATTTAGGAACGCCCCATAGATCGGAATATGTCACTCTTTTCAGTTCAGAAACCATGCCACTCTTCTCAGTTCACGTCAAGGGTCATGTGCTCACTACTAAACTAAATCTGGTTATTTTCGGCCCCTTATAGAAAGTTTGACTTGACGGCGCTGCTGCTCATGAATTGTAACTGTCAATCAGCTTGAATTTATCTGCGTATCTACATGTTAAAATGGGTTCGCTTTTCTGTTAGTACTTTTGCATCGGTATACATGTGTGTAACAAACATCCTGTTTGTGCGTGACTTCTTTAAATTGTAAGCAAATGTTATGTAATTTACACAAAGCTACACGAGCTTTCATTTTCGGTACTCCATTGATTTCTTCCGAAGAGTTTTTTTTGTATTCGTTTTACGTTTGACAAAACTCTCGTTTTCAGAAAGGAAATACCCCAGACTGATGTGTTTTTTGTTTACGTAGGTTATATCCTTAGTTTCGCATTTTTCTTATTTTATACTTTTTGTTTGTTTACTCCGTTTTTATCACAGAGATTACTTCGAAATGTCCAGACAACTGGCTACACTTCAATAATAGCTGCTACTATTTCTCGGAAAGATACCACTACATCAGAAAAGAGGATTATACTTGGCAGCGAGCAAACGCAACCTGCCAATCTATGGGTGGACATCTCGTTGTTATTGAAACCGAAGCTGAAAACGTGCGCTCCTTTTACATAAAAAACATGCATTGAAAATTTATGTCATTGGGCTGTGATATCTTTTCTTACAATGTATTGATGTTTTTCACGCCACTGAGTGTTTTCAGTCTTACGCCATCACGGTTTCAATTTTTATGAAAAGCGTTTAGATTTTTATAGCTTTTTACGCTAATTGAATGAAATTTATTTGATCTGTGAATCACAAACACCTTCTTTAGGAAATTGTTGCATATTAATTTTGTTGTTGCGTATAAATTTTGTTGCAAGAAATCAGACTCAAAAGTGCTTCTTAAATTTTCGGAAGGTGCAGTGCTGATAGTCTAATTTTGAATCGCTTAAGAAATTATTCAAAGCCAATTTTGTGTTTCCAAATTTTCTTCGATATGAGAAGCTGTGACTCATTGAACGTGTATTTACATGTGTAGTATGACACTAGTGCATCTTAACAGATTTCACTAAAGACAAAACTGACCGTGTTGGTCACGACACACTGTTCATCACGTCATGCGCGTATGCGACACTTAGCTTCACTTCAAAAGGTTAGAACACAATTTAAACCGCACCAAATAATTCAACGCATTTAGCAACGACAAACACATGGTGGTGTTTTTGCATGTTTACGTCGCCGCAGCAACTATTCGTGCAAAAGTTGGTGCTAGTGTTCGTTGTCAAGGAAAACATTTTAGGAGATTACAATCGAATTTTTTCTTTTTTTTGGTCACTGTTGTTAGGAATATCGGTTTCAAACCTGAAGAGTAAATTGAACAGTCTTCTCTTACAATAGCAGAAATTACGGCAAACACGATTTTATCAATTAAAGCTTTAAACTCTAACGTCAGTTTGAAACAATTGTACCTCAGATGGATGATATAAAAATTGGGAACTTTCCAGCACAGTTTGCCGAAAACGTTTTTCTGATGCTTTATTTGCAGAACATCCTTGCAACGAAATCAGAGAATTCTTTCTCAATTGGCCTCTACAGTTTGAAAAATCAAGGGCCATACAAATATGTGGATGGAAAAACTCCAAGCTTTTTGTATGACGTGCTTTCATTAATTGCTTTGGTGTTTTGCATCAATGAATTGCTATGAAATGCCTCCAAAACTGTTGATAATCCTTTCTTTTGCGTCTAAACACCCAATCTATTTTATGATATACATATAGCACATGTCGTGTTCGTGAACTTCTCTTAAAACATTTGTGTTTAACACCTGTTTCATATTCGCTGCACAGTGTTTTTGAACATCTTTTTGTTACACCACCATAATGGTGGTCGCAATCATGGGGATTGATTAAACAAAACTTTTTGTCAATCCCGGTTAAATGGATGCCAGAATGTCTTTAACATTTCAACAATCTTTGCAACCACGTTGATACGATTAGCTGCAAAGCAGTGTGTGAGCTTGTTTAGGAAAATAGAGAAGCAGAGCACAGTTTTGTTTTTCTTTGTTTAGTTCGTCTTGATAGTGTTTTTTTCCAGTTGTAAGACTACTTGGACATGCATTAAACTAGGACTCTATTTTTTCTCATTTCGCATTCATTGTCACATACGGCATGACAATCGTACGGTTTTATGTTAATCTTGGTGAGTTTCAACTAAATTGCTTTCAGCATAATTTGATTGGTCTGCCTGCACGTAGGTTGTCCTGATCCATAGCGATATTAACTCCAAACTCGTGTCTAGGCACTAGAAAGTTTAGGAATGCTATTTGGTTATTCAGCTTCCATAACAAACTTGATGGTATACTTCGGGCTTTTGATATGCTTAGCAAATATCTGGAAAAGTTTTCATTTTATCAATGGAAATCTATCATCCCCATATCTCTTTCTTGTTCGGCGAGAGGGTTGCACAGAGGTACTGGTCACTCTGCACTCAATGCCTTCCATTGCAAAGCTTGCGTGGCAGTGGAAACGTCCGGACATACTGAGCTTTCAACTGATTGCTTTAAGATGACCTTGATGCCTTTTCGGGCTTCTACGTTCAAAAAATCTGCAAAGCTGAGAAAAAGAATGAACAAAGAAAATATCAATTTGAAGATGTTTTTCTTCCAATCAACGAAACTTGATGGCTGACTGAATGTGACGCAATTAACCCAGGAAAATCTTAACAAGGGTTGAGATCAAATTGAATCACCAAGCCACTAGACAATTGTTTGCTTTTGCGTGCAATTGCTATTCATCATGGAAAATTCAAACTTTTTCAAAGTTAGAAAAAGATACTCAGTGGTTTTTTACTCTTAAACATGCCTGATTGTGTGCACTTGCGGAGTCTTCTACTGCTATATGACATCGTTGTATCCTTACTACGTCAGCATGCCAGCGAATGAAGCAAGAGGACATTTCAGCAACTGAAAATCGTTGAACAAATAACGCCAAAAGTTTACAAACGATGAGAGCCAGCATTTGCTGTGAATAACAAAAAAACGATAAAACGTTTTTCTCTCTGCCTTCACAGGAACGAATGGTTCAGCTTTTTAAATTTGGTTGGTGACATTTTCGTAAACTCTAGTTAGTTGTCGAGTCGCTAAACGTCACAAAGTGGTAGGTTTAGGCCAGACGTAAGATTCGAATTTTATTTCTTTGGTATTTAAAAAAACTGAATGCGTTTGTGATTAAAAAGTTACAAAATCTCATTCAAACTAGCACCATCACTTTGACTAAGTCTGAGAAATGCAAGGCGCAAGCACCATGTGGTATAGCTTGTGAAAATACACAGCCAAAAAACGTTTTCCAATTCAATATCAAGTCGGCGTTAGTAAGGCAGCCAGAGAATGTTGCAACACGAATTTTGATTGAAGGTTGAAATGTTGAAAATAGATTTATGAACCCGGTTATACCTTTGTAACAGCCTCCTAGGGCACTGCAACTCATGCTTTTTTCCAGGCGTTATTTGTTGCAAAATAAAATTATTTAAATTTCATTATCCTCAAAATACTTTGCAGTGCTTGGGAAAACAACCAAGGTTCCAGTCAAATTCAAGGCGGAAATTGTGTCGTCAGCAGAACCAGGAAGTGGCGCAACGTCTCCTGCAACAGCGCACCACATCACTTCGTTTGTGAATTTCAGATAAATACTGGTAAAGAGCAGTACGTCCGTTGTATTTGCTCAATTTATCTTAATACCTAATTTCTGTTAATACCTAATTTAATTCCTAATTCTGTTTCACAGAAATTCTAATCTAAAACCTCACTATGGTGTGAATCACTATGGTCTAAAACCTCACTATGGTACAAAACCTCACTATGGTGTGAATATTTTGCTGAAATGAAATAGAACAATTGTTTCATAAAAGAAGCTTTTACAAACTTGCGCTTCAAACCAGTACAATAAACCGTGTTTATTCCACGTGTTTTATCGGTTCCGTAGTGTTAAAAAGCAAAAATGTTCTACTTTTGAATGGTTTATACTACGGGGTATTTGATGGAAAACTTACAGGGAATTTTACTCGTAGAAAATGTGTAACCTTCTTGATAATGTTGTTTGCTTACACCACACTGCCATCTAAATAAGATCTGAAAATACGTTGGCTAATTGCAATATATAGTAGAAGTCGTTGCTTGCAGTAAATTGTCGCATCTCAGTTTCAGCGGTCAAATAATTGCCATAGAACAAGTACTTTTGCATTGGCATTTGCATGAAATTTCTTGCTTCTTTCCGTTCAGATTTTTCTCAAAATACTAGATAAACAAATGCCAAATCAACTATGTAAATGCACTTGCATATGGCTACTGCACCTAAAACAATGCATGCCTCGATCTGCTCTATTATGTCTGTAGTATATGCATTTCAGAGGAAACAGCATGCTAATGAAAACAAGTTCCGCCCTGAGGTTTACAAACAAACTTACTGGAACATGTTCTACCACTAACTTGTGAGAGTGCTTTACCAAACTTCGTAGTTTCAACTTGGTATTGTGACAAGGATTCCTTTTTGATTATATGAACTTTCGTAATTGGTGACAAATTTTTGCAAAAAACAAGTCAAAAGCTTTTTAGTCCTTGTAAAAATCACTAAAAAATAAAAATTGCTGAGTATTGAAAAATTATTGAGCTTGAGTAGTGTGCAGAACGGCCACAAAGTTACAAATTATCTTATTGCTTACTTGTGCGATTAAAGAAACACATGTTTATTACAGCGCTTGACTTGTTGTTGTTTTTTTGTCAGTGATCGTTTTCAAAGAACGTCCTAGAAAAAAATTATTAGTTTTTGAATATTATTTTTTAGATTGGAGGAGGTTTTACGACACCATCCCTTGCCTTCTCAATTTTGATGATATGCTTACATTTTACGGACACGTTTTCACGTACACAGTATTGTGTCTACCCGGTTGCCTACAGGCTCAGAGCGAATTTCATGTTGTTGGAACTAATGTTTATACTCGCAAATCCCATTTGTGCCCAGCAGCAATTCATGCCGGCGTTATTTCAAGTAAGTGATTGAGTTGAACAATTCAGGTGAAAGCTGACATTAAAAAATTGTCAAAGTTTCTAGTATGTTTTCATGAACTTGATAGATCCAATGCATGATGATTTAAAGAAATAACATCTAAGTGTTGTACTCGTTTCAAGGTATAGTTCTTTCCGTACTCCACACAGACGTTTAAAGATTTTCACTTAGTCTTGAAAATTAATGAATGTTCATTAATGAAAGTAAGACCTTTGTGGGGAAAGGAGGTAAAAGAGCATAGAAAGATTCATACAAGACCTGGCATCAAAATAAAGCTGAAACCTTCTGTGCATACTCGATATGCTGAGAAGCGGAAGTCCGCAGCCCTCACGGTGGAAAAGTCGAAAACGTGGTCTTGGAAAGATTTTGGACATAATTCAGATTTCAATTACTGGATGTTCAATTAAATGTTCTGGCAAACCGCCCGGCGTCTGCAGGGTAAACAAGTAAATCTTGCTAAATCCATCAAAGACAAAAACGGTGTCTTAATCAGCAATGACGAGGACAACCTTGGAAGATGGGGTGAGAATTTCAAATACGACTTGAAACCAGTCATTTTCATATAACTACACACATAAGAGGAGGATTTAGAGGAGAAAAATACCACACATGGGACTGAAATCTCCCTTGCTGTCAAGACATAGATGGTTGGGAATGCTGCAGGTGTTGATGAAATCTGACAAAAATGCCTAATTCTTGAACAAAGAAGAAATTCATTGTGTAACGTCTGGGTTTCAAATGGTCCGGCGTTGTAAAACGACATTGAAGGATTGGGAAACTGGGGTGATCATCCCCACACCCGAAAAGAGAGAGCATGGAATGCACTCACTACTGGGGCATTCCCTTCACAGCTTTTCCGGAAAAGTGTATGTCAATTGCCTTGTAAAGATTCCTGCTACATAAATGAATGACGCTTTCGCAATAACTATTCCAGAACCTGACCATTACAGCCTGATACAAAAACCATCAAACCTTGATAAGAAACTTGAAATCTTGTGTGGGTTGCTTAGACCAGCGTCTCCAATTTTTTTTTACCAGAGGGGCACATACAAGCTACTATAAAACAGTTCGAGGGCCTGAAATTTTACGTAATGCGATTGTTTCGGTATATGTTACATTCTACCAAATCAAAAATGGTTCGTAACTATACCGTTTCTTCATTATTGATCAGCTTGCTTTGCGACCGGATGAAATTGCTTCGTGGGCCGGATTTAACCTGCGGGCTGTAGTTGGAAGACCCTTGGCTTAGATCTAAGAAAACAAATCGACTCAGTGAATCACTCCATATGGTTGACAAAACGTGAGCACTACTGAGTAAGAGGAAACGCTTTTAAACAGATACAATCGTATTTTTTCAATATAAATGAGTACGTCTGAAGGAAAAACACGAAGTCATCTATACAAAAAGTTATTACTGGGGCCCCGAAGTTTGATATCAAATCCATTGGATTTTTTATTATTAATTATTGATTTACCCAATCCCAATTTTATGAAAACCATAATTTCTGTCAATTAAACGATTTTAATAGAATGCCAATAATTTGGATAAATTGCAAAACGCGATTACCTGTGAAATGACTTACTTTAGTTAACTGCAAACACGCTCTCACCAGATATTTCGTAGAGTAGGTGTTGATCGCAAATAAACAAGTTAACACAGATTTTTTTAAAATTAATGCACATGTAGTGAATGAGCCAGTCTGGGAAGAGACGAGGTCCGCTATACACACGGCAACCGCATTGAAAGAGTTCTGAGTTAAAGTGTTTTGGTCTAACTGAAGATGAGTAACTGACGTGGAAAGAGAATTCCTAATATGTTTGGGGTAATTTGTATTATGTTTGTAACTACCACTTCGCATGTCACAATCTAAAAAATTCACGAGTGCAGTGGCGAATAATTGGCCGGTGAAAAGCAGTTTCATGTTATCTACAAACCAAATTGGTCGTTTTGAATCGAGTAACCAGATGTTTGAACACATCCGGAATTGCGATTTCTGAACTTATAAGTATTTATAAAATGAAGAAACTTCTGCAATTAAAAAAGACTTACAACCTTGAAGTGGGCACACATTCATGTATGAATACAATAAATAAGAGCTACCGGCTACATTTAAACGATAACACTGGTCAAAACGACTTTTCCTGCTTCGAGTGTTTCGAATGATTGTATGTAGTTTGAGTGCGTTGAATCCGAATTTGGTGCTATTTTTTGCTAATCGATTCACGTTTTGGAGATACGACAAGCAAATATTAAAAAAAATTGATGTTCTTTGCTGAAAGAAAAATTTTCATTTCGTATCAGCATTAACGTATCTAATAATGTTAGCAATGGAAATCAACTACTGCGTCAAAGCTGCATTTCCAAAACTACTTTTATGTTTGCACCCTTTTTCAGCATTACTGTACGCAGAATACGAACGCCAAATACTGTAAGTGAAACAAATGAAAAAAAACACAATCTGGAGCATTATGCTTATCATATGTCTGGAACCATTGAAAAGCTAAGTTTGTCTAGTATTGTCTCTCTCCCGTCCTTCCTCCCCATTCAGTTGAGTTGAGTTGATTTTATTTGGCGATAATTAATATGCAGCTAGAAAAAACACAAATCAGTGCAAGGACGGCAGGGCATTGAAGGAACCGGAAGGTTGTCGAGTGAATGCCCTTCAGCAGTTAAATTAATTTTGTTACTGTCCAGTTTCAACTCGTGGTGGTGCATATATGTGGGATGGAGCTGCTAGATGATCAACACAGTTGCGCAGGGGGTGCTGGGTCGCAACCGGTCTCTCTCGGTGGATGGGTTGCTCAGATCCGCAAGGATCTGGGCGTGGCAGAGAAAGTATAAACCCAACTAAATTGAAACTCTCCCTGGGTTGTCATAACCCTTTCGCATCAAGCAAGCTCTACAAATTGTTTGCAGTGTTTTTTGCTTTTGGATGATGGTTGATTTGGTACTCTTGGGATCCAATCTGTAGAGGTGTTGCCTTCGAATTTCTTTGTTCGCGAGAAGTGATATGTGGGAATACTGGGAAAGACGTGCTGTTCCTGCAAAACAAAAGAAAACCAGCAGCAACAAGCAAACCAAATAACAAAAATACCCAAACAACAAAACAAGAAAACCAAATCATAAATACACAAACAAACAAAACAATCAAAACCTAAGGAAGCAGACACAACCTAGTTGTGTTAATAATGGGAGTATGTACAATAGGGTTAAATGTATGGAATAAAGATGGCTATGGGAGGAGGGAATATGTTCAAAGGAAAATGTACAATTTGAAATTGAAGTTGGCTATAGGTAAGATGAAATGGTATACAGTTGACATAAAGAACTCCATGTTTCAGCACAATACTATCTGTCATCATAGGCAGAGATAAGAACATCTCTGTACTGTTTTTTAAATGTTAGCTGAGAGCTGTCGTGAAGAGAGTGATCAATCTTGTGCCAGATCTTAGGGCCTAGATGCCCCAGTTGCACTCAAAGACCTTTTTCCGTATTTGGTGTGGGCCATTTGCCAACAATATGCACCCTAGTTGCACTGCGCGTTGCATGACAGTGTACTTGATTTACAGGGGTGAAAAGGTGGTTGAAATTGTCAGGAAGATTGCCAGAGTGAAATTTGTGCATGATTTTACCTAATTCAAGGCTATAAATGTCATCCAGCTTAAGAAGGTTGAGCTTCTTATACAGTGGTGTTATCTTTGTCCTAAAAGAGCTGTATG